>ERZ827101.3721-NODE-3721-length-10375-cov-3.247287_pt1 | contig 10375 bp, 10 predicted proteins | sample MGYA00519869_ERZ827101 | MGnify/ENA primary metagenome ERZ827101 (study PRJEB31778, sample SAMEA3449256) | human gut metagenome | biome: human gut; feature: human-associated habitat; material: faeces | place: United Kingdom | collected 2010/2012 ...
TGGGGTTCTTTCCCCCATTTCTTCCCAAGAAATGGGGCCCCGGCTGGGCAAGCCATCGTTCCCTGCCGTTCCAACGGCGTGCGCAAAGACCCACAATGGCCCCCGCCCGGGAGGGCACCGTTCCCGCCCGTTCCAACGGCGCAGAAAAGCCCCCAAGAAACCGGAAGCCGCCGCGAGATTCCCCCGCGGCGGCTTCTTCCATTTCTCTCTCTTTGCTGATCTGGACGAGGCTCAGTAGGCCACGCCCCAGTAGATCATTTTTTTGGCGGCCCGCCCGCAGATGGGGCAGGTGTCCCCCAGATGCTCCTGGGCAAAGGGGATGCAGCGGGAGGTCATGCCGGCCTCCTCCTTCATCTTCAGCTCGCACGCCAGCTCCCCGCACCACATGGTCTTGATAAACCCGCCGTGCTGGGCCTGGAGGGCCTTGGCCTCCTCCAGGGAGTGGGCCTCGAAGATGTGCTCCTCCAGGTTCTTCTTGGCCCGCTGGTACAGGCCGTCGTGGATGGCATCCAGGGTGGCGGGGACGGCGGTCTCCAATTCATCCAGGCTGATGAAAACCTTCTCCCCGCTGTCCCGGCGGACCAGGACGCACTGGTTCTTCTCCATGTCCTTGGGGCCGATCTCCACCCGCAGGGGCACGCCCTTCATCTCGTATTCGGCGGCCTTCCAGCCCATGGACTGGTCAGAGGAATCCATCCTGGCCCGGATGCCCGCGGCCTTCAGCCGGTCCAGCAGGGCGCTGGCAGCCTCCAGGACTCCCTCCTTGTGCTGGGCCACGGGGATGACCATGGCCTGAATGGGGGCGATCCGGGGGGGCAGGACCAGGCCGTTGTTGTCCCCGTGGGTCATGATAATGCCGCCGATCATCCGGGTGGACACCCCCCAGGAGGTCTGGTGGGGATAGTGCAGGGTATTGTCCTTGCCGGTGAAGGTGATGTCAAAGGCCCGGGCAAAGCCGCCCCCGAAGTAGTGGCTGGTGCCCGACTGGAGGGCCTTGTGGTCGTGCATCATGCACTCCACGGTGTAGGTCTCCTCGGCGCCGTTGAATTTTTCCTTGTCGGTCTTTTGCCCCTTGACCACCGGCATGGCCAGAACATTTTCCAGGAAGTCGGCGTAGATGTTCAGCATCTGCTGGGTCTCTGCCCGGGCCTCCTCGGCGTCGGCGTGCATGGTGTGGCCCTCCTGCCACAGGAACTCCCGGTGGCGGAGGAAGGGTCGGGAGGTTTTCTCCCAGCGGAGGACGGAGCACCACTGGTTGTAGAGCTTGGGCAGGTCCCGGTGGGAGTGGATGACGTTTTTATAGTGTTCACAGAACAGGGTCTCAGAGGTGGGGCGGATGCAGTAACGCTCCTCCAGGGGGTCGCTGCCGCCGTAGGTGACCCAGGCGCACTCAGGGGCAAAGCCCTCCACGTGGTCCTTTTCCTTCTGGAGCAGGGACTCCGGGATGAGCATGGGCAGGTAGACGTTCTCGTGGCCTGTCTCCTTGAATCGTCTGTCCAGCTCGGCCTGGATGTTCTCCCAAATGGCGTAGCCGTAGGGGCGGTAGATGAACATGCCCTTGATGGAGGAGTAGTCAATGAGTTCGGCCTTTCTGCACACATCGGTGTACCACTGGGCGAAGTCCACCTCCATGTCGGTGATCTGTTCGACTTTCTTCTTGTTGTCCTTAGCCATAGTTCCCATCCTTTGATCCAAAATCCCGGCCTGCTGGGCCGGTCGATCTCTGTGTTGTGAAATGATATATTCAGATAGAATCTATTTTATGTCCCAAGGGGAAAATTGTCAAGTCTCTTGTGCCTCTATGGGGGGCCGCTGGCGGGGCGGCGTGGGGTGTTTCCCCGGCGTTCGACGGTTTGCCCCAATTACCCAATTAAATCCATAGGAAAAAGGAAGCGAGGAGAAAATCTTGTGCAATCTCCATGAAAGGTGTCAAATAACCACAAAAAAACAACATTTTAGAAACAAAAGAAAGGAAAAGAATTTCCTCAAAAGGGTTCCCAGGGAAGGGGAAGTATGCTATGATTACAAAAAAGTTACAGAGTGTAACAGCCGCCTTGCCAATGGTTACAGATGGCAACAAGGCGGCCTGTTTGAGAAAGCCCGTGGATACAAAGGAGAGATTGGATGCGGAAGCGGATTCTGAGCGTGGTACTGACGGTTTTGATGCTGGCGGCGATGGTTCCATCGGCCATGGCGGCCACCCTGGAAGAGATCAACCAAGATGAGGTGTTCCTCAAGCAGCAGCAGAGAGGGACCTGCACCCTGGCCTCCACCGCCATGATGCTCAGACGGGCCGCCATGCTCAACGGCGATGAGAACTGGGCCCAGATCACCGAGGCCAGCTGCCGGGAGGCATTCTGGCTGTCCGGCCGGGGCCTGCCCTACAACTTCTCCTATGGGGAGATGACCGTGGGCCATGACCGCCTCCCCGGGGGTCAGGCCAACGAAGCGGTCCTCATTGACCTGCTGGAGGAGCACCCTGAGGGGATCATGCTCCACGCCGCCTGCGTTCCCCACGGCATTCTGCTCACTGAGTACAAGGATGGACAGTTTTACTGTGCCGACCCTTCGGAGTATGCCGAGGCCGGGATCATCCCCATTGAGGAGGCCTGGGGCACCCGGGTGGAGAACTCCAACGCCTATTGGTATGTGACCTCCCAGGTGGCACAGCCCCAGGAGAAACCGGTACTCCCCGCCCCCTCGGTGGAGGTGGAGGACTCCGTGTCTGACCTGATGGCACCTTTGGCCACGCAGGAAACCGAAACTGCGGCCTGCCTCATCGGTCAGGCGCTGGTGGAGCAGAACGGAACAAATTAAGAGAGTACATGCCCCCAGGCTGAAGCCTGGGGGCGTTTTTTTGCTTGGGGGAGAACGGCGGTCAGGATTTCCAGGATAGGGTCAGGGCACGGTCCTTGCGTTCCACCACCTGGACAGGGGAGCCGGTGGTCAGTGTGTCCGCGTCCGCTGCGTGCCAGCCATAGACTTGCTCCAGACTGGTGGCGTAGTCGCCTTGGTAGAGAATGGTCCCTTCCCGGTCATAGATCCACAGGGACAAGCCGGTGGTGAGGGTTTCCCCGTCGTAGATGCCCAGCGCCAGCTTTTCCCCGTTCCAGGCGGCCCGGGCGTTGCAGACCGGGAAGGAGAGGAGGCCGTCGGGCAGGCGCCCGGACCAGCGGTACTGATAGTGCCCTTCCGGGGTCTGAGAGAAGAAGTGGAAGGTTTCCTGCCCCAGGGCCAGAAGACAGTTCTCCCCCGGAAGCACTTGGGTTACGTCGTATTGGGTGCGGGAGAGAACCTCGTCTTCGGCAGAGACGGAGGCCTCAAGGTGCTGGGTGGGTTTGCCGGCGGGAATGGAAAACGCGGTTCGCAGGTCCATGGTCTCCGTGTCCAGGACCAAGCAGCGCGTTTGGCCTTCCTGGATGGTGACCAGGAAGAGGGTGTCCTCCTGGGGAGAGAGGGTGAGGGAGAGAACCGACACCGCCCGAGGGTCCAGGGGATAGACCATCTCCAGGCTGTCCGGGTCTATTTGGACGCGCCCCCCTTCCCCCGTCAGGAAGCGCAGCCGGTAGAGCCCATAGCCCCCGGGGACCTGCTGAAAGTCCGGGAGGGTGCTTCCCGTCTGTGTGCTGGGGGTCAGGGTGAAATAGGCGGTGTGCGCCCCGACGGTGCTGACGGTGCCGGTGAGAAATTCTTCGCCGGTGGGCGCAATGGCCAGCTGGGTCAGAAGACCGTCCTGGTCCTTGGTGACGGTGACCTTCCAACGGGTGTCCGGGGCGAAGGGGAAGCGGAAAAACGCCTGAAAGGCCTCCTGGGCGGAGGGATCAAACTGGCTCTCAAAGGTCTCCGCTTGGGAGTAGTCAGGGGATTGCCCGGCCAGGTCTAAGGTCACCTGAAGGGGATAGGCGTCCAGGAACTGACTGGGGTTCAGGATCTCCGTCCGGGTCTGTCCGGGCGGAGTACGGCGGGCCACCTGTTCATACAGGGGGCCCAGCGCGGGACTTGTGGGGAGGTTGTCCAGGAAGTATCCCGGTTCGGCGGACAACGTGGCGTCCTGGTGGGGGAAGCGGAGATAGACCCCGGCGTCGTCGTTGGCGGCGGCGGGAACGTCTCTTTGGGCAGAGAAAGCCGTGGTGCTCTGGGCCGGGCGGTCCAAGGGGATGGTCAGGTCCCAGAGAAGGGTTTGAGCATACTGGCAGCTCTGGGTGGCCACAAGGCCCTGGGCGGCGGCGGGATCTCCCTGGCGGGAGATGGCGGTGACAGCGACTTGGCCGGCGTCCTCCTGCAGGGTATGGGCCGCCAGGGCCACCCCGCCCAGCACCAGGGACAGGCAGAGGAGAAAGGCTGCGATGGCTTGTTTCATGGCAAAGGCTCCTTTCCGTTGGTCAGTTGGGTTAATGCCCGGGAAACCCGGTCGGCTTGGTAGTGATAGGCACGCTTCACATAGGAGAGGAGGTCGGCACCCGTTTCCTCCAGCGCCAGGGGGTCCAGGTCGGCCACTAAGGTTCCCTGCCGGAGCAGGAGGGCCCGGCTCAGGAAGGGGGCGGTCTCCTCCAGCAGATGGGTGGACAGGAGGAGGGTCTCTTGGGGCTCTAAAATCCCCACCAGGACCTTGTAAAAGTCCTCCCGATTGAACAGATCATTGCCGGCGAAGGGCTCATCCATGAGGATGTAGTCCGCGCCCTGGCTGAGGGCCAGGATGACCTCAAGCTGGTTCTGCTGGCCGGTGGAGAGCCGGCCCGCCGCCTTGTGCCGGGGCAGTTGGAAGAAGTCCATCAGCCCGTCATAGCGGGCCTGCCGGAACCGGGGAAAATGCCCGGCGTAAAAATCCCGGTGGGCCTGGGCGGAGAGGGCGGGAAAGAAGGAGTGCTCACTGGTGGCAAAGGACAGTTTGGCATAGTCCTTTCGGGTGAGGGGGCGGTCGTCCAGGAGGATTTCCCCCTGAAACCGGTGCAGCCCCAGAATGCACTTGAGCAGGGTGGTTTTCCCCGCGCCGTTCTCCCCCAGCAGCCCTACGATTTCCCCCCGGGGAAGGGTGAGGGAGAGGTCCTTCAGGGCGTGCCGTTTGCCGGGGTAGGATTTGGAGAGGTGTTTGAGTTCCAGCATCAGTAATACATCCTTTCTGGCCGGGCGAAGGGGAGGAACAGGTTGGCAAAGTTATCCCACAGCTTGTCCAGCTGCCCGGGGCGCAGAGCATCTTCCGGGGTCAGATGGAGGTAGATTCCGTAGAAAGCAGGGAGCAGAATGACCACCAGGAGCAGGGCACAGGCCACGGTGAGCAGGGGGATGGCCAGGCACCGGCGGGCCAGCTCCCAGCGGTCGGGCAGCCGCCGCATGAGGTAGATGCTCTTTGCCCCCCGCCAAAAGGCGTAGTAATTGCAGGGAATCAGGAGCAGTGCGGCCAGGACCACCAGCGTCAGCGGGAAGAAAACCGGAGGTGTCCAGAAAGAGGCGCTGTCGCTCTGGGCGCCGATCAGGTCGGCAAAGTCCGTCATACGGTGGAGGGAGCGGGCCGCGGTCTCCAGGCCGTGGGTCAGCGCAGCGGCGTATTTCCACACGCTGTATAAAAAAGCGCAAATCATAACCAACAGACAGAGAAGGCCTTGCAGCTCCCCCGAGGTTCCCGGCGGAACCAAGTCACATAGTTTCCAGCGTTTCATCGGCGGTCTCCTTTCGTTTCCGGCGCAGCAGCAGCCCGACCAAGAGGCACAGCGCGGCGGCCCCGGCGATCATCTGGGGGCGGCCTCCGGGCAGGAAGAGAAAACAGCAGGCGGCCAGAACAAAGAACGTGAAATTCTTTCGTCCCCGGTGGAGCCCCTCGGTGAACAGGGCCGCGGTAAACCCCAGCCCGGCCGCCAGGGCCGCATTGCTCACCCACCGGCCGGGCAGGTCCAGGGGGAGGAAGAAGTGAAAGAGGTCCAGTTCCCAGACGGTGACATAGAGGGTTTGCGTGCCCAAGAAACCTCCTTGCCGGCCGTAATACCAGCCGATCCCCACAAGGACCAGGGCCTGCACCCCCCAGAACAGGAGATAGACCAGGGTGTTGTACACCCCCTGCCAGAAGACCACCCAGCCCGGGGACAGGGGGAGCCGGGCCAGGGTGTACCCAGGACGGCGGGCGCCCCGCCCGGTGGTGGCCAGCAGAAGCAGGGCACTGAGCAGCAGAAAGGCCAAGGCCAAAAGCCCCGCCAGTGCGCCGCCGGACAGGGAGAAGGCATCGGCCAGGCCTATGGAGGCCGGGTCCGGGGAGAGACAGAGAAAGGCGCTCCACTGGGCCGCTGCCAGGAGGAGCAGCAGAAGCAGCACCTTCCAGACGGTGTGGCGCAGAACCAGATGGAAGAGTGCACGATGTGGTCTCATGGGGTCTCTCCCTCCTTCCAGAGCTGATCCACCAGGGCAAGGGCCTCCTGCCGGGACAGGCCCATGTGTTTCATGGCGGCGATGGTATCCCGGACCTCTGCCTGGAGGAGTTCCCCCCGCACCCGGCTCTGGGCCGCCTCATCGGCCACCACGGTGCTCTTGGCCCCGGTGTGGGACAGGATAAGGCCCTCCTCCTCCAGCAGCCGGTAGGCCTTCTGGACGGTGTTGGGGTTTACCCCCAGCAGGGCCGACACAACCCGCCGGGAGGGGAGTTCCTCCCCGTGGGCGATGGTGCCTCCGGCGATGCCCAGCTTGACGTAGCGCAGAATCTGCTGGTAAATGGGGACCCCGTCGGCCAGGATTAGGTGCGAAAAGGAGAGCATGGGAACCACCTGCTTTCTCACTGTATTACAGGAATAGTACGGTTTACAACCGTATTATAAGCATAATACGGTTGCTTTGTCAAGAGGGAAGTTGCCTTTGCATGGAAACGGGCATGAAGTCAACGATAAAAAACCCATCCATGTGGAGCAAACAGCTCCACATGGATGGGTTTGGATCAGAGAGGGAAGCGGCAACAAGGGCGGGGGCAAAAGGACACCCCATTATGCCATGGCAGAGGAAAGGGAGAGCGTCTTATGGTCATAGAAATACTGGAGATGAGGGGGGACCCTGGAGCCGTGGAGGGAGAGGGTGACCCGTCCCGTCTGGCCAGGGCCGATGGGGAGACCGGACGCCAGGGCTGTGGTGGTTCCCCCGTTGTAAAAGTCGCCGTTGATGACATACTCCAGCTGGGTGTTCCCCCGGAGCCAAACCTGGATATCCCCGTGAAAGGACCGGTTCTGCTGGGAGGTGTTCCCCTCCTGCTGGAGGAGCTGGATGGCGTCCACGGAGGCAAGGGAGGCGTCGGCCTCCGAGACGGCGCAGTAGAGGATCAGGCGGGGGGTGTACGAGGCGGTGACGGACAGGGGGAGGGAAAGGATGCGGTAATGGGCCTCCTCTGCCGGTTCGGCATCTGTCCCGGCGGGGAATGCTGTGCGGGCCGCCTGGTAGGAGAGGCCGGCGTTTCCGGCGTACTGTGTGACCGCCTGGGAGAAGGGAATGACATCGCTGACAGCCACGGCGGAACTTTCCCCAGGTTCCCCAGCGGAAGAAGAAGAGGCATCCCCCGGGGCAGGGGAGGGGTTATCCCAGGCACAGGCGGCGGTCAGGCATAGGGCAAGCAGCAAGAAGGAAAAAAGTATCGGTCTATATTGTTTCATGTAAGACAGCCTCCTTTCTTGAAATCATTCAAAAAACCCGCCTCGGAGACGTGCTCCAAAGCGGGTTTTCTGCGCGCTTAGTCAAAGCCCAACCCCAGATAGGCGTCCTGCTGGGCAAAGTATTTGGAATGCAGCCCCAGGTCGTACCACTTAATCATGCCAAAGGCCTGGGTGTAGCTGCCGGGCAGTCCATCCCAGAAGGCGGGGGTGCGGATGTGGTAGCGGGAGGCCTCCATTTCCTTGGCGATGGTCTCCACCGCCTTGCCCATCTTATCGGTGGGAATGAGCAGTTCCTTTGTCAGCAGGCGGCGCTTCTGGACATACTCAATGGCGGCGCAGCCCACCACGCCGTCAATCTCAATTTTATACAGATCGCCGTAGGCCAGGTGGCTGCCGATCTGCTGGAAGGAGATCATCTGGTCGGTATAGGTCATGTGGAAGGTGTTTTTCAGATACCCCTCCCGAATCTCGTTGTACTCCCGGGGGGAGATAGGGGTCATACCCCCGCCGCCGGTATCCCCGGAGAGGGCGGAGGTGAGAATCTCCACCTTGCGGGTGGCGAAGCACTCGTCCATTCCCACGGCCTCGAAGAACCGATGGAGGGAGGGGGAGGCGGGGACCAGGACCATGGCTTTGTCCCCTCGTTTTTGAAGAAAATCGTCGGCGTAGCGCAGCAGCTGCCGGGCGTGGCCCTTGCCCTGCATATAGGGGTTGGTGGCCAGGGCGTAAACATACCCCACGGGGACCTCTGTCCCGTCGGGAAGTTGGATGGCGCCGGGGAGCATGGCCGCCATGGAGTCCACCTCTCCATCGTCATCGACCACCAGGACCTGGTCAATGGAGCAGAACTTCTGGAAAAAGATATCCACATAAGCGCCGGGATCTCCAAAGCACTTTCGCCAGAGATCTCTCAGCTGGGGCAGTTCTTCCGGGGCAGCGGTGCGGATGGTGATCATGGGGGTGTCCTCCTTTGTTTCAGATCGGCCGCCGGCGGGCGGCCCAGGGAATCAGGGAGCGCGGCACTCCACCGCGCTGAAATTGACTTGGAGATAGTCGGGGGCGTAGGACAGCTTGGCTTTCCGCAGGCCGGGCAGCCCCATGTCGTCCTCCCGGTCCAGGTAGCGGATATGGGGGTACTTCTGCCGGATGTACCGGGCAAAGGACCGGTTCACCGCGGGGTAAGCCCCCTGAATCTCCCCCCGGGCCCGTTCAAAATGGACGTCGAAGATGGTCTCGGTGAGGGGGGCGCCCAAGGTGAAGCCTAAAAGGGTGTCCTGCCACCGCAGGACAATGCCCTCCAGCCCCAGGGCCGGCAGGTGTTCCAGGGCCAGCACCAGGGCCCGGTGCTCGTCGTCCAGGGTGGACAGGCCCCGGACGGTCTCCCGGGTCAGGGCATCCTGGTGCCAGGCGGCGTCCATGGCCAGGCAGGCGGGGATATCCGCCTGGGTGAGGGGGGCCCAGGTCCAGCCGGGACAGGCCTCGTCCAAGCGGTGGATGTGGTTGCGCTTGGCGTGGAGTTTTTTCCCGGGCAGGTCCGCCAGGCGGTCCACGGAATAGAGATAGTCAAACCCGTCCCGGGCCTGCTCAAAGCAGAAGCGGCCGGGGTAGTGGTCCTCCAGCCAGTTTTTGTGGTAGAGGGTCAGGGCGATCAGCCGCAGGGGCTGGCCCTCCGCCCGGGCGTCCTGGGTCAGGGCGTCCAGGGCGGGGGTGGGGTCCCCTTCCCCGGCGGGCCAGAGATAGGAATGGCCCAGGGAGCTGGTGAGCCGGACCAGCAGCCGTTTCCCCAGGGGGGCGTACTGAAAGCCGTAGGCGTCTTTCCAGCAGAAGAGAACGGGAAAGCTGTAATCGCACAGGGCCAGCCCCTCGGACTGTAAAAGGGGACGGACCCAGGTGCTGTCGCTGGCGTCAGGGGAATGAAAGGGTATCAGCATAAATGATTGGAAAAAGCCTCCTCAAAGGGTAATGGTTTTCACGTCGTACTGGTTGTTGCGGATGATTTCGTCCAGGCGGACGTCGTCGGTGACGGAGGAGATGAGGTTGTAGGCCGCGCCCTGGTGCTTGGCCCGGCCGGTCCGCCCAATGCGGTGGACATAGTATTCCCCCTCTTCCGGAATATCATAATTGATGACCCCGTCCACGTCGTCGATGTCCAGCCCCCGGGCGGCCACATCGGTGGCCACCAGGACCCGGAGCTGGCCGGCCCGGAAGGAGGAGAGCACCTTTTCCCGGACCTTCTGGCCCAGGTCGCCGTGGATGCACTGGGCGGCGATCCCCCGCATCCGCAGCAGGCCGGTGATCCGGTCGGTGGTGTTTTTGGTGTTGCAGAAGACGATGACCCGGTCCAGGTGCTCCCGCTCCAGGATGGCGGCCAGCAGGTCCACCTTGCCCCCCATGTCCACCTTCAGCCGGTACTGGCTGATCTTGGGCCGGTTTTCCTGGACGGGCCGGACCACGATTTCCACCGGGTCCCGCTGGTAGACCCAGGAGATGTCCATGACTTCCCGGGAAATGGTGGCGGAGAACAGGCCCAGGTTCCGGCGGTGGGGGATCTGCTTGAGGATGTGGGTGACATCCTTGATAAAGCCCATGTCCAGCATCCGGTCGGCCTCGTCCAGCACCACGGTCTCCACCTTATGCAGGCGGACGGTCCGGCGCTTCATGTGGTCCATGAGCCGGCCGGGGGTGGCCACCACGATCTGGGGGCGCTTTTTCAGCTGGGTGATCTGCTTGTCAATGGGCTGCCCGCCATAGAGGCA
>ERZ827101.3737-NODE-3737-length-10345-cov-4.699125_pt1 | contig 10345 bp, 8 predicted proteins | sample MGYA00519869_ERZ827101 | MGnify/ENA primary metagenome ERZ827101 (study PRJEB31778, sample SAMEA3449256) | human gut metagenome | biome: human gut; feature: human-associated habitat; material: faeces | place: United Kingdom | collected 2010/2012 ...
TGAGCTTTCACAGGTCGGAACGACTAACGAATTTGTTTCGTTAGATCTGGGCGATTCACACGACATTTTTGTTAGAGACGGTTATACCTATAAGCCATTCGGTGCTCATATGAAACCTGACTATGCTGTTTTCGTTGAGGGAACAGACGAGGTGGCTGCAAAGTATGCAAGCATACTTGCCATTACTCTTTCCAGCATAAAGCAGTATTATGACGAAAAATACGACAGAAACAATTTCATCAAGAACGTAGTGCTTGACAACGTGCTGCCGGGCGACGTTCATGTTAAAGCTAGAGAGCTGCATTTCAGCGCTGGCATTTCAAGAGTCGTGCTGCTTATCAGAATACTCTCCACAAATGACGTTTCAGCTTACGATGTTATCCAGAACCTTTTCCCTGACAAGTCCAAGGACTTCGTTTTCAACATCACTGAGAGCGATATCGTGCTTGTTAAGGAAGTGGCAAACGGCGTTGAGTCAAAGGATCTTGAAAAGCTGGCACGTTCTATTTCTGATACCCTTTCAAGTGAATTCTATACAAGAGTCACTGTAGGTATAGGAACAGTAGTAGAGGGCGTAAAGGATCTGGCAAGAAGCTTCAAGGAAGCACAGATAGCTCTCGAGGTAGGAAAGGTGTTCGATACTGACAAGAATATCGTTTCTTATGACAATCTTGGTATCGCAAGACTTATCTATCACCTGCCTACAACACTTTGCGAAACATTCCTTAAGGAAGTTTTCAAGAAAGGCTCTATCGAGTCGCTGGATCATGAAACACTTTTCACTATCCAGAAGTTCTTTGAAAACAACCTGAACGTTTCTGAAACTTCAAGAAAACTGTTTGTTCACAGAAATACTCTTGTGTACAGACTTGAAAAGATCAAAAAGCTCACGGGTCTTGACCTGAGAGAGTTCGACCACGCTATCATCTTTAAGATAGCTCTCATGGTAAAGAAATATCTCTCCGCTAACCCTGTCAAGTTCTAAGTCCTACGAGCGAAAAAGAGGCTTGCTTGCCTCTGTAAAACTAAGGCGGTGTAAATTTTGGTAGAGTTTAAAGACGTGTCCGTTACCTATTCAAGCGGTGTGGACGCTCTGAACAAAGTAAACCTGAAGATAAACGACGGCGACTTCGCTTTCGTGGTAGGTCCTTCAGGCGCCGGAAAATCAACACTTATCAAGCTGGTTCTTAAAGAAATAGATGCGACCAGCGGTACAGTAATGGTAAACGGCTTCAATCTGAAAAAGCTGAGAAGAAGAAAGATACCTGCCCTTCGCAGAACTATCGGAGTTGTTTTTCAGGATTTCAGACTTATCCCTACAATGACAGTTTATGAGAACGTGGCGTTCGTGCTGAGAGTGATCGACGCTCCTGCAAAGTACATAAGAAGCCGTGTTCCGTATGTTATAAGCCTTGTGGGACTTTCCGATAAGGCGAAAAGCTATCCGACCGAGCTTTCAGGCGGTGAGCAACAGCGTGTGGCACTTGCAAGAGCACTTGTAAACGACCCACAGCTCATCATTGCCGACGAGCCTACAGGTAATATCGACCCTGCTCTTTCATATGAGATAGTAGAGCTTCTCAAGGGCATAAACGAGTGCGGCACTACCATTCTTATGGTTACCCACGAGCATGACCTTGTGCGCTATTTCGGAGGCAGAATTATCAACATCAACAAAGGTCAGATCGCCTTTGACGAAGTGATAGGAGGCTCCAATGAAAGCAAGTAGTTTTAGATATCTTATAAATCAAGGCTTCAAGGGCATTTGGAAAAACAGAATGATGACGTTCGCCTCTTTCTGTATCCTGCTCGTTTCCCTGCTTATGGTAGGCACTTCGGTGCTGGTTTCCATTAACCTTACAAGAATAATCGGCGGTATCGAGGACAAGAGCGAAGTCATCGTTATCGTTAAGGACGGCACAAGTCAGGCTGATATGCAGACCCTTGAAAATAAGCTCAAAGAGGTCGGAAATATCAATACGGTGAGCCTTTATTCAAAGGACGAAGCGTGGAAAAATATGCTCAAGGGCATGACTGATGAGGAAAAGGATTTCTTCCAGTATGCCGATGATAACCCATTGCCTGACACATACAAGGTAACGGTCAAGGATATCGAGAAGATGAGCGAAACAACCACTCAGATAGAGACCTTTGACAATGTTGACTCAACAAAGTCCCCTACAGCATTTGCTGATATCCTTATCAGTATCAGAAGGGTATTTACGATAGTTGCCTTTGCGGTCATTGTGGCACTTGTTGTGGTTTGTCTGATAATCATTTCAAATACCACCAGAGCAAGCGTTTTCGCAAGACGTAAAGAGATCAACATCATGAAATATGTAGGCGCTACCAACAGCTTTATCAGGATACCTTTCTTTATCGAGGGTATGATAGTTGGTCTGCTCGCAGCCGCAGGCGCACTGTTGCTCACAAAGTTTGCCTACGAGGGAATTTACAACATCTTCAATGATGACTTCAAGCTCTGGAGCATTCTCGGTGTTCAGAATTTGTATTCCTTCAAATCCCTCTTGCTCCCTGTTGCAGCATCTTATCTTATCGCAGGCGCTGTTATCGGTGCGGTGGGTACTTCTATAAGCACAGGCAAGCATCTTAAAGTATAATACATTTGCCAAATATAGACATAAGGCAGGCTATGATCCAACGGGGTTTTTAGACTGCCTTTTGTTGCAGTTTAAAGCATATCCTGACATGAGATAAAAAAGAAAGAACGTGCAGGATAATGCGTTAGAGAAAGATAAAAAACGTGTAAAAATGGTCTTTTTTAAGACGGAGGACAAGTATGAAAACAGGTATATTCACAATGAAGCGAGTATTGGCTTTCACTATCGCCGTAGTCGCTTCCATGACAATGCTTGCAGGCGGCACACAGCCGGTCATGACAGCGCAGAACGCTTCTGCAGAAAGTCAGGCAATAAAGAACAACAAGAAAAAAATATCCTCTGCCAAGGATAAAATAAGCGAGCTTGAACAAAAGCAGGCTGACCTTGACAAGCAGATAAACAGCACAAAGGACGATATCTCCAAGGAGGAAGAAAATCAGAAAGCTATCCAAGAGCAGATAGAAACTGTTCAGGAAACTATACTGACCCTTGAGGATTCTATCACTGACCTTGAAACTGAGATAGCCGACCTTGAAGAGGCTATCGCAAAGAGCGAAATAAAAATAAAAAACAAGAGAACTGAGATAGAAAATGGCGTTGTTGACTTCAAACAACGTCTTAGAGCAATGTATGTTGCCGGAAATAGTTCATACACCGATATTCTTATTGGTTCGACGGACTTTTATGATATGCTTATGAAAATAGAGCTTGTCAAAAGAGTGGCTGACCATGACAACACCATGATCGACGGACTTGTTGAGCTTAAAGGCGAGTATGAATCTCAGGAAGCAGAGCTTGAAGCCAACAAGACTGAACTTGAAACTAACAAAACTACCCTTGAGGAACAAAAGGCCTATCACACTGAGCAGAAGAAAAAGCTTGACGACCTTTATGCAAAAAGTCAGGCTGTTATCGACCAGCTTGAGGAAGATAAGGCGGCTTATGAAGCCAATAAGGAGCAGATAAACAAGGAGCAGGAAGACTTCGAGGCACAGCTCCAGAAGCTTTACAAGGAGCAGGAGCAGATCAAAAAGAAGGAAGAAGAGGAACGTAAGAAAAAAGAAGAGGAAGAACGTAAGAGAAGAGAGGAAGAAGAACGTAGACAACAGCAGCAACAGCAGAATAATAACGGCAATTCTTCACCTTCTAATGCAAACGGCAACACCTCTAACAGCGGTCAATCTTCTACCAATAACGGTGACTACAATTATACCGACAAGAGCCAGTTTACATGGCCTGTGCCGGGTTATTATCATATTTCCTACGGCGTGGGTTGGCGCTGGGGCGCTTATCACAAGGGTATCGACATCTGGTCTCCAGGAATAAGAGGTGCAAAGATATGCGCTGCTGCTGAGGGTACTGTTATACTCGTCAGCAACACCTGCACACACGATTATGGCAAGAACGGCTCATGCGGCTGTGGCGGTGGATACGGAAACTACTGCATAATCGACCACGGCAACGGCTACTGGACCCTTTACGGTCACTCACAGTATATGAGCGTAACACAGGGTCAGCACGTCAACAAGGGCGACGTTCTGGGTATTGTCGGCTCAACAGGATATTCAACTGGCGACCACCTGCACTTTGAGGTACGATTGAACGGCGTGGCTCAGAATCCGTCAAATTATGTATAAACAGGCAATGCCGAAAGGTCTTGCCCCACAACCAAAGGAGTCTTTTATTTCATGAACAGGCTTTACAGCTTAAAACGTATTCTCACTTTCATTATCGCATTCGCTGTTACCGCTGGTATTGCAGGAAGCAGCTACAATTCTTCTTTGAAGATAACCTCAGCGGACACTGAAAACTCGCAGGGGGAGGACTATAGCTATACTGATTCTGTGGCTGACGGAGGTCAGCAAAGCGATGAACAAACAGAAAATGACGATAATTCTCAGGAGGAGTCAACAGGTTTTGACATCACACAGTATGCAGAACAGCTAAGAGAGCTATCAAAAAAGCAGACGGAAATAAACGAACAGCTCGACAAATATGATGAGGACATTGAGAAAAGCGAGAAAAAGCAGAAGCTTCTGAAAGAAAAGATAGATTCTATAAATGACGAAATAGACGTTCTCAACTCTTACATGACCGCACTGGAGCTTCAGATAAACACCAATCAGCGAAATATCGATAAGAAGCAGGCTGAGATAAACAAGGGCATAGATGACTTTAAACAAAGATTAAGGGCAATGTATATCGCAGGGTCGGACAGCTACACCACAATGCTTTTGGAATCAGACAGCTTTTATGACATACTCATGAGATTAGAGCTTATAAAGCGTGTAGCACACCATGATGACACTATCATTGATAACCTTATAAAACTCAAAACTGAATATGAGGATATGCAAAAGACCCTTGACAAGCAGAAAGCCGAGTATGACGCTCAGTACACACAGTATACACAGCAGAAAGATATGCTCAGTCAGCTTTACCGCTCCAGTACAAAAACACAGCAGGAGCTTAAAGCTAAGCAGAAAAAGCTCAGAGAGCAGAACGAAGCCTATGAGGCGGAACGTGAGCAGTTTGAGGGCAGCCTTTCTGGCATACTGAAATCATCGGGCTCAGGCGGAACAGCAAGAGATAACGAAGTTTCCGCCACAATGGCACTTGCAGATGTGAAGCTTGAAGAGCTTCACAAGGAGATAAATGACCGCCTTGACAAGGGCGAAAAGCTTGGAGATGCCGAGCCTGATTACTACTTCGCATGGCCTGTTCCGGGGGCTTACTCCGTATCATCAGGCGTGGGCGCACGATGGGGCTCATATCACACTGGTCTTGACATTCCTGCGGCTCATGGCACGCCTATTCACGCTTCATGCAGTGGCAAGGTCATAAAGATAAACACCACCTGCACTCATGACTACGGCAAGGAGGAGTCCTGCGGCTGTGGTGGCGGTTATGGAAACTATGTTATCATCGACCACGGCAACGAGTTCATCACCCTTTACGGACATCTCACAGAGGTAGATGTAGAGATAGGTGACGAGGTGAAGAAAGGCGACGTTATCGGCAAAATGGGTTCGACCGGCTTTTCAACGGGCGACCACCTGCACATTGAGATACGCTATCAGGGTTATATATTGAACCCTGCGTTCTATCTTGATGTTACACAATAAAAAAATCGACCTCTTATGGAAAAACATAAGAGGCCTTTTTTTATCTTATTTTGAAGCACTCACACGCTTACAAAGACGTGAAATAATCGCTGTGATAAATCTTGTTCCTGCAGTGCAAAGAAGCATTATCACGGGGATAAATGTGACGATATATCTCGGTGGATTTTCCCATATAAGGAAAAAGAGTATAACACCCGTGAGAGTCACTATGCTGAAAAACAAAGCAGAGTGGCGACGCTTGCCAGCGGCATAAACTGCACCAAACGCCATTGCTATGAGCATTGCACTGTGATAGCCGTCTACATAGCTACCAAGCAAGCGACTGTGCAATACCTCTCGCAGACCACCTGAGGGGTCGGAGCGTGATAGATATTTGCCATAGGAAAAACCACCGCTGTCCCACGTTCTGGCGACTTTGTGATAAGCCATTTTGCAGGCTTCATAAGGGGTGCTTATGTTTTCAAGGCGGGCTTTTATTTCCCGGATATTCGCCTGCTTTTTGGCGTCATATGTATCAAATGACATAGTGAAGTCAACGTCCTCGTCAACGTGGGTCTTGTAGTCGCTGTTAAGGCTCATCATTATCCAGTGTGTAACAGGAAAACGATATCTGTCTACCATTTTTTCATCAGAGATACCCATAGCAAGACCGCCATAGTATGCCGCCTTTGACACGCCAATAAACAGCATAACGGCCGCAAGGCTCAGGATAGCTCCCCTTTTTACACCCATTTTCAGCACAAAAAATATCATCACTGAAATCAGCATTACTGCAATGCTTCCCTTGACAGTGTTTCCAAGTGCGATAAAAAGGCTTGCTATAAGAGCATAAACAACGCTTTTGGTTTTGCTTTTTTCTTTCACCGCAAGGGTGAGAAAATAAAGAGTACAGCTTACAAATATCATGCCTGCTGTATCAGAATGAAAAAACGGTGTATACAGAAGCATAACAGGCATAAGTGCCGAAATAATGCCGCAAAAAAGCCTTTGGCTGTTAAGTTTGAAAATCCTCTCCCCTGCGAGAAAGGTCATTATTACGCTAAGTTGAATAAGAATTACGTTAAAGGTCTGCCCCGCATAAATGCTCACGCCGCCAGTGAAAAGCTTCCATAAGGCGAAAAAGGGTATCTGCAAATATATCATGCCCCATGCGTTAGGGTATTTTGCAGCATAAATACGGTAGCTTTCTTTGATGCTCCCAAGATCTTCACCCATGACAAAGCGTTTTGCGAACTCCCCTGTTATTTTGGGGTCAACCATTTCGTAATTGTAATGAAGATAACGCACAAACAATATCTGCAATGCAAGCAAAATCAGGCAGAAAAAAGCAAATATAAGCCTGACACGCTTTTTGGTAAACTTCTTTTCACAGCGTTTCAGAGCAATATACAACACTATCGCCGCCGCAAGGAAAAATGGTCCAAGACAAAGCATTCGTATGTTACTGCGTTTTATGTATGAGATAAACACAGTTGCAGTGCAACAGCAGCACACGATCATGCTTGTGACCGCAAAAAATCGACCGGTTTTCTTCACAAACATTTTTATCTCCTTATTAGGATGTATCCTCATAATATATTTTTTTACATGAGTTCGCCCTGTTTATTTATTTTGTTCTATATTTCTACATTTGAATTATATCATCAACGGAAATAAGTTTCAATTATTTTAACAACTGAAATTGAATGAACTTTTTAAAGTTTTTTTAGTGAAGTAAACAAAAAAATCGCCGCTCTGTTGCAAAATACAGAGCGGCGAGTATTAGTATAAGACCATTATTTTGTGCCGAAGATCCTGTCACCTGCGTCGCCAAGACCGGGAACGATATAAGCGTCCTCGTTAAGCTTTTCATCAAGGTTGCCTACATAAATGTCGATATCAGGGTGAGCCGTTCTCAGAGCGTCAAGACCCTCAGGAGCAGCGATTATGCACATGAACTTGATGTTCTTGCAGCCCTTGTCTTTCAAGAAGTCAACAGCCTGTATCGCAGATCCGCCTGTGGCAAGCATTGGGTCGCAGACGATAACAAGTCGCTCGTTTATTCTATCAGGGAGCTTGCAGTAATACTCGTGAGGCTCGTGTGTGACCTCGTCACGATAAAGACCGATATGACCGACCTTTGCAGACGGAACGAGTGCAAGAAGTCCGCTTACCATGCCAAGACCTGCTCTCAGGATAGGCACGATAGCAAGCTTTTTGCCGCAGAGCATAGGGAGCTTTCTTGTGCTTATAGGTGTTTTCACCTCAACGTCCTCTGTTGGAAGATCTCTCATAGCCTCATAGCCCATGAGCATTGCGACCTCTTCCACAAGTATACGGAACTCTCTTGTTCCGGTCTTTTCGTCACGCATAAGTGTTATTTTGTGCTTTACAAGCGGGTGATTGATGATATTTACGTTTCCCATTTTCCGATTTCCTTTCGTAATGATTTATAAATTCGCATTTTTTTGTGTGCAGTGACGGGCGAACACTGTTCACCTCTGCAATTTTGTCATAATTATTTCTTGGCTGCGTTGCCTTTTTTCTTTGAGAGCATAACGTTTGCAAGAATGCCAAGGATAAGTGCTGCCGCTACTTCTGTGAGTGTTATATCACCGAACGTGAGTGTCAGACCGCCGATACCTGCAATGAGGATAACGGACACAACAAAGAGATTTCTGTTATCGTCAAGGTTTGCGTCCTGTATCATTTTAAGACCTGAAACTGCGATAAAGCCGTAAAGAGCGATACAAACGCCACCCATTACGCAGGCAGGGATAGAATCAACGAACGCAACAAGCGGAGTGATAAACGAAAACAGCATACAGCCTATTGCTGCCGCAAAGATAGTTACTACAGAAGCGTTTCCTGTGATAGCAACGCAGGCAACGGACTCACCGTATGTTGTGTTCGGACAGCCACCGAACAGTGCACCTGCGATAGAACCTACACCGTCGCCGAGAAGCGTTCTTGTAAGACCAGGCTCTTCAAGAAGGTCATGGTCGATAATAGAAGAAAGGTTTTTATGGTCAGCAACGTGTTCTGCAAAAACAACAAGTGCAACCGGCACATAGGCTACAAATATAGTAGCAAAATATGTGAAGTCGAACTCCTTAAGACCTTTCAGACCTGAAACGAACGCAAAGTCAGGCAGGCTAACAAATGTTTTCAGTGAAACGCTGCCGTCTGTGAGCATATAGCTGCTGAAAACGCTGAAATCTACTATTTTAAGTGCGTCAATATCACATATATTGCCGATAACAGTGAAGATCGCTGCGGCTGCATAGCCTGCGAGGATACCGATTATAAAAGGTATAAGTCTGAGTGTTTTCTTGCCATATGTTGAGCAAAGCATTACCACTGCAAGGGTGATAAGTCCGCAGATAAGAGCCACATATGACGAGCCTACAGGCACGTTGGATACAGTTTCGATTATCTCAGGTGTGCCGCTGTCGGTGGAGACTGCATACTCTGTTACCTGCTTTGTTACGTCGCCTTTGACGAGGTCGCCGATAGCATTTCCTGCAAGGGAAAGTCCGATTATAGCAACGGTCGGTCCTATTACCACCGCAGGCATGAGCTTATTGAGCCAGCCTACTCCAACAAATTTTACTACTATTGCGATAACGACATATACAAGTCCTGCAAGGAATGCACCGACGATAAGTCCAAGCATACCAAGCTGCATTGAAACGCCGCCTGCAAAAGCCGCCGCCATTGAGCCTAAAAAAGCAAAGGACGAGCCAAGGAACACAGGGCTTTTTCTTTTTGTAAAAAGGATATAAACTATAGTTCCCACACCTGCACCAAACATTGCAGCCGCAGGAGTAAGACCTTTGCCGATAATAAGCGGCACAGCGATGGTCGCCGCAAGGATAGCCAACATCTGCTGAAGTGCGAACACTACCAGTTGACCAGCCTTTGGCTTGTCTGAAACATCAAAAATAAGTTTCAATATAACACCTCATTCATATAAATTTTCTCACGTTTTCCATTTCCGATATAAACAGGAAAACACTTCTTTGCGGTACGTTTTGACACAAACCGCCTTTTTAATTTTAACTTATAACAATATTTTTGTCAATGAGCTAAATGCCGTATTTCAGCAGGATTTTTTGTGCGTAATTGCCCATTTTTGTAAGTGATAAATTAGGACACCATATCCAAAACAGCTTGAAATCGGTAAAACAGCAAAAATGTTTGAGATAACCGAAAGGACGGATTATGATGATCGATGCACTTTACAACTATCGCCAGGGTGATATTCACACCGCTGAGTTCTCGGACGAGTTCAACAAGCTGTGTATTCCGTTTGAAAATTCGCTGAGCGAGGACCAGATCGAAATATTCCACAAGATACTGGACTGCGTGAGCGATACCGCCGCCGCTGAGATGAGAGTTGCTTACAAAGTCGGTTTCAAGGACGGGATGACTTTGATGAGAGAGGTTCAGGAGTAACTCATTAATATAACAGCATATTCTTAAAATAAGGAGCGTTTTCGCCTGAGAGCTAAAACGTTCCTTATTTATTTCAACTTGGATAGACACTATGCCGATTTGCCACAAAATGTAGGTTTGTCAATCATATTGGACACTATTATTAAGAAATTCGATAGGCGA
>ERZ827101.3740-NODE-3740-length-10336-cov-2.694193_pt1 | contig 10336 bp, 10 predicted proteins | sample MGYA00519869_ERZ827101 | MGnify/ENA primary metagenome ERZ827101 (study PRJEB31778, sample SAMEA3449256) | human gut metagenome | biome: human gut; feature: human-associated habitat; material: faeces | place: United Kingdom | collected 2010/2012 ...
AAAGAGGGCCCGGAAGCCGCCGGTCAGATCCTCCGCCGTCTGTTCGTCCGCGACCAGGTCGATCCAGGTGGATCCGCCGTTGGGCTCTCCCTGCGGCCGGAAGGTGTTTTTCCAGATATGGGTGTGGATATCGATCAGATTGTCCGGCAGAAACCCCCGCAGTTCCGTCTCGTACACGCGGCGGTCATAGTCGGTCAGATTCAGCTGAAACATGGCATGACCCCCTTAGTCCTCCCGCAGCGCGGCAAATGCCGCGGCCTCGTCCCTATACAGCCCGGCCGCGATGCCCGCGACCATCGCGGCGCCCATCGCTCCGGCGTATGATCCGTGCATGACCCGGACCGCCAGCCCTGTCATCTCCCCGATCACCCGGACCCAGAGCGGGTTTTCCGATGGGCCGCCCACCATGACGGCCGATCTGGCGGAGATGCCGTTTGCCTCCAGCTCCCGGAGTTTATCCCGGAGCTGGCGCACCGTCCCCTCCATGATAGCCCGGGCAATATCCGGCTTGGCAAAGCCGCGGACGGTTCCGTCGTCGGGCTCCTCCAGGGGGTCGAGCACCAATCCCCCCGCGCCCGGCCCGCTCCGGGCAGCCTCGGCGGCAAACGCCCGGAACCGGCCGTCGGAATCGTCGATATACCGGCGGATATACCGCTCGATCCGCGGTGAAATGGACGGGATCGAAACCATCCCGGCCCAGCAGCCCTCCGGGGACAGGAAGGGGTCCACGATCATGCGGTTGGCGATCCCCTTTTGCCGGTCCCTCAGGGGAAAGAATCCGACCCAGGATGTGCCGCAGGAAAGGAGCATCTGCCCCTCTTGCAGCACACCGGCGCCTCTGGCGGCGCTGGGATGGTCGAACGTCCCGAGCAGAACGGGCACACCCTCCGGCAGCCCGCTCCGCGCGGCGCCTTCCTTTGTGACCGCTCCCACCGCATCGCCCGCCCTGCCGACCGGCGGAAGCTGCTCCTCCCCAATCCCGAAAAGGCCGAGCAGCTCGCGGTTGTATTCACCGGTGCGCTGGTCGAGCAGATAGAAGGGGGAGCCGGCCGAGGTGCTGACCCCCCACCGGCCGGTCAGGCGGTAGACGAGGTATTCGGTGCTCATGCACACCTTGGAGGCGTGTTCCAGGAGCTCCGGACGATGACACTTGATCCAGCACAGCATGGCCAGCGGGAAGGTCTTGTAATCGAAAGGCCAGCCGGTCTGCCCGTACAGCGCGCCGGCGTCGATCCGGCCGAGAACGGTTCTCGCTTCTTCTCCCACCCGGCTGTCCTGCCAGTTGAAAATGGGGGTGGAGGGGCGGCCCGCCTCGTCCAGAAGCAGCAGGTTGCCGCTGGCCGACGCAGCCGATATCCCCCGCAGGGCGCCGTGTTCGGGCAGGGCCGACGCCAGTCTCCGCAGCAGCGAGAAACAGGCGTCCAAATACGCTTCCGCGTCGATCTCGATCCCGCCGTCCTCCCGATAGGTATAGACAAATTCGGCTTTTCCCGTCGTTTTTTCCGTGCCGTCCTCCGCGACGAGGACGCCCTTGACCGACGAGGTGCCGATATCCAGGCCGATGATGTAATTCAAAGCCACGCACCCTTTATCCGTTATTTGCCGCCGATCACGGCAGTTTCCAGCCCCAGCCGCCGGCCGAAATACACGATTTCATCCGCCGTGGCACCATAGACGAAGGCGCTGTGATGCGTCGCACCGTTCCGGCTGAGCTCCTCCAGGAACCGCGCGGTGGTGCAGCGCGGCCGCATCCAGCCGCGCATGGTACGCCCGAAGGTATCCTCGTCCACCGACAGCATCTCAGCCGGCGCCGCCACCAGTTTGTAGTCGTCCCGGCCGCGGCAGACGTTCACATACACACCGGCGCCGCCCTTCATGCGGGCGTACCCCACATAGGGAAACCCACCCGGCGTATAATTCACACCCGCCCGGCAAACGCAGGGCTTGGTGTCCGCAATGCGGTAGTTGATCTCTCCCATGTGGCTGAGGAAGAGGGTGCCGTTCTTCCAGTCGGGGCAGAAGATCTCGACAAAGGTGGTATCGGGATATCCCCGCATCAGCGCCCCGACGAACGCGGCGGTGAGCGCGTCCCCCTCCCCCGCATAGCCGATGCCGCGTCCCATGGCTTTGCAGCATTCCAGAAACGGCATGGATTCCAACCCGGAATCGCCGCCGATGCAGGTGAAATTGACCGAGAAGGAGGACAAGCGGTCCTCCTCCAGGCAGCGGCGCAGGGTCAGGCAGGAGCGGACGGCCGCCCGGTATTCGTCCGGGTCGACGCCACCGGCAAAATCGAACGCCTCCGCGTTCGCGGACATTTCGGCGTCGACCTCCGCCTCACTGACGGCGGCGTTCCACCCTCTCATCCGCTCGGCCTTCTGCTCGACCACCTCGACCCCGAACCGCTCCTTCAGTTCCTCATAAGGGACCCGGAAGTCCCCCATGCCGTCGAACGCCCCGCCGACCAGCCCGACCCTGGCCCCGCGGAGGGCCCCGGCGGCCTTCGCCGCCCGCACATAGCCGCACACGCGGTCGAGGACGTCGGAATCCCGGTAATGCCCAGCCGCGACGGCATAGTCCTTGCCCTCTCTGGTGAGCATACTGCACATGTCCATGACGCCGTGGATGCCGTGGTTGTAATCGATCTCCACGGGATCCTGCCCATTCGTAAATTCCAGGGTTTCGGTGGTGTCCAGCACGACGATGGGGAGTGCGGTCCCCGCCAGCACGTCGATGGACTCGAGGGAGGGTGAATAGGCCATGTGCAGGGTGACCAGGGCGTCCACACCGGCGGCTTCGAATTTCCCGACCGCTTGTTCGAATTCGGGTTTCAGGCGGCAGAAGGGGGACGTTTCCACTTCCACGCCCCGTTTGGCAAATTCCTGAGCGATCTCCTGATAAAAAGCCTCCAGGCGTGGCCGCATAGACGGCGAGGTCCGGTCATACAGCGCGATATACAGCGGCAGCAAACCGATTTTCATATGGCAATCCCTGTCCTTTCCGGGATCCACACCCGGTAAAGGGTATAAATCCGCTGTGAAAAAAGGGCGGTTTCGGACCGGCGCCGCCCGCCCTTGTCCGGCGGCGCCGTCATTCCCGTTCCCTGTTCCAGGGCCCGGCGGCCTGTTATTCTCCAATAACCATGACCTGCACCGTGCGTTCACGGGCCCGGGTCTGGTCGAAATCGATGAAATAGATGAAGCCGAATTCCCCGAGGTCGAGGCTGCCGCCGTCGATCACGATGGTCTCGCTGCGGCCCACGATGGAGGAGCGCAGATGGGCGTCGGTGTTGTGGCAGCCCCTCGCGTCCTCACCGTGTTCCTCCGCGAACTTCAGGGCCTTGGGGCCGGGATGGAGATACTGCCCCTCCCGCCGGCAGGTGGGGACGATGGCCTCGAACACATCCACGAGATCCTGCTGGAGGGTTTCCAGCCCCGTCATGGACATGTCGAAGGCGCATTCCTGGGTGATGACACAGCAGGTAGTGTGGTGGGAATACACCACCGCGATCCCATTCTTCACTCCCGAGCGTTCCACGATGTCCCGCGCCTGCCCGGTCACATTATGGAAGGTGCAGGCCTTGTCGTTCGACCGCACCTTGAAGGATTCCTTATATACCATCCCGTCCTTACCTCCTGTTTTTCAGGTCGTCGGCGGCACGCCGTGTCGCCGCGATCATCTCGTCGATCATGGCGAGAGGATCCTTCGCGTTGACGATACCGGAAGCGGCGCCGGCGGCCTCGGAACCCGCCATGATAAAATCGTATACCTGCTGCCCGTTCGTGATCCCCGCGGCCTGCTCGACCAGTATGTCGGGATAGATGGATTTGATGGCCTGGATGGATTCCCGGACAAAATCCATGCTGCTGACGCCGCTCCCGGCCCCGCCGATCAGCTCGGAAGGCTCGGGATTGAGGATATCGGGATGGAGCTGGGCGACCGCCTTGGCCTCCGCGATGGTGTCGGCACAGGCAAACACCAGCATATCCAGCTCATGGGCACGCTGGATGGTTTCCTTGATCGCGGGCAGGGACATCGGCTTCTCGCAGTGGTTGACCACCACCCCCGCCGCCCCCGCGGCCTTGAGGGCTTCCGGCAGGATGTCGGCCATCCCCCGGCCCGGCCGGAGGGTGTCCATATAGGGGGCCAGCACGATGAGATGCTTCGTCTGTTCCACCACCCGGCGGATCTCCACGGCCGGAGTGATGAATAAGACGTCGATGTCATATTTCTCCGCCGCGGCGTCGGCGGCCAAGGCGTATTCCAGCACCGTGTCGCCGTATATGTAATTCTTGGTCCCGATTTCAAAATACGGGGTCCGGATCTGCCGTTTCATGCTCCACCCCTATCTTTCCTGCTGGAAGGTAAACCGCGGGTCGTACGCCGTTTCCTCATCGGTGAATTTGCGCAGGGTGTCGATGGTCTCCCCGCCGTTCCATGTCCGGTCCCCTACGTCCTCCGTGGTGCCCATGACGGTGACGTTGAGCTGGCGGTGCCGGGCCCGGACATGATCCCAGTCGATGAAATAGACGTGGGCGAACTCGCCGCCGTCCAGCGCCCCGTCCTTGATGGTCATGGTCTCGCTCCGGCCGAAGAACACGCTGCGCAGATGCCCGTCGGTGTTCATGCTGGTATAATTGCCGGGCTCCCCGACATACCGGCCGAACTGCGCGTGCAGCGGGCCGGGGTGGCGGTATTGGTTCTCCTCGGTATAATCGGGGATCAACCCCCGCATGATATCGAGCAGGTCGTGCTGGAGGTATTCCAGATCGAAGGAATCCAGGTCATGGGAACACTCCTGGATCATGACCGAGCAGGTCGTATGGTGGGACGCGATGCAGCAGGTGCCGTTTTTGACGCCGGACGCCCGCACGATCTCCAGCACCTCCCGGGTCACGTCGTGGAAGGTGGGGATCCAGCCCCGCGACTGCAGCTCCAGCTCCTTTTGAACCACTTTGAATTCCATGCTTCTCATCCTTTCTGTATACGGGACATCCGCCGGCCTTTGCCGGCAAAGCCGCCGGAATTATGGGGTGCCGGCCGGCCGCGCGTGCTGCTCATTGAGCCGCTCCCCGACCGCGCCGCCGGGATGGATCAGGGCGAACTGCTCATTTTGATAGCCGGTCTCCTCGATGAGCGCGGTCGCTAAGGTGTGGAACAGCACGCACAGCGCCGTCGACGACGTGGTTCCCTGGCTGTTGTACTTGTCGGTTTCCCGGTTGACATATTGCTTGAGCGCCACGTCGGCCTCCATGGCCAGCGTGGAGGCCATATTTTCGGTGATGGTCAGCACCGACACGCCCTTGGCCTTGCAGATCCCCAGGACCGGCAGCAGCTCCTTGGTCCGGCCGCCTCTCGACGCAAAAACCATGACGTCGCCTTTTTGCAGGAACCCAGTGGCGCCGTGGACCGCCTCCGCCGGGGAGATAAAGCGCGCCGGGCGTTCGATGCAGCAGAGCAGATGGGCGAAATGCTGGCACAGGATCCCCGAATGCCCGCAGCCGATGGTGCCGATCCGCGGGGCGTTTTGCAGGAGGGTCACCGCCTGCCGAAACGCTGTCTCGTCAAAATAATCGAGCATGGTTTCGATGCATTCGCTCTCGATTTTGTATACGGCCTTGGCCTGCCGGATCGCTTCCTCTTTGATAACGCACCCCTCCCCCTCGTTCAGAAATCCAGGATCGTCCGGCCGCCGTAGACGCCGGCCCAGTCCCGGTCGAACCCCGTCACCGCCGCGTCGGTCATCGGATGGCTGATCACGGCTTTCAGGATATCCGCGGACACCGTCACGCTCTGGCATCCGGCCATGGCGCACCGATGGACCTGCTCCGCGTTCTTGAAGCTGGCCGCGAGGACGCGGCAGTCCATCCCATACAGCCGGAACTGCCCGGCGATCTCCCCGACCACGCGGGCGCCGTCCCCCAGGATATTATCCAATCGGTTGACGTACGGTGCGACGAACGATGCGCCCGCTTTCGCGGCGATGAGGGCCTGTGCCGGGGTGAAGATGGCCGTCATCGTCACCCCGATGCCTCGTTTTTTCAGCTCCATCGTGGCCTTGAGCCCTTCTTCGCCGATAGGAATCTTGATATACAGCTCGCCGCCGATCCGGGCTTTGAGCAGCTCTGCCTCTTCCACCATCTTCTCCGCCGTTTTCTGCACGGTCTGCACGTGCAGCATCTTGCCGCCGCCGATAACGGCGCGGATCTCCCCCACCAGCCGCCAGAAATCCGTCTTTTCCTTGGCGATGATCGACGGATTGGTCGTCACACCCGCCAGCGGGTAGAATTCGTTGCAGTGCCGGATAGCCTCCAGATCGGCCGTATCCAGTATGTACAGCATGCTCATTTCCTCCTTTATTTTGATCGGATGTCCTGTTTACAGCGGGGCCGTGTCGGGCTCCGTCCGTCTTCCCCCCTCGTCCCACAGGTTCCGCATATTCCGATAGACCACGCCCGGGATGTCCGGGTTCCCTTTGGAAAAGGACGGGATCCATTGATCCCCCGCCGTCTTCGGGTCGGTGCACATGGTGTCGTGCCGGTAACGCTCCCGCGCCGCCCGGTCACGCAGATTTGGGATCTCCATCGGGATGCCGCCCCTAAGGACCGAGCGGTAGGCGAAGAGCCCGGGCAAAAACATATCCAGCGCTTCATAGATGCCGATGACGTCCGCATCCCGGCTCCCGCGTATTTTTTCACAAAGTGGTGCATGGCGTAGTAATCCGAGCCCTCGTGCCCGAAGTCCCCGGCCTTCCCCCGCAGGCCGTCGGTCAGGATGCGGGCCTTCGGCCGGACGGGGGCGTATTCCCCGGAATAGCGGTCGGCGCCGACATACAGGGTTGACACCCCGCCGCCGGCATCGGCGCGCCCGCTCTCCATCCGTCCCTTCGAACCGTACAGGCAATCCCACCCCGAGTCGCGGTACAGGTCGCCGTGCAAGCTCTTGAGGAGCCCGCCGTTATCCAGCTCGATCAACTCCATGCCGAAGCTGCCGCCCTTGGCTCCGCAGCGCACCTTCCGCTCGGTTTTCGTCCCCTCGAACCCTGTGACCCGGACCGGGCGCAGGCCGGTGATGTGGAGGAGGGGGCCGATGGAATGGGTGCAGTAGAAGGTGGCATACATGCCGTTGCGCCAATGGTCCGGATCCCCGCCGGTGAGCACCGGCCAGATCGGCTCGCAGTTGTGGACGTACTCGCCCTCGCCGTATTCGAACTCCCCGATCACGCCCTCCCGGTACAGCCGCCTCATCTCCCTGGGTGCCGGCATGTAGCAGTAGTTTTCGCCGTATGCGTAGACCCGGCCGGTCCGTTCCACCGCCTCGACAAGCTCGACTGCCTCCCGCATGGTCTGTGCCGGCAGCACCTCACTGAACACATGAAACCCGGCTTCCAGGCAGCGGATCGCAAACGGGGCGTGCTCGGTGGCATAATTTGCGAGGACCACGGCGTCCATATCCTGCTCCAGGAACGCCTCGAAGGAGGATAGGCAGGGAACCTCCTCCCCCACCCCTTCCTGAAGGCTGCGGAGGATCCGCTCGTCTTTGTCGCACACCGCCGCGAGCTGCGTGTACTCGCTTTCCCGGCAAAAACGGATCATGCTCCGTCCCCGCCGTCCGCCCAGCACCCCGATCCGGATTGTTTTCATCACCAACGCCTTACCTCAGCCCATTTTTATAGTAGTCTCTCCAGCTTCATTATACGGCCCCCTTTTCCGCTCGTAAATGGAATTCATCCACCTTTATATGGTCAAAATCCACTATTCCAATTGACACACCTCTCCGGCGGCGTTATAATAAACGGAGATGGAACGTGTATCCGGCCCGAATGGGAAAAGCGGCGGGCCTCTGGCGGCACACAGAACAAACGGGATGTCCGTCAGCACGGACATCCCGTTTGATTTTTATCTTTCCGCCTTCCGCCCACACGGCGATCGCTGGAAAAGGAGTGGGGCCTGGATATGGACAACAATATCTGTAAATTCGTGCCGACGCGGAGCAGCGGCGATCAGATCAACACCGTCAATTTCGTGTATGAAACCATCATCCCGCAGCGCAACCAGTTCATCACCAAATCCACCTACATGATCTATCTGGTCACCGAGGGCCGGGGTACGCTCTGCCATACCCAGAAAAGCGTGGAAATCCGGAAGGGGGATCTGTTCTTCACCTTCCCGTCCACCCCCTTTGCCATCGAGGTGAGCGACAGCAATCTCAAGTATATTTACATCTCGTTTTTGGGGATCCGGGCGGGACGCATTTTGGAGGAAATGAAGATCGGGTCGGGAAACTGCGTGTTCCGTCACTACGATTTCCTGGAGGAATTCTGGACAGGGGCCTTGGATATCGCCACCCAATACAACCTGGATATGCTGTCCGAATCGGTGCTGCTCTACACCCTGTCCGTACTGTCGGGCAACACCCTCAAGGAAGAAAAGCTCTCCCGCAACGCAGATAATATCCTCCAGATCAAGAAATATATCGACGACCACTACACCCTTCCCGACCTATCCCTGGAAACCATCTGCGCCCAGTATCAATACAACCGCAAATACCTGTCGGGCGCCCTTAAAAAGGTGCTGCACGTGGGCTTTTCCGAATACCTGCGCACCCTGCGCATCCAGCACGCCTGTATGCTCATCAACGAGGGGCTCTCCAACATCAAGGACATCGCGACCTTGTCCGGCTATCGCGATCCCCTGTATTTTTCGAAGGTGTTCAAAAACGCGATGATGCTCTCCCCCAAGGAATACATTTCCTCCGTCCGGGCCGGGCGGTGACAGGGGCGGGGGCGGATCAAGCGTCTTCTCTCTGCCGCTCTTTTTCCTGCAGCAGGTTTTCGATATGGGTGCAGACGAAATCCAGGGGGCTGAAATTCGCCTTCACAAGGTACGTCTCCTCGATCCGGATATCGAACCGGTTTTCCAGCTCGATAACAAACTCGACAAAAGCCAGGGAATCCAGCTCCGCCTCAAAATGTTCCGGATCCCCGACCCCCTGCTTTTCCAGAATTTCTATAACCGAGCGTTTCACGGATTCCATGGCACGCGTTACCTCCTCGTCCGAATGGGCGGATCCTGCTCCGCCCGCGTTGACCAATGGTCTTTGTGGTTTCAGCTTTTTATGGTATGGGTTTGTGGCCAGCCCCATCCTCTGGGGCCGCGGCCTCTTTCTGTATAAAGGCCGGTTCGGGTGTCGGCCTACCCGCCGGCTTTCCTGAAAAGAAAACCGGCGGGAATGTTGACTCTTGAACCAACGCTATACAAGGAGGGGGCCTGGGGCCCCCGGGGTAGGGTGGGTGCGAGACTGAAAAAATACAGCAACCCCATCCCCGGGGCCGTAGCCCCTTTTTATATAAGCGGGGTCAGGTGGCGGCGTCCGAGTCGATTTTCATAAAGAGAAAATCGACAGGACCACCTGGGGGTTCAGGGGGCATCGCCCCCTGACGGTTCTTTCCCCCCTTTCTTGTCGCCAAGAAAGGGGGTGGCCCTCAGGCCAAACCTGAAAAAACGGGTATTGTGGGTTGTCCTCGCATAAAGAACGCAGTCCTACTAAAAAAGCCATGATGCGCGGCCACCCTCTTTTGCCCGAGCTTCAGCTCGTAGCGACAAAAGGATGCAAAAGCGCCGCCGGGATTCCCCCGGACCCCGGGTGGTCGGCCGGTTTTCTTTTCAGGAAAACCGGCGGTGACGCGGCTGCCTGAACCAACGAAAAAAGGGGCGGCGGCTCCGGGATTGGGGGGAATCTATGGAGTATCAAGACCACATTGCCCGCGTGCTGGCCTACATCGAAGCCAATTTGACCGCCGAGCTCCCGCTGGCCGCCCTGGCCCGGGTGGCCGGATATTCCGAGTACCATTTTCTGCGGGTGTTCAAGGAGGTGTGCCGTCTCACACCCGCCGATTACATCCGGAAACGCCGCCTGTCCGAGATCGCGCGCGAGGCAGCGGACAGCGGCCGCCCCATCTCCAGCATCGCCTTTGCGTACGGATTCAATTCCAAGGAGAACTTCACCCGGGCGTTCAAGACCGAGCACTGCGTCTCCCCCACGGCATATCGGACCGCAGGAAACAGCCTGAAGCTCTATCCCCCCATCTGTTTGGAGGCGCTTCCCCTTGCGCTCGAACCCGTCATCCGTACGTTGGAAGGCTTCGAACTGACGGCCTACCCCTGCGGCGAGGAGTACCCGCCCAGCTTCTGGAACCAATACAACTGCGAAAAACGGTCCTTGCGGCTGTCCGGCGGCAAGCCCTGTGAGGACTACGGCGTCTGCCTGTGGAATGAAGACCGGGGCCGGCTGGACTACTGGATCGGCATCCGCTCCGAGGACGCGGCAGGCGAAA
>ERZ827101.3748-NODE-3748-length-10312-cov-2.444184_pt1 | contig 10312 bp, 6 predicted proteins | sample MGYA00519869_ERZ827101 | MGnify/ENA primary metagenome ERZ827101 (study PRJEB31778, sample SAMEA3449256) | human gut metagenome | biome: human gut; feature: human-associated habitat; material: faeces | place: United Kingdom | collected 2010/2012 ...
ATCATCGATAGAAACATTTGGCAGTTTCTTTAACTGCGCATACTGCATGATCGCTTTTCGTGCAGAGAAGAGACCCTGGGAAGGAGAGTAACCCTCGCAGTCGGTAAGCTGATGGCTCATGTCGTAGATGACCTCATCAGGAGTACGGAAGCCAAATGGAGCCGGATTTCCAATGTTCAGTTTCAGAACCTGTGTGCCGCACGCTTCCATGCGGTTTGCTTCTTCTACGACAGGTCCGCGGACATCATATAAGACATTGTCGAGTTTCGATGATTTTTTAAATTCTCGCATAGGGGAACCTCCTGTTTTTGTCTGGGAAAGGGAAGCGGCAGATGGATCAGAAAAGGATTCTGCCGGATCGGAAACCGTATCTGCCGTATAGTTTACTGTGGAATCTTTTGCAAGCAGCCAGTCGGGATCGACCTGGAGCACATCGGCCAGAAAGTGAAGAATGTCGGAGCGCGGAACCGTTTTTCCGCTGACATACTGGCTGACATGGCTTTTTCCAAGTTTCACACCGCGCCGCTGGGCCGCTCGGATCAAATCGACCTGCTTGAACTGTTTCGCCTGCATGGCCAGTTTCAGACGGTCGGAAAAGGTTTCATTTGTCATAGAAAATCTCCTTAAAATAGAATGCAAAATAAAGAAAGTTCAAAACTGTGCTTATTGTAGCATGAGCGGGAAGAAAGTTCAATAGAAAAGCTGAAATTTATAAAAAATATTGAAAAGTTCAAAATAGAAGAAAAATAAGTTCAATTATAATATTTGTCTATTCTGTACAGGTAAAGCGTTAAACCTTGCGCATTTTGCAAATTGACAAACGATGAGATTTCGGTAGAATAAAAAAATAGGATTTTATGCATTTCTGTTGGGATCCGCCAACAGAAACGAGAGTACATTGGGAGAAAAAAGGAGGAAAATGTATGGGGGAAGGTCATAAAAAACTGAATTTTTCCGACTGTATGGGACTTGCGATCGGACAGATCATCGGTTCGGGCATCATGGTACTGACGGGAATCGTCATCGGTCTGACAGGACACGGCATTGCCGCAGCGTTTATTTTAGGTGCCGTGCTTGCCGTTATCACCTGTGTACCGTTCATCATCCTGACGTCCGCAATCCCGTCATCAGGCGCCGGCTTTACTTACATCCGACGATTGATGGGTGAAAAAGCCGGATTTATGTACATTGCGATGTTTGTCTTAAGCCAGGTTCTGATCGCAACGTACGCGAAAGGCTTTGCAAGCTATTTCTGCTCGATTTTTCCGCAGTTTGGCGAGTCGGCTGTCGCAATGGCAGCACTTGTTATCTGCACCGCCATCAATCTCATCGGACTGAAATCGAGCGCACTGGTGCAAAAGGGCATGGTTGTGCTGCTGCTTTTGAGCCTGTTCTTATTTATTGTATTCGGGCTGCCCAAAGTAAGCTGGGATGCCCTGACACCGACGGCATCCAACCTGATGCCGAACGGTCCGAAGAACTTTTTCACAGGCGTGGCACTTTTGAGTTTTGCGTGCGGAGGCGCAAAATTCGTTGCGGAGAACGGAGACGATATTGTGGAGCCGTCCCGCACAATTCCAAAGGTTATCGTGCTTTCCACGAGTATCGTTGCTGTATTCTATGTGCTGATCGGTATCGTGGCAGGCGGCGTGCTTCCGGTCGAAACGGTTGCATTTCAGAATCTGACGCTTGTCGCACAGGAGATTTTTCCAACCTGGCTGTACCTGTTTTTCGTGTTCGGTGGTGCCGTATTTGCGCTGCTTACCACCCTGAACGGAACCTTGAGCTGGGTGACAAGAGGACTGCAGGCTGCCGCAAAACAGGGCTGGCTGCCGGAAAAAACCGCGGAGGAGAATAGAAACGGTGTTCCGGCGATCCTTCTGATGGTCTTTTTCCTGATGGGCGCCATTCCGATCCTTACGGGAATGGATCTGACATTGATTTCCAACATGGGTGTCGGAACCGATATGGTGACGGAATTTATGGTACTCCTGGCCTGCTGGCGTCTGCCGGATATCTTCCCGGAAGAGTATCAGAAGTCTGCGTTTTGTATGAAAAAGCGGACACTTCACATTCTGCTGTTTTTCATCGGCATTCTGATGATCGGAACCTCGTATGTCAATCTGTCGGATCTTACGGTTCCCGCGGCGATCGCATGCGGCATCTATATTCTGGTGATGTTTGTTTACACGCAGGTCCGATATCCGTATGTGAAGGCAAAACAGGAAAAGAAAGAAGACAAATAAAGAAGAGAAATGGAGAAGAAACATGAGGGCAACAACAAAAGAGCAGGGCTTTTACAGCCAGATTTTTAAGCTGGTTCTGCCGATTGTGATTCAGAATCTTTTAAGCGCGGCAGTCAACTCTGCCGATGTCGTGATGTTGAACTACGTGGGACAGTCCGCTATTTCCGCGGTATCCCTGGCATCCAACTATGCAAATGTATTATTTATGGTTTATTACGGACTGGGAACAGGAGCAACACTTCTGTGTGCCCAGTACTTTGGAAAGGGCAATATGCGCGCAATTCAGACTGTCGAGGGAATCGCACTTCGATTCTCCGTCATCATCTCCGTTGTTGTGGCAGGAATTGCTTTTACCATGCCACAGATGATGATGCGTCTGTTTACAGATAATGCGGAACTGATCCGGATCGGTGCTTCGTATCTGCGCGTCATGGGTGTGACCTACCTGTGCTGGGGCATCACGGAGATCTATCTTGCGGTACTTCGAAGCCTCGGCCGTGTGACGATCAGCATGGCGATGAATATGATGGCATTCGCACTGAACGTATTTTTCAACGCATGCTTCATTTTTGGCCTCTTCGGATTTCCGAAGCTTGGAGCAACCGGTGTTGCAATCGCAACGGCGATGTCGCGTGTCATTGAACTGATCGGCTGTGTGATTGTGTCGATCATGAGTAAGGATATCAAGCTCGATCTGCGGTACATGTTCATCCGCAACAAGATGCTGTTTTCCGATTTTGTGAAGCTGTCACTTCCGGCGCTTGGAAATGATCTTTCCTGGGGCGTTGCATTTTCGATGTATTCTGTGATCCTGGGCCATCTGGGAAGCGATGCGGTAGCGGCAAACTCGCTCGTTGTCGTTGTAAGAAATATCGGAACTGTGCTGTGCTTTGGTGTGGCAAGTGCGGGCGGTATTCTGCTTGGAAATGTTATGGGAGAAGGAAATCTGGAAAAGGCGAAGGAATATGCGTCTAAACTGCTGAAGCTGACGGTTGTTACCGGAGCTGTGGGCGGACTGGTTGTACTGGGTATCACGCCGTTTGTACTGAAGTTTGCTTCTTTAAATGAGACCGCGATGCATTATCTGAAATATATGCTGCTGATTAACACCTATTATATTATGGGGACTGCCGTCAATACAACGCTGATTGCCGGAGTATTCCGTGCCGGAGGTGACACAAAGTTCGGACTGGTCTGCGATACGATTGATATGTGGTGCTACGCGGTGCCGCTTGGATTTATTGCAGCGTTTGTCTTCAAGCTTCCTGTCCTTGTGGTTTATTTCCTGTTGTGTACAGATGAGTTTGTAAAATGGCCGTGGGTTCTGAAACGGTATAAGAGCGGACTGTGGGCAAAAAACATTACGCGGGATCATCTGTTTGAGGATGAAGAAAAAGAATAGATGATATAGAAAAAGACATCTGCAGAGGTGAAAAATCACTTCGTTAGATGTCTTTTTTCGTGTTTTTCAAACATGCTCTAGAGAACGGTATATCCTTTGCTCTTTAAGCTTGCTTCTGTCTCGTACACATCCGGTACATGGAACACCATGATCGGGCAGCCGGACTCGCGGTTGAAAGAGAGATAGATATAGTCGATGTCGATATTTGTCTCAAGCAGTGTTTTCAGAAGGGAATTTAAGTTACCCGGCTGATCAACTACCTCGACACCGAGTACATCCGTCTGGCGTGTCATGTAACCGGCAGCCTGAAGCGCCTGCTCTGCTTTATCCGGATCGGAAACGACCATGCGGACAATGCCGTACTCTGCGCTGTCATTGTTGACGGAACCTAAAATGTTGACGTCATTTTCAAACAGAATCTGTGTGATCTGCTGCATCGTGCCTTTTTTATTTTCTGCGAAAATAGAAAGTTGTTTTAACATAATTGGGGCCTCCTAAAATTGATCTGTGATTCCATTATACTGCCAAAATCAAACGCGTCAACGAATTTTGTGAAAGAAGACGAAAAAAGGTGGAAAAAGCGTATCGTTTACAGAAAAATCAATAGAATAAAAGCATCAATATAAAAAATAAAAAAAGAAATCAATGAGCGAAAAAAAGACAGAAAAGTCGGATAATAAGAGAAAATGCACAAAATACAAATAAAATATGAGAAAACGGGTGAAAAAACTTTTGCATAATGACGAAAAATGCGTTACAATAAAAGCGCTATATGTGAATTTGTTATTGGGAGGTATTAGAATTATGGCAACATTTTATGCATCAAAAACAGGAGAAGTATCTGCTAGAGAAAAAGAACATTCCGCGCTGGTACGTGAACTGGCCGGTGAGTGCATGACACTTCTTGAAAACGACGGAACCCTGCCGCTTGCCGGTGCAGGAAAAGTCGCAGTTTATGGTAACGGCGTCCGCCACACGGTAAAAGGGGGTACCGGTTCCGGAGACGTTAACACAAGAACGGTTGTTACGATTGAACAGGGCTTAAAAGAGGCCGGCTTTGAAATTCTGACCGGTAAATGGCTTGACGAATATGACAAAGTGCTTGCAGATGCGCAGGCTGCATATCAGGCAGAGCTGGCAAAAAAAGCAGAGGAGCTTCACATTCCGATTTTTGCTGTCATGTTCTCGGAAGCATTTGCGCAGCCTGATGTACCTGCGATTACCGAAAAAGAGGACACCGATACCGCTATCTACGTTCTGTCAAGAAACTCCGGTGAAGGTGCAGACCGCTATAACAGAGCATGCGATTATCTGCTCGGCGAAAACGAGCTCGCTGACATTGCCTATCTGGCAGAGCATTATGAGAAAACAGTTTTAATTTTGAATATTGCGAACCTTGTAGACACCACAGAGTTAAAGAAAATCAAAGGACTGAATGCAATTCTTCTTGCAGGACAGGCCGGAAATGCAACCGGAAACATCGTTGCAGACGTTGTTCTCGGAAAGAGCATCCCATCAGGAAAGCTGACCGATACATGGGCTGCTTCCTATGAAGACTATCCGTCCTCCGAAAATTTCAGCCACAACAACGGTGACACTAACGATGAGTATTACAGCGATGGCATTTATGTCGGCTACCGTTATTTTGACACCTTCAACGTAACCCCGAACTACTGCTTCGGCTACGGCAAAGGCTATACTGATTTCGAGACGGAAGTAAGGGACGTGAAGGCAGATGATAAGAACGTTACCGTTACCGCATCCGTAAAGAATATTGGTGATACATTCGCCGGAAAAGAAGTCGTACAGGTTTACTATTCCGCACCGGATGGAACGATTGAGAAACCGTATCAGGAGCTTGGCGGCTTCGGAAAATCCGATCTGCTCTCGCCGGGTGAGTCCCAGACGATTACCATTTCCTTCCCGACGAGATCTATGGCTTCCTACGATGAGAAAAAAGCAGCATGGGTACTCGAAGCAGGAACGTATTACATCCGTGTCGGTAACAGCTCCAGAACAACGAAAGTGGCAGCAGCCCTGAATCTCAAAGAGACCGTTGTTACGGTTCAGGGAAAGAATCTCTTCCCGGCAGATGACGCTCCGCAGGAACTCTCCAAAGCAGGCGTAACACCGTACAGCTATGAAGGTGAGGCAGAAGAAAAAGCAGCTGCAAAACAGATTGAGATTTGCAGTAAATGCATCAAGACAGAGACCGTTATTTACAGTGGAACACCGGAAGCATTCCCAGTTTATGAGGGAGAGAAGCTGACTGCGGCAGATGTAAAGAGCGGAAAAGCGACGTTAAAAGATCTCGTATCGCAGCTGACCGTAGAAGAGATGGCTACCGTTTGCAATGGTACGGCAGACGGCCTCGGACAGGAAGGCTTTATCGGATCTTCTTCCGATATGGCGCCTGGAGCAGCGGGAGATACGACTTCCATTCTTCTTGCGGACAGAGGTATTTACAATACGATTCTTGCAGACGGTCCGGCCGGTCTTCGTCTGATTCCGCACTTTGTCGTTGATGCAGACGGAAAGATTGTATCCTCCGGAAATCCTCTGGAAGATGCGTTTAACAAAAATGAAATCGAAGTTCCGGAAGGCGGCACGGAGTATTTCCAGTACTGCACCGCAATCCCGGTAGCAGCGCTTCTTGCACAATCGTGGAACATGGATCTGATTCAGAAATGCGGTGATATCGTCGGAAAAGAGATGGAAGAATTCCACATTTCCGTATGGCTGGCACCTGGCATGAACATTCACAGAAATCCGCTGTGCGGAAGAAACTTCGAGTACTATTCAGAGGATCCGCTTGTGGCAGGGCTGTGTGCAGCAGCCGATACCAGAGGAATCCAGTCCCATGCCGGAATCGGAACCAGTATCAAGCACTTTGCAGCCAACAACCAGGAAGACAACCGTATGTACGTCAATGAGCATATCAGCGAGCGTGCAATGCGTGAAATCTATCTGAAGGGCTTTGAAATCGCAGTCAAGACAGCACAGCCGATGACAATCATGTCCTCGTACAACCTGGTAAACGGTGTACATACTGCCAACAGCCACGACCTTCTGACGGCGGCAGCAAGAGATGAGTGGGGCTTCGCAGGCTATGTCATGACCGACTGGGGAACCTCAGAGGACATGAGCGGATTGTTCGCTTACAAATATAACCTGAAATACGGACATTCCACTTCAAGAGAATGTGTTCTTGCAGGAAACGATCTGCAGATGCCTGGCCAGAAAGGAAACCGCCAGGAAATTGTAGCATCTGTCGCAGACGGAACCCTGCCGCTTGGACAGCTTCAGACCTGTGCGTACCGTATTCTGAATGTTGTTCTGCAGTCCCTCGCCTATGATGACTGTAAACCGTACGGTGACCAGTTCGATCTCGCGGAGGCGGTTACCGTTACAAAAGCATAAAGAATCAAAGAGTATAGAAGCAGCCCCGCAGACCTTTACCCTAAGGTTTTGCGGGGCTGCTTTTTGTATCGTCAAATGAGGACCTTTTTTGACCGGATTGAGGTTCCATGTCAGGTGCTGGCAGAAAATGTAAAAAGCTCACGAAAGAACTGTAAAACTGGAGAAAAACACAGAATAAAATCGGTAAAAAAATAAAAAATAGTGAAAAATGCACAAAAAGATTGTCCCTAGAGCACATAGTGTGCTATAATGAATGCATCTATTAAAACAGGGGGATAGATTATGGCAAAAGAAATGATAGCAATGCTTCTTGCCGGAGGTCAGGGATCTCGCCTTTATGCGCTGACCGAGAAGCTTGCAAAACCGGCAGTTCCATTTGGTGGAAAATATAGAATCATCGATTTCCCGATTAGTAATTGTGCCAACAGCGGTATTGATGTAGTGGGAGTATTAACACAGTATGAATCCGTTATCCTGAACAGTTATGTGGCCGCAGGCGGTCGTTGGGGACTGGATGCCAAGGACAGTGGCGTCTTCGTATTGCCACCGCGCGAGAAAGCGGATGCCAACCTGGATGTATACAGAGGTACGGCAGACGCGATTTCCCAGAACATCGACTTCATCGACGGTTTCGGTCCGGAGTATCTGCTGGTGCTCTCAGGCGACCACATTTACAAGATGGATTATGACAAGATGCTTTCTTATCACAAAGAGCATAATGCCGATGCGACCATCGCAGTTATCGAGGTTCCTATGAAAGAAGCCAGCCGTTTCGGTATTATGAATACGGATGAAGATGGACGCATTGTTGAGTTTGAAGAGAAGCCGCCGCAGCCGAAGAGTAATCTGGCTTCGATGGGTATCTACATATTTAACTGGAAGCTGCTTCGCAAGATGCTGGTAGCTGATATGAAGAATGCCGAATCTAACCATGATTTTGGTAAGGATATCATTCCGGCACTTCTGACAGACGAGCGTAAGCTGATGGCTTATAAGTTCAAAGGATATTGGAAAGATGTTGGTACGATCGATTCTCTCTGGGAAGCCAACATGGATCTCATAGAGACTCCAAGTCCGCTGGATCTGAGTGATCCGACCTGGAAGATCTACACAGAGGATACTAATTCTCTGCCACAGTATATCGGTGAGGATGCCAAGGTCAGCCATGCGTATATCAATCAGGGCTGCGTGATCGAGGGAGAGGTCAAGAATTCCGTGCTCTTCACAGGTTCACGCATTGCCCCGGAAGCTAAGATCATTGATTCGGTGCTGATGCCGAATGTTATCGTAGAGGAAGGTGCCGTAGTCACCCGCGCTCTGATTGCTGACGGCGTGCGGATCGGTGCCGGTGCAGTCGTAGGTTCTCCTGACAGCGAACACATCGAATTAATATCAAAACGTGTAAAGGGGGAAGAATAATATGAGCAGTGCACTGGGTATTATTAATTTTGCCAGCAATCTTACAAAAGTAGCCGGTCTGCAGGATTATCGGTCTGTCGGAGCAATCTCTTTCCTAGGCAGATACCGTGTGATCGATTTTCCAATCTCTAACTTCAGTAACAGCGGCATGGAAAACATCCACGTATACACACGCTGGAAACCGCGTTCACTTGCCGAGCATCTGGGAACCGGACGTCAATATAATATCAACTCCAAGCGCGGCAGACTGCATCTGCTCTTTGCAGAGGATGAACTGGACAGTCTGTATAGCAATGATATCTCTGCTTACATGGACAATATCGAAGTCATCGAGAATTCCTGCCATGATTATGTGATCGTCGCCTCCAGCTGTATGATCTTCAAGCAGGATTGCAAGGAACTGCTTGACCAGCATATCGAGTCTGGCGCAGACATTACCCTGCTGTATCACTCTACCGATAATGCAAAGGAACAATTCTTAACCTGTCAGACACTGGAATTGAATCGTCAAAAAGGTGTACTTTCCATTACACCAAACCGTGGAACAGCGAAGAATCGCCAGATCTTTGCAGGAACCTATGTCATGAGACGTGACCTGTTCATTGATATGATCAAGAAGGCTCATAACACATCTGCCATGTACTCTCTGATGGATTGGGTGAATCTCATGTGCAATGAACTGGATATCCGTGGCGTGGCTCATCGTGGTTACTTTGGATCTATTACTGATTTCAAGAGTTACTATGACACCAGCATGTCTCTGATCGATCTCAAGACCGCTCGCAGCCTGTTCGATCCGGATTGGCCGATTTATACACGTACGAGCGACAGCTGTCCGACACAGTATCTGGAGGGTGCAGATGTCAAAGCATCTGTTATTTCCAACGGATGCCGCATCGAAGGCACGATTGACCACTCCATTCTGAGCCGTGGCTGTATCATCAAAAAAGGTGCTGTAGTGAAGAACTGCGTAATCCTTCCGGATGTAGTCATCGGTGAGGATACCGTTCTGGAGAATGTAGTTGTAGATAAGCATGTACGTATCAATCACATCAAAGAAGTGAAGGGTACACCGGAGCATCCGGGTTATGTGAAGCGCGGCGATCATTTATAAAAATATTAAGCAATACCGGTTTTAATGCGATATGGCATTGCAATTTCAAAGAAGAAAAACAGGCCTCAGTATTGTCTGAGGTCTGTATTCATGTAAAGGAGTACTATGTTACGAAATGTAGATCTGTCGGAAATCTCCGACGGCAAATTATATGATGCGAATGATATGGTAAAGGCTGACTGTAAGGGCTGTGAAGGATGTTCCGCCTGCTGCCGGGGCATGGGTAAGTCTATCGTCCTCGATCCGCTGGATGTTCACCGCCTTACTACAGGGCTTGGTGTTCCATTTGAAGCGCTTTTATCCCAGCATATAGAACTGAATGTCGTAGATGGATTAATCCTCCCCAACCTCAAGATGACCGAAAGCGCCGATGCCTGTCCATTCTTAAACGGGCAGGGTCGATGCAGCATCCACGCATACCGGCCTGGCATCTGCAGGCTCTTCCCTCTGGGACGCTTCTACGAAAATGACAGCTTCCGGTATTTCCTGCAGGTGCATGAATGTCCGAAGCCGTCCAAAGCCAAGATCAAAGTCTATAAATGGCTGGATACCGATGATATACGTACCTACGAGCAATTCATCAGTGACTGGCACTATTTTCTCAAAGCACTTCAGGAACGGATTGCCGGAATGGAGGATCAGACACAGATACGTTCCATCTGTATGTACGTACTGCAGCAGTTCTACCTCGCGCCTTGCGAAGACTTCTAT
>ERZ827101.3757-NODE-3757-length-10284-cov-3.086030_pt1 | contig 10284 bp, 10 predicted proteins | sample MGYA00519869_ERZ827101 | MGnify/ENA primary metagenome ERZ827101 (study PRJEB31778, sample SAMEA3449256) | human gut metagenome | biome: human gut; feature: human-associated habitat; material: faeces | place: United Kingdom | collected 2010/2012 ...
GGGCGTTACTACCTTCCTTTTCTGTACCGTCCGGATTTGTGGCAGGTTTCAGCTCTATTGTCTCCGTTCCCGTATCTCCCGCGTCTATTTCTTCCCAGGTGTTGAGCGTTGCCGTGGCGTCCAGGTTTTGGGAAACATTGAAGGGTGCCATCACTGTGATGCGCGTGCCGGTGGTGATGGTGGGGGGGACGCCGGCATTCTTGGTGATAGAATATTTTATAGCCAGCGTCTGCGGCGTGCTTCCGGTGTTGGGGGTGAAGGTGAGGGTACCCAAGGTAGAGCCGTCGGGGACGGTGCCGCTCTGTTTTCCTGTGCTGACGTCGGTAGTGGTCGTAATGCCCGGCACGTCCGTTAAGTACATATAGGCACGGAAGGTGGTGACGGATTGTTGCCGACCGTTTATCGTTTCCGTAGCCTTACCGGTACGCCAGCAGACGATTTGGTTGTTTTTGCTGTTCTCGTTGGGGCCACCGGTCAGTGTCAGCTTCACAGCATCGATATCGTTGGCGTCGGTGCCGTCGAGAGTGGCTTCACCGGTGGTGGGTAGCACGTTGGGCATTGTCTGGTCTATTACCCGCACCACGATGCTGACGCGCCGATGAAGGAGTTCGGCGTACAGTTGTCCGCGCTTGATGCCGGGGATTTCATTGTCGACTTCGGCTATCCGGGCATTGTCGCAGGATAGGTAGTTCTGTAGACAGTAGTTCTTCCGGGTGGTTTGATTCGTGTATGTGATGCTGCCTTCCCAATGGAGGCTGCCGCCGTAGGTTTCTACGGAAATCGTTTTCCCACTGTTGCGGTCGATGTCGTCGATGTAGAGGGGATAGATGTCGGTAGCTTCAGCTTGAGCTCGGTATGGGTCGCTGTTGTCATTCGGGTTTATCTGCCGCCAGAGGTTGTCTGCTATGCCGGTATATACATAGGTGGCGGTGAGTGTCTTGCTTCCCATGTCGTTGTTTCCCAGCTTGGGGGCACTGACGGCGATGCAATCTCCCGCCTCCCAAGCGTTGTCTTTGCCTGCGGGGTCAGTCGCCATGCGTGTGGTAGCGGGTACTGAGCCGTCGTAGCCATCGTTGCCCTCGATGGTGAGGAGGCCGATGGTGAGGGGAGTGCGCAGGCCTTCGGTGCCGGTGCCTTCGGGGGCGGTAACAGACAGAGGGTCGGCTGTGCAGCTCGTCAGCAGGAAGATGAGGAAAGAGATGCAGAGGAGAATGCACAGTGAGAGCAGTGGAATGATGATCCGGTCACCCAGTGAATCGCCGTAGCGTATGGTGTACCAGACGTTTTTCCAGAATTCATCGCTGTACCTGCATGTCTTTATTTTCTTTTGTTTTTTCATTGTTTCTTGTTCTTTATGTCTTTTGGTTCTTCGTCTCGTTATCGCTCTCCCGTGCGTCGGAAGAATCGGAGTTACTATTGCCACTCGAAGTTGCCTTCACCCGATTCTTCTTTCCATGCTTCCACCGCAATGGTACCCGGATTGAGTTCGAATTTTGTCAGGGTGGCGGTGAGGGTGTACTGGCTGCCGTACTTCAGCGTTAGCCCATCCTTGTCGGCTGCTTTCAGAGTGTAGGTTTTCTCTGTTGCCGTACCGCTACCTAAGGTTAGGGTCAGATAGTCAGTACCGATAGTGGCGCCACTTGCACTGTTTGCCCCTAAAGTTTGTGGGGCGATAATGGCAACGAATCGGGCGGGTTTGGCTTCTGTGGCGCCGGAACCGCTGTCGGTGGCATCCTCGATCTTCACCAGGGTGACGTCGGCGGACTCACCGGATGTAAGCGTGGCGGTGGTGATACTGGGCCAGCCATCGCTGATGTTGCTCCATGCATTGTTGCCAGAGCCTGAGATGGTCATTTTCTTGTTGCGTTTCAGCTTGATTGAGGCGGAGTTCAGAGTGGCGGCATCGTAGGTACCATCGCTTTTCAGATTCATGATGAACCGGACGGTCTGATGTTCCAAGCGTCGGTCATCGCCGCTGCCGGAGCTGTTTTCGGTGAATTTAGGTGATTCGCCCCATTCGGTTGCTGCGTTCCGGCCTTCAAGATAGTCCTTCTCGTGGTTTTCCTTGTTTCTATCCGCACCGGTGTTAGTGGCGTGGCGGTAGTTGGTGGGGATAAAGACGGCATGAAAATAATACTTTTGCAGGGTACCGGTGGATGCATCGTTATCCCACTTGTTCAGGTTGTCCCATAGGATGGGGGCGTAGGCGGCATCGGTGGTATTGATGCTGGCCGTACCTCCTGTGGAAGATGTCTGGTATTGAATGGGGTATGTACCGATGGTGCCGTCAGTGACGCTCCTCGTCGAGGTTGTAGCCTGCAGATACAGTGTTCCCGTTTCCGTGATGCCCGAGAGATCAATATCCTGGGGTGTTACCACTCCGTCCGCCGTCACACTCTGACTGGCGTTGGTCGAGGTGTCCCAGTCTTTCAGCTGGATGGTACCGGGAATCAGTGCAGACTTCCGGGCTACGATGGGCTGGATGGTGTTCCGGCCTGCTGTCAGCTGGATGTTATTTTCGGGTTTGTCGGGCTTGAAGGTGTAGGTCTTTCCGTCGATGGTGAGCACAATGCCGCCATCGGTGCTGCTTATTGTCTGAGGCGGGGCGATGAGACGGAAGGTGACACTCGCCACGTTTCCGGCCGTCTCTTCAGTGCCCGACTTGTAGTGCAGGGTGCGCTGCATGGTGAAAGCGGTGCTGGTGGTGCCGCTTGCAGTGGCGGTGGCGGGCGTTTCTTTAGCTTTATCAGCATTCGTAGTGTTGGCCACGTCAGTATACACCAGCGTGTAGGGCGCTATCAGCGAAGCTTCGGCTGTGGCTCCCGCCAGTTGTGTGGGGCTGAATCCGTCGTTTCCTTCGAGCGTGGTCAGTGTGACGGTGAGCTGTGCCATGAGGTGCTTCAGGGTGAACTGGAGGTCCTGACGCCGCCGGGTGGTATAAGTATAAGCCGTCAACAGGTCAGCCCGCTCATAGGGAGAAAAAATCTCGGAGCCGGTGGCTGGGTCAGCTTGGTTGGTGGGTATGGTGTAGACGACATTGTCGTTACTGCCTTTTCCGGAGGATGCGTGAGCATTCACCACGGCGTAGAAGCTGTAGAATTTGTTGCCGTCGGTGCCGATGGCATCGTCCCAGTAGAGAGGAGACGTGCCGGCCTTGGCCTCCCAGGTGGCGTTGGCGGTTTGGTCACCGGCGGTGTTGTTGTATACGGCCGTTATGGAGCTGCCCACGGAGTTGCTGTAAAGATGTAGGTCTACGTTCTGATCGGGGATATATGCTTCGGTGCTACCGGTGGTGACGCGCGTCTGCGGGTTGGCGCCATCGGTGTTCACGCTGAGGGTGACGGCATCTGCCGGGTCACGCGTGTCCGATGCGTCGTCGATGCTGTCGGTACAGGCTGTCAGGGTGCATAGTGCCAGGCAACCGGTCAGGAATAGATTATTTTTCTTCTTCATATCTTTCTTTGTTTTGTTTAGGGATCTACTACCACTCCGCCTTCCGTCATCGAGGCTTCGGTCCAGTTGGTCACAGCTGCCGAGAAGCCCAGCGGCGTGCGGCTTACGGTGACTTCGAGGCTGAACTTCTGGTTGGCTGTCATCGTCAGTTCTTTATTCAGCGTGTAGTTGTTCCCGTTGATGGTGATGACTATCTGCTTCAGTTGCTGCGGAGCAATAAGGGCGCTGAAGGTGGCGTTGGTACCGCTAGCATCGGCTGCATCCACGGTCTTCTTCAGGGCTACGTTCTTGGCAGTGGTGAGGTCGCTGATGTTCAGTGTAGCGGTGGTGCTGCCGACAGATACTTTCTTTTTACTGTCTGTCTTTACAGCGGCGGCGTTCAGTTCAGCGTTTGTGAATCCGTCTGTACCCGATATTAACTTCACGTCCAGCTGTGCCATGGCGTGTGTTAGTTTGTGGCCTTCGGTGCTGAAACCGGGCTGTGTGCCCCATGCGGTGACGTCGGAAGTGGCGATGAGGTAGTCAAACTCGTGGTTGTTGCCTGCCACGGCTTCGTGCCGGTATTCCTTGGGGACGAAGAGGGCGGCATAGGTGTAGTTTCCTTTTGCCAGATTGTCCCAAATGATGGGGGAGTATCCGCTATCGGTTGCATCGTCGATGGAGGCTTGGCTCTTCTCGTATTTCACGGGATAAGTTCCTGTGCCGTTGGCGGCTACGCCGGAGGTACTTTCTGCCGTGGCTGCCAGGTAGAGCGTGCCGGCTTGGTCGATGTTCGTCAGGGTGGTGGTGGTGATGGTGATTCCGTCCACTTCGCTGCTGCCGCTACCCTTGCTTCCTGCTCCCCATTCCGCAAGTGTGATGCTGCCCACGGTCATGGCGGTGGGGTTCAGGGTCAGTGTCAGGACGTTCTTCTTGCCTGCTTGCAGAGTGAGAGCTGCGTTGAGTGTACCGGTGTAAGTCTTGTCGCCCACGCTGACGGTGAACGATGCGCCTTGGGCAAGCGTCTGCGGCACTATGAGGTAGGTGGTCTCGCCCGTGATGATGGCGGTACCGGTGTTGTCAGTGGCGGAAACTCCGGTGGCGAGATCTGTGTAGGTGGTGCTGGTGCTGCCGACGGTGGGATTCACTTGCAGGAGGCTGTTGTCAGCGGTGTTGTAGCCCAGAGTGTAGGCGGTCAGCATGGCGGGGGTCTTCACGGTGGCGTCGGTCAGGGAGATGCCTGCGGGGAAGTCCGTTCCGGCTACTACGTTCACGGCCAGCTGTGCCATCAAATGGCGAAAGCCAAAGTTCAGGATGCCTTGTCCCATGGTGGCGGGGCCGGCGCCTATCAGATCTACCACCCGGGTCTTGCTGTCGGTGGCATTCTCGATGGTAGCATAAAAACGGTCGTTAGTCAGATTTGTGTCGTCTACGTAAATGGGGTTCGTGCTGCTCCATACACTGCCGGCGAAGGTGTAGGCGTGTGCCGCGGCCTTGTCAGCCTGTGCGTTATTCGTTGTGCTTCCTGTGTTGCCGACTCCTTTTTTCCAGATGCTCATGGCAGTTCCCTTGATGGCTTCCGTACCACTACCGCCTGCGGAGGCTGTTCCGGTGAGGTCGGCTTTGATGTCGGCTTTAGTGGCGGGGGCGGTGGTATCCCAGTCTTCCAGGGTGATGCTGCTGAGTTCTACGCCACTCTTGGTTACGCTGAGCTTGTAGGCGGTGGTTTTTCCAGCTACCAGTGTGGTTTCAACGGCTTTGTAGGTGTATGTCTTTCCTTCGATGGTGAAGGCAAGCACGGGACTGCATGTTTGCGGTGGGAGGATTCCCTCGAAGGTGGCCTGTGCGGCTTCCGTGGCGTTTCCTGTACTGCGGGCTACGATCTTTGGAGTTACTGCCACAGCCTGTGCGTCGGTGCCTGCGGTGGCGATGGCGGGCACAGCTTCACTGGGTACGGTGATATCGTTGCCGTCCTTATCCTGTGCGGTGCCGGTGTATGCCAGCGAGTATGTCGTCCGGGTGCCGTTTATGCTGAGGGTGGTTCCGTTGAGATCCACCTGGTTGTTTCCCGTAGGCGACTCGATGACTACCTTCAGTTGTGACAATACATGGCGGAACTTGAGGTTGAGTACGGTTTGCCGCTTCGGAACGGTGATGTAGGCGATGAGTTGGTCGCTGGTGGTGTAGGCGTTGCCGGTGTTTTGGTTGACGGATACGGCCGGCGATGTGGTGGGCGTTTGTGGTGATGCGGCGAAGAAGGGGTAGGCTTGCACGTCTCCTACGGTTACGGACGTCAGGTCGTCCCAGTAGAGTTTCCGGGTATTTTCCCATTTGTTGTTCGTGTAGGTGAAGGTGCCGTTGTCGTCGGCATTGCCCATCTCCTTGTAATAAAGGAAGAGTTGGGTGCCGTCTGTTGGTGCGTAGGTGCCTTCGGCCGTAGCCTCGTTACCCGCATTCACGCGAGTGCTGATGTCTACTTGTCCGTCAGTTTCGGGCGTTAATGTCTCGTCATTGCTGCACGCGGCAAAAAGAACTGCAACTGCCAGCAAGGTGCTGATTTTAAAACTTAGCTTGTTCATACTGTTTTTGTTAATTTATTATTCACGTCCTGCATATAGCTTGTCAGCCCGAAAGCCCTACGCAATAGCTCTAAAGCCTTTGAGGCTATATACAAAACTTATTTATTATTATACGCAATTATATACTATCCTAACCTAAACAATTTGGATGTATAATTAGTTATTTTGATAGAGATAACTGATAATTGAGGATTTCTGCTTATTTTTGCGAAAAAATGAGTAGCAATGAATTGGATAAACAGAAAAACGTGCCTTAAATGGCTCAAACCTATATTCCTTGTTTTAATAGGGGCTATAGTTGGAAGTGGAGGATTAGTCTTGTATTTTTGTTTTTCAAATACAACGATAAAAGCAACCAATGAATATGACCCGTGGCTTATATCCTATTATTTATTTCAAATCATAGGAGCTATCGGTACAATGATGGCGGTTGTTGTAGCGTTGTCAAAAGAGGCTATAATGAAGTGGCTTTATTCGCCATCATTAGAAATATCATTGGTTGATAATGGCGTTACTGAAAATATACCGGATACACAAAAAGTTCCTGTGGCAACCTCTTTTGAATGTTTAGCCTGTATTGATAACAAAGGAAGTTTAGCTGCATTGGGCTGTAGAGTATATGTTAGTGATATTAAACATGGGAAAAATAAGGCAAATGTAAAGTCAATTAAAAATCTCAAAAGCAAACAATTGCAATGGACTTCATCCGGAGTTGATGTTCCAATCGGAATACCAAGTAAAATAAGGCTATTTGAGGTTATAAATCCTAATAGTATTGGTACTCCGGGAGAAAATTCTTCCGAAAAACCAAGAATATTATTTAATGGTTTAGAACTTAAAAACAATCAGTCGGAGAAAGGATATTGGATAATAGAATACTATATCAGTTGTAGAAATGGAAAGGTTTCTAAATTTTCTTTGAATATAGAATGGAATGGTGAGTTTAAAAGCCGCACAACTGATATGGAAGAAGTATTAAATGTTGAAATTAATAGAAAATGAGAAGATTATTTATTATCATATTAGACCCTAATGTAAATGCAGCTACTATCAGAGGTAGAATAACCGAGTTGGGAGACCATTATATTGTTTATGGGAATCAATATTTGGTGTTAGCAGAACTGGACACTGCACGAGCAGTTTACGAAAGATTAGTGCGTAATGACGAACAACCTTCTGGCATTGTAGTGCTTTGTACTTCTACAGACGAATTAACTTATTGGGGGTACTCTGATAAAAAATTATGGGAGTGGCTTGGGGACATACACAAGGATAGTGTATAATGGAGTTTTGAGGAGGTTGTGTCAACGTTTTGGCATAACCTCTCTTTTCTTTTAACCAAAGTCTGTATTTAGGTCTGTGAGTGGGTGTTCCTACACCAAAATCATATTTGTAAACATTCGTAAGCCCTTTATACAGCTTTGGTTTATTGGTTATCACAATAAAAATAACATAAGATATTGTTAGCCAATTATTTGGATATTTCATTGTTTTTTCGTAACTTCAAGTAAAATTCGGTGAAATATGAGTAATAACGCTAATTTATTCTACTTCTTTAAACAGTTTCCCGATGAAATTTCATGCTGGAAGTTTTTAGAGAAACGAAGATGGGGTAATACTCCAACTTGTCCGCATTGCGGAAATGCACAGAAAATATACCGTTATAAAAACGGGAAAACTTTCAAGTGCGCACATTGTAAAAAACAGTTTTCGGTGAAAACGGGTACAATTTATGAAAACTCAAACATTCCATTACAGAAATGGTTTCTTACTTTCTATCTGATTTCATTATCTAAGAAAGGTATTAGCTCTATTGAATTATCCAAGACATTAGGACTGACCCAGAAATCAAGTTGGTACTTACTGCACAAGATTCGTTATATGCTGGAACATCGTAATTCCGACAACCAGCTACGTGGTACAGTCGAGGTTGATGAAACGTATGTCGGTGGAAAGAAAAAGGGCAAACGTGGTCGTGGTTCTGAGAACAAAACTCCCGTATTTGGTGCTGTACAGCGTGGTGGACGTTTATCCATTATACCCGTACCAAATGCGAAGCGAAAAACCTTAGAGCCAATCATCCACAAACGAGTTAAGAAAGGGACCCATATAAACAGCGATGAATGGTGGGCATACACTAAACTATGCTCGGACTATGTACACGATGTGGTAAATCATGGGCGTAAAGAATATGTTCGTGGTAAGATACACACAAATACTATTGAGGGTGCATGGTCACATTTGAAACGGTCAATAATGGGAACATACCATAGACCAAGTAAGGAACACCTTTCTAAATATTGTGCGGAATTTGAGTATAACTATAACACCCGTAACAACTCACCGGAAATTAAATTCAAGAAAATCATTGATAAGAATTTAATCCGTGTTAGTTATAGAACAATAACTGGCACATAAAATCAAAATTTTATGGAAAAAGTTTCAGTGAAACTCGTGGTTTTTAAGGCCACTGAGGAAGATTTGTATTTTAGCTATTGCGCAACTACCCACGACTTCGCATCAAAAGGTAAAACGGTCGAGGAAACAGTCTCATCTGCAAAATCGTGGCTACTTCGACTATTGGAAAATCGTCTTGCATATAAAAACTTGCAAAATTATGGTTGGGAAGTTAGTGAAAATTCAGCAAAACCGCCTATCTTTGCGGATGAAGAACTTGTGCGTCTGACTGAAAGGATGCACAGTGTAAAAATTAGCAACCCTATAATCGTAACAATAGATGTCGAACTCCCCAAAGCACAAAAGTCACTATGACGGGCTTCCCGACAGTTATCCTGCCGAGATTTTTATTGACTTTGTATTGACGCAAGGTTATACGCTGGTTGAGGATGCTCCAACATATACCATAGTGAGAAATGAAGAAACAGGATTTACTGAAAGAATACATGAAGGTGAAAGAAACTTATCCTCTTTCCAAATAGAATCTGTATTATCTGACATGAAAATCCCTATGGAAACATTTAAGGAGTTTCTTCGTGAAATGGAATTGAAAACAAAAGAAAGTATTGACTTCTTTATTGACCATTCATTTGTGAAGTTTAAGGAGTAACTATAAAGAACGCAATCTTTTGGCTACTTTCACTTCATCGGTATCTGCAAAGTATGCGACTACCTCTGGAAACACAAGTTTAATAGAATCTTCCGGCTGCTGACAAGATGTAGGATTGTACCATCTGCTTATAAAGCACACGTTATAATCTCGTGCATGAAAATATAAGCTGCGGTTATTTATTCGCTGCGTTTTGTTTATCTTTTCTGTAAGTAAATAGATGAACATATTTTCAGCGATGTTGATGTCTTCTTTATTATAACGGTTTTCAAAAGCTCCTAACCATATATTTCTACGGTTTGGGATTTCATTTATATGATGGTTTTTATCCTTAAATCTTTTGGGAACAGTTCTTATTGTCTGTCCACAATAGTAGGAATAAATCTTGGCGTTAGGTTTCTTTCCCTGCAATAGATAAAGACAAAAATCAATATTCTGTTGGCATTGCCATTCCTCCATTTCTTCTATACTATGAAATGGCCCATACCAAGATAATATGTATGTTCTTAAAGGTTTTCTTGTTCCCATTCTACATTTTATTTAGGTTAGACAATAATTTGTAAAACGGCAACGGTGTGAACGAAAAAAACGTAGAACCACTGCCACACTGCTATCAAGGTTCACCACAAACCCTACTCACTCGTGGAGCGATTCTACGTTATGCGTAGATACACTTCACCCATGAGTGAGTAGTTTATAGCCTTAGTCCATTTATCCGAGGTGGTGATTCTGATAGCAGTATGGCTATATGTATCGTATTTAAGAGAACTCTTTCTCTTTCTTATGTGGTGCAAAAGTAGTTATTTTAATAAAGATAACCAATTAAACATTTTAGAATATGAAAGAAATAACTAAAAACAAGATTCGTCGCTTGGTTACTTTTAACAAAGTAACTAAATTTGTAGCAAAATTATTTGGCATGATTTGTAAATTTAGGGACGGAGAAAACGTATGCCTTATATTTGACCGCAGTAAGAAATTTCAAGTGGTTTCAAATATTGTAATTGAAGGTAAGATACAATTAGTATATTTCAACGAATTGTCGGGTAAAATATGTGAGGCGAATATTGAACCCAGATACCTTGACTATTCCTATGTTGAGGGTGAACGTCTAAAAAAGTTGATAGAAAATTCTCCGGACGGTCTTAAAGGGATATTTTGACAGTTTGGAAAGTTCAAATGAAAATCTTATCTTTGGTGTAAATA
>ERZ827101.3764-NODE-3764-length-10270-cov-2.866471_pt1 | contig 10270 bp, 9 predicted proteins | sample MGYA00519869_ERZ827101 | MGnify/ENA primary metagenome ERZ827101 (study PRJEB31778, sample SAMEA3449256) | human gut metagenome | biome: human gut; feature: human-associated habitat; material: faeces | place: United Kingdom | collected 2010/2012 ...
TTTCATATTCAATTTTCTCCTTGTTATTATTCCCTTATGGGATACAATACAATTACCGGGAAAGTATAGCACAGGAAAAAGAGGCGCGCAATGTGCGCGCCCCTTGGGGATATCGACAAATCAGGCGGCCTTCTTCGACCAGAAGCCTTCTCTGCCCTCGGTGATTACGGTGTTTCCGTTTGCATCTGTCCCGAAGAACAGCGTCACGCTCTGCCCGACCTTTCCGCTTTGCAGACGGGAAAACCATTCCTTCGCGTTCAGCATGGCAGGGGCTTCGCCTGCGCCGCCAACGGTAAAGGCTGCATTCTCCGCAACGGGGAAGGTGGTCGTGTAGTCAAGATTCAAATCGAAATAGCCGTTATTCGTTCTGCCTGTGGTATCCTCGATACGGATTTTTCTGGCAACGGTGACGGTATTCGCATCCTTGGCAGGGGTAACGGTGCAGAACCAGCCATCCGTAGGTGTTTCGTCATACCAGCCATCCCAAGCAGGATTTTTCTTATAAAAGGTAATCCTATGCGGATCGAAATCATCATTATAGAGATGGAAGGTTTCCGGATAGCAGGTGTCCTCATTGATTTTCTGTGCATCCGCCTGCACCTCGCAGGTAAAGCGGAAATAGGTATTTCCCTCTTTTTCCTCATAATATTCCTTATAATACACCGCATACACAGACTGCCCAGCCTCCTTCGCGCGCTTGATGTAGCCTGCCTCATCGGGATCGCGGAAGGGATTTCTATAATGCATATTCAAGCCGAAATCCACGGTTACCTGTTCTCTGCCGTTTGAAAGAGGGGTGCGTGTCACGCTGATGCGGTTAAAATTGAAGGCCTCCAATTCAAACACATCCCAACCGCTTTGGCTGATAAAGCCGACCACGCTCTGCGAAAGAAAGTCCCAGATACCTTCGTCCAAATCCGATTCTGTGCGGGAAACGGTAGGATGCACCTTGCCGTCCTCCCAATAGAGATTGGAGGTGAGATAGCCTGCGACAACGGTTTTACCGTTTTCCTTACCGAATTTCAGCAGCTCCTTCATGGTGTAATAAGCAGGCTCGCTATCCTGCATGGTATAGGTAATCATGGCTGCGTTTTCGCGCTCCTCGATGGTATAGGAATCCACCCAAGGACTGGAGCCGCCGATGACATAATTCCAATCCTCGCCATCAAGCGCCTTCTGCTCTGCGATAAACTGCGCCTTGGCAGCCTTGCCCATCTCTTTATAGCGGATTTTGCCATCTCTGTCGGAAAGAGCCTCTGCCCACTGCTCAGTCAGCTTGCGCTGTTCTGCGGTCAGGGTACCTTGGCTTGCTGCTGTATCCTGCGTGGACTCCGATGCTTTCTCGTCCTTCCCACAGCTGATGAGGCAACCGCAGGTCAATGTCAGCACAAGCATAACAGAAACCAGTGCCATGCCTTTTTTTCGTTTGCTTTGATTCATAATCTCCACCAGCCTTTCCTGCAATGCCCGTTTCCCATCGGTGAAGCAGGTTGTCAATGCTGCCTGTTTTTCGATGCTGCGCTCCGCCTCCTGCAAAATCATCAGACCATACGCCTTGCGATACGCCGCATCCCTGCCCTGCACCGCCATGCTGTCGCAGGAAATTTCCAAATCCCGCTCTGCACGCTTTGCCATCCGCCAGACCAGAGGGTTGCACCAATGGATGCTTCTTGCGGCAAGCAACAGCAGCTTATACCACAAATCCTTCCGCCGCCAATGGATCAGCTCATGACGGAAAATCATTTCCAACTCCTGCGCGGTGTAGTGCTCATGGGGCAGATAGACAGTTGTGCGGAATAAGCCGACCGCCATAGGACTTTCCAGCACAGGGCAAACCATGAGCCGCGGCTGCGTTTTGCCTGCCGTTTCAGCGAAAAACGCCTTTGCTTCGGCGGAGGGCTCCTTCTCCCAACGGCGAAGCAGGGCTTTCATCCGAAAAACAGAAACCACTGTCCGCAGGACGAAAACCAGCACACCTGCCAACCAAAGGGCAAAGCCAATCTGCAAGGGCTGCAAGGGTTCGGCTTGGGGCTGTGTCTGCTTTTGTGCCGCGGCTGCTGTGCCTTCTGCCTTTGGCGGTGCCTGCACGGGATTGAATTTCGCCTGCACCCATTCATTCGCCTGCTCCTCGGAAATTGCCACATGGATGGGGGCGGTTTCCTGCGGAAGGGTCAGATTCCACGGAATGAGCAGACGCACGGCAAGCACAAGCCAGATGACATAGGACACCCTTGCGGCATACCGCTTAGACAGGCGCGGCAAAAGCCAGAGTGCCGGCAGAATAATCGGAAGCATCCAAAGGCCGACCTTCAAATATTCCAGAAAAATACGCATAGCAGCTCACCCCTCCGTTTCGTCCTCGATAAACGCCTTCAATTCTTCTAAGTCCTCTTTTGTAACCGAATGATTGACATAAAGACAGGCAACCAAATCCCTGAGAGAGCCACCCGTCCATTTCTGAAAATAGCGGCGGCTATCCTCCGCGAGATAGTCCTCCTCTGTGACGAGGGGGGTATAATAGCGGCTTTTGCCCTGCTTTTCCGTCTGCAAAAAGCCACGGCGCACCAGTCTGCCCAGAAGGGTCTGCAAAGCGGATAAATTCCAAGGGCGTTCCTTTTGCAGCTCCTCGCGGACGGCAGAGGTACTGGCAGGGGGTTCGTTATGCCAGATTGCCTGCATGACCTTGAGCTCTGTATCGGGTAATTTCTGTTTTTCCATGGGGTTCACCTCTTTTACCTACAAGTGTATGTTTATTTATAACATACAACTGTATGTCCATTCTGTCAAGCGGAATTTTATAAATTTTCCGTAAAAGAAAAAAGCCGCCCTTTGCTTAGACAAAAAGCGACTTTCTGATTTTCATATTTTATTCCTTTCTCTCGGAAACGCCGCGGACTGCGCCCGTATGGGGGTCCATGATGAAGCCGAGCACCTCCAGATCCTTTGGCAGCAGCGGATGCTCCCGAATGGCATCGACGGTGCTTTGCACAGAATGATTGATATCCCCGAAGCCGGTCAGCCATTGCTCCACGTTTTTATGGTTTTCATCCACATGGTCAATCGCTTCCTGCGAAATGCCGCGTTCCTTCATCTTGGCAATCATTTCCTTCGGGTCAAGCAGGCGACCGCCGCAGTCATCATGCCCGATGACAACGACCGTATCCACGCCCAACTCATAGACTGCGACCAAAAGGCTGAAAATGACACTGCCATAGGGGTGCATCACGCGGCCGCCTGCGTTTTTAATCAGCTTGACATCGCCGTTTTTCAAGCCAAGGGCGGCAGGCAGAAGCTCCGTCATGCGGGTATCCATACAGGCAAGAATGGCGATTTTACGGTCCGGATACTTGGTTGTGGTATACTTTTCATAGAGACCATGCTCCACGAAGGCACGGTTATAATCCAACATCTTCTTTACGAAATCATTCATAAAAGGGTTCACCTCGTTCATCGTTTTTTCATATTATACTCTTTTTTAAGGATTTTGTCTCTTTTTGTATGGCAAAATATTACAAAAAAATAAAAAGGCACTTGTCTTTTTATGTAAATATGCTATGCTATTCTTATACAACACTAATGTAACTATTTTTATTTCTGTGCGGACGCAGGAACGGGCGTATGTACAGAAAAAGGCACAATCGGCAAAAGCCGATGTCGCAAAGCCAAGGGTCTAAACGGCGAGGGGATTCGCCGCAGGACAGCCGGCTACCGAAATACATATTGTTTCCCTGTTCCGAAACCCGCAGACAGGAAAAGGGGGGTTTTTATGACAGAGAAAAACAAAGGCAAGAAGCTTCTCACTTGGACATTGGCACTTTCTATGACGCTTGCCCTGCCGCCGGTTGGGGTATTCGCAGAGGATGGTGCCGGGGGCGAAGGCTCTCAGCAGACGAATATCGCGCCTGCTACAGAACAGCCTGACGGCTCGTCCAACGAAAGCGGAGCAAGTAACAACGAAGGAAACGAACCAGTAGGCACACCTGCAGAAGGCGGACAGACGAACGAAACTGCCCCCCCCTCAGGGACAACCAGTACTCCTGCTCCTTCTGGCGAGGAGCAGAAGGGTGGAAATGAAACCTTAACGCCTTTACCTACACCTGTAAGCGGTGGAGAAGCTGAGGAAGGCAAGGACAACACTACTCCTTCCGAGGGTAAAGATGAAAACAAAGACGAAAGCAAAGGCGAAACAACTGGCGAAGTAGTGACGTATGCGGCAACCATCGATGGTAAAGAGGGAACCTACGAAACACTACAAGCGGCAATCGACGAGGCTGAAAACAACGAGACCGTTGTACTGGCGAAGGATGTAACCGAAAACATCAATATCAACAAATCTATTACACTGGATTTGAAGGGGAAAACCTTAACAGGTTTCGGTGACGATTCCGTTGTAACCATTACCGGCGCGGAAACTAATGTTACCATAACAAGCAGTGCAGAAGAAAAAGGTAAGATTACCGGAGGTAATAATCTTTCTAATGGCGGCGGTTTCTCTATTCAAGATGCAACCGTTAACTTACACAACTTATCCATTACTGAAAACAAAGCAATCGGTATCGGCGGTGCCGGCAGTGAATGCACAGGTGGTGGTGGTATCTATGCAAAGGATGCAAATCTAACCTTGGACAATGTTCACGTTTATGAAAACACTGCTGACCTTGAAGAGCATGAGGCTGCTGACGGCGGCGGCATTTTGTCTATCGGCGGTGCTCTAACCATTAAAAACAATTCTGTTATCGAAAATAATACTGCCATAGATGACGGCGGTGGTATTTGTGCAAGCAATACTTTGGTAAACATCGAGGCTTCTGTAATTCAAGATAACCATTCCTTATATGGCGGAGGACTTTATGTTACTGGAAAAAACTCTTGTACAATTACCCAAAACACACGTATTCAAAATAACCGTGCAGAGTATATGACCTCTAAACAAAAAGAAACTGAATTCATGGTTCCTATTGGCGGAGGTATCTACTGTGGTGACGGACTTGATTTGACGATTCAGAATTCTACTGTTGCCTTGAATATCGGCGGTGACCAAAGCGGTGGTATCGTAGCTTATAGTATGGGTGAATTAACCTTAGATCATGCTGAAATTACCGATAATAACGCCTCTTTTGGCGGTGGTATTTTTGCTTTGTGTACTGCCGCAGCTAATACCCATATTACTTTACAGAACGGCTCCTCCATTAACAAAAATGAAGCTGCAAATGGTGCAGGCATTGCAATTTGCAATCTACTTGAAACAAAAAATAATGCAATACTTACTATTAAGTCCGGCAGTGAATTGTATGGTAATAAAGCAACAAATGGTTATGGTGGTGGTATTTACAGCCAAAGCGCAACAATTACTATTGGTGAAAATACCACAAATTCGGATTCTAATGGAGGAGAATCTATTACAAATAATAACAGTGCTTCTATCTGCAACAACCAAGCAAGCTACGGCGGTGGTATTTATGGAGTTACCTCAAATATTATACTCGCCGAAGACAATGCATTGTATAACAATGCTGCACAAACAGCCGGTGACGATTTATTCACATTTGGTGCTAATAGTATGATTTCTCTTGCAGATGCAACAAAAATGTCGGGTGACAGAAAGCTTGCTTCTGATGGCGAAAAAATTACAGGTTGGTTCTATGACGGCTATAAGGATGGTCGGTGTTCTCGTTGGGGAGCAGAAACAGAGGATGGTCAAAAATATTTCGATGCCTATGTAACAGATGAAACCGCTCCTACTCAATTTGGTTTAAAAGCGGCACATGAACAGCTTTACAAGGTTACGGTTCATTATGCTTACTCCGACGGCACAAAGGCTGCGGAGGATGCAGTTATTAACGTAAAAGCAGGTGCGGCTTATTCCATTGACAGCCCTGCTATCGAAGGCTACAAGGCAGATAAAGCCACAGTTTCCGGCACAATTCCTGCCGACAAGCCTGCGGATACGGTAATCACTGTAACCTACACCAAGGAATCCTCCGGCGGCGGCGGTGGCGGCGGCGGACATCGTCCCAAACCCAAGCCGACAGTAGAAATTCCTGATGATGACGCACTGGGTCTGAACAACACTGACCACTTTGCTTACATTGTTGGTTACGGGAATGGCGAAGTACAGCCACAGAATTCCATCACCCGTGCAGAGGTAGCGGCAATCTTCTTCCGTCTGCTTGAGGATGGTATCCGCAGTGAAAACTTCACACATCAGAATGATTTCTCCGATGTGGCGGCGGATGCATGGTATTGCAGTTCCGTTTCCACGCTGAGCAGAATGGGCATTATCGCAGGGTATCCCGATGGGACATTCCGCCCGAACGCACCCATCACGCGTGCGGAATTTGCGGCAATCGCAACACGCTTTGACAACAACGGCGACAAAACGCCCGTAAGCTTCACCGATATCATCGGGCATTGGGCAGAAGGCGAGATTACGGTTGCGGCGAACCATGGCTGGGTAAGCGGCTACGGCGACGATACATTCCGTCCCCAGAATCAGATTACCCGTGCAGAAACCATGTCTCTGGTAAACCGTGTGCTGAAGCGTCTCCCTGAGACTCCGGCGGATTTGCTTCCCGACATGATTACATGGACGGATAACGCTGATACAAGCAGCTGGTATTACCTGCCCGTACAGGAGGCAACCAACAGCCATTACTACGAATTCAAAGAGAATTCCAAGCATGAAAAATGGACAGAGCTGCGCGAAACACGCGATTGGTCTAAATTAGGATAAAAAAGGCAATAAAAAAGGAAGGGTTAACATCCCTTCCTTTTTATTGCCTTAAAACCATCAGCTTTCAGACAAAGCAAGCTTTACGGTTGTATCCGCATAAGGTACTTTTACCTCCGGCGAGCCTGCCGCGTAAGGCAGGATATCATAAGGATTATAATACAGAACCAGTGCGTCCTCCGTCAGGCAGAAATTAACTGCGGAGAGTGCTTTCTCGCTGTTCTGCTGATAATACTCAAGCAATTCGCCTACGGTTTCTTTGACATACGCGTCAAATTTTTCCTTCACATAGCTGTCTGTATCGGCGGCATTCTTCCCCAGAACCTCGCTCAGCGTAAGCGCTTTATTCTCCGCCAGATTGAAGGTCTTGGAGCTTTTCAGCGTATTGGGATGTGCGCCGTAGGTATTCGCATAATCCAGCTGTGTGATAGAAAGCAGGTTATCCTGATTCAGACTAACCTCAAAGGAGCGTGTGAAAACCATTGGATGGTAATTCTTGCCCTCGGAAGCAAGGACTGCCGCGGCAGAATCCTTAAATTCCGCTTCCGCTTCGGAAATAGCAGCTTCGGCATCCTTTTTATACTGTTCATTTACCGCTGTGATAAAGGCGTTATTGTCCTTATTTTCAATGACGGGGTATTCAAACGCTATCGTAATCAGAATATTTCCCTTATCATCTGTTATATTCTTAGAAATATGTGCGGATGTAACGGCATACTGCCCCTGTTTTTTCTGAATATCCACGGTTTTGGTATCGGCAGACCAATCAACCGTGCAGTCCAGACCTTCGGAAATGGCTCTCAGCGGCACAAGGGTTCTGCCGTTTACGATTTTCGGCGCAACATCCAGCTTCTTTGTTTCGCCATCAACGGTGATTTCGTTTTTGCCGATTTCCAGAGTGATCCATTGATTGCCTCTGTTTGCCGTAACCACCTGCGCGCCATTCTCCTTCGTATAGGAAACGGCACAGTCCAGTGCTTCAAAAATCTTTCTGAACGGCACAAGGGTTCTGCTGTTTTCAATCACGGGATTTACATCAAACTCCATCTGACTGCCGTTCAGCTTTACCGTAACAGCATCCGCCGCATAGGCAGGAACTGCACCGAAAACCAGCACCGCACCTAAGGCAAGGCTTACGTTTCTTTTTACCGTATTTCTTTTCATCCTAAATCCACTCCTTTTTTATTCCGCTTCAATGGCATCCAGAAAAGCATAGAAATTTTTGAGCCTGCTCCATCCCTCTGCGAGGAACTGTGGTAATTCAGGGGAAAAGAGGATATCCTCCATACCGCCGTGTGCCACAAGCAGGACATCCTTTTTGGGATACCACGCCTGCAAAAGCGGGGAAAGCGTTTCATTTTTGAATTTTTTATATGCTCTCCCTTCCAGACGGAAAAGAGGGTCTTTCTCAAATTTTTTCGCCATACGTTCAAACGCCGCAGGATTGCTTTCGATTTTTCTGCGGTATGCCGCAAGGAAGGCAGACGGACTGCACCACATGCCAAGACCATGCTCATAGCCTTCGGGGTTCAGCTCGAAATAGAAGGAAGGGCATTCCTTCCATGCCGTTCCCTGCAATGCCGCATCATACAGCACAACCCAACGGCTTGCGCGGTAAGGGCTTTTATCCTTGGAAAATACGGGAAACGGAGCATTTCATTTCCCTGCCACCGAAGGCTGTGCTTTCCGCCACAAGCGCCGCCGCAAGGCTATCAAAGGGTTCCTTCAGCACGCGCTTATAGCGGTCGCGGTTTTCCTCCATCCATTCGCGGCTGTTATTCATCCGCAGCTCCCAGAGGAAATCTATTGTTTCCGCGGTAAAGCCTTCAAATGGTTTCATGGCTTAAAACTCCATTTTTTCCTTCAGATAAGGAACCAACTCTGCGATAGGCATTCTTACCTGTTCCATGGTATCTCTGTCACGCACGGTTACGCAGTGATCCTCAACGGAATCGAAATCGTAGGTGATGCAGAAGGGTGTGCCGACCTCATCCTGTCTTCTGTAGCGCTTACCGATAGAGCCTGCGTCATCATAATCGCAGTTAAATTCCTTCGTCAGTGCTGCATAAACCTCTGTTGCCTGCTCATTCAGCTTTTTGCTCAGAGGCAGAACAGCCGCCTTGATGGGAGCCAGTGCGGGATGGAATTTCAGAACGGTTCTGACATCACCTTCGCCGACCTCCTCTTCGTTATAAGCATCGCACAGGAATGCCAGCGTTACACGGTCCGCACCAACAGAAGGCTCGATGCAGTAAGGCACATATTTTTCATTCTTTGCCTGATCATAATATGTCATATCCTCGCCGCTTGTGTTCTGGTGGCAGGTCAGGTCATAATCGGTTCTGTCCGCAATGCCCCACAGCTCGCCCCAGCCGAACGGGAATTTATATTCGATATCTGTTGTACCCTTGCTGTAGTGAGACAGTTCTTCGGGAGAGTGATCTCTCAGACGGATTGCATCCTCTGTCATATTCAGGCTCAGCAGGAAGTTTTTGCAGTATTTTCTCCAGTAATCCAGCCATTCCAAATCTGTACCGGGTTCGCAGAAGAATTCCAGCTCCATCTGTTCAAACTCTCTGGTACGGAAGGTGAAGTTACCGGGTGTGATTTCGTTACGGAAGGATTTACCAATCTGACCGATACCGAAGGGCAGTTTTTTTCTTGTGGTTCTCTGCACATTTTTGAAGTTTACGAAGATACCCTGTGCGGTTTCGGGACGCAGATAAACCACGTTTTTCGCATCCTCTGTTACGCCCTGGAAGGTCTTGAACATCAGGTTAAACTGACGGATATCTGTGAAGTTATGCGCGCCGCAGGAAGGGCAGACAACCTGATTATCGTCTACGAATTTCTTCATTTCTTCATTTGTCCAGCCGTCTACAACCACTTCGGGCATATCGTGGGATGCCATGTGGTCTTCAATCAGCTTATCGGCGCGGAAACGCTCCTTACATTCCTTACAGTCCATCAGAGGGTCGGAGAAGCCGCCAACGTGACCGGATGCCACCCATGTCTGGGGGTTCATCAGGATTGCACAGTCAACGCCGACATTCTTGGGGTTTTCCTGAATAAATTTCTTCCACCATGCTTTTTTCATGTTGTTTTTCAGCTCTACACCCAGAGGGCCATAATCCCATGTGTTTGCCAGACCGCCGTAAATTTCGGAACCGGCAAAAATGAAGCCTCTGCCTTTGCACAGGGCGACGATTTTTTCCATCGTTTTCTCGGTATTGTTCATCTTGAAAGTTTCCTCCTCACAAAAAATTTGGTAAAGAGCAGCGTATGTTTCTCTCGGATATAACCTTAACCCCCCAACCCCGCCAGTGCGAAAAGGTGCGGGAAAACAAACTCTTTATATTGTTTAATGATAAACAATTTTAAGAGGGAAGTCAAGTAAGGTTCTGAGCAAAAAACGGCTTTGCTGCGCTCTTTTTCGCATCGGCAGGGACAAAGGGAAAAAGAAGGAGGAATTTGGACGAAAAAACAAAAAAAGGTATTGACAAAACGGTGGAGATACGATATAATAATGGACGTGCTCGA
>ERZ827101.3765-NODE-3765-length-10268-cov-2.466464_pt1 | contig 10268 bp, 7 predicted proteins | sample MGYA00519869_ERZ827101 | MGnify/ENA primary metagenome ERZ827101 (study PRJEB31778, sample SAMEA3449256) | human gut metagenome | biome: human gut; feature: human-associated habitat; material: faeces | place: United Kingdom | collected 2010/2012 ...
TGGCACAACTGTCCCCGTCATCACCACGTGGACCGCTCTCCTAACGGCTCGGGGTGGAACGGTATGCCGTACGCACGGCAATAGGCATCCTCCTCACGAAGCACTGCCCACACCACAAACCCTATCCGCTCTTCAAAACGAGAAATCTCCCGTCCGTATCCATCGTTTTGACCGTACAATGAATCGGTGCCGGCCGCATTTTCTGCGGCCGGCACCGTCCCTTTTAAAGCCGATCCCCCGTCCTGCCGCAGAGGACGGGGGATACTACCCATATGGGGAATCAGTCGCCGCCAGGACCGTCCCGGCGCTCACGTTTGTCCGGCTGTGTGGTCACGTTTGCATTGGTCCATTGGTTGTTGCCGGCTGTTTTCTTGTTCTTTTTTTGATCTTTCCGTTCTTTTTCCATCCCGGTTCTTCCTCTCTTTGTCCCGTTCATCGCCTGCGGCGGGCATTGAGCCGTCTGCCATGGATAGCATATGCGGATACCGGACGGATATGCGTCACGGAATATTCAGATAATCCAGAATACCGCTGTATATCCCACGCGCAAAGCTCTGGGGATCGGATGAAAGCAGCGCGGCATCGTACGGGTTCGTCAGATACCCCATCTCCACCAATACCGCCGGCATCCGGGTCCTCCGGAGCACGTACAGGCTCGGGTTGGTCCTCACGCCCCGATTGGGCAACCCCGTCGCATAGTTGAGACCCGCCAGAATCTGCTCGCCCAAATAATAGGCCGCGCTGCCCACGCTGTATACATAGGCTTCGCTGCCGCTCGCGGTGGTGACTGTGCTCGCATTGCAGTGCAGGCTGATGAAATAATCGGCCCCCCAGCTATTGGCCGCGTTGACTCTGGCGGCCAGGCTGGTCGCGTTGCTCGTCCCCAGCTGTTCGGTCGGGGAATTGCGGGACAGGCGCACTTCAAAATTTGGGTTTTCCCGGAGCAGCTCGGCCAGGCGGATTCCAACCTCGTAGGTCACGTCCTGTTCCCGGACGCCGTTTGCCTCCGCCCCGGCATTCGGGTTTTGCGGGTTATGTCCCTGGTCTATGAATATTTTATACACGGTTGACTGGTTCATGGTTTCACACCCCCTTTGTCTTCTGCTCCAGTCTATGCGGGACAGGGGGAGGTTGTTTCTATTTTATCTGTTCAAAGCGGCGTATAGCCCGGGAAATCCAGGTTATACGCCGCTTTGCTGAACAGGACTCCGTGGAAAATCCCACAGAGTCCCGTCTTTTCCGCTATCAGGAATGCCGGTGTACATCGGCAGCATCCAGGCCTTTTTCCTTGTAGCTGTTCAGGATATCCTGACGGCCGCCAAGGCGGCTTTCAAACACCTTTTTGGATTTTTGCAGCTCGCTCAAATTGGCCGGCCCCCCCATACAGCCGCCCACACAGCACATCCCCTCGATGAAATCCTCGGAAAGCCGTCCCGCTTTGAGGAGCATCAGGGCCTTGCGGCATTCCTCCGCCCCGTTGCAGGGCAGGGCCTTGATCTCCGGGGCATCGCCCCGTTCCGCCAGAACCCGTTCCACTGCTTTGGTCACGCCGCCCGACAAGGCAAACCCCTTGCCATAGCGGGTAGCCTCCTCCTCCCCGGCCTCTTCCCCGGCCGGTTCAATCTCCTTCGCGCACATCATGGCGTACAGCTCTTCAAAGGTGAGGGCGTAATCGAGCTCCCCGATATAGCTGCCCATGACCTCGTTTTTCTTGGCGATACAGGGACCGACGAACACCGTCGTAACCCCCGGTTTTTTCGTGCGGACATACCGCTCCACCGCCACCATGGGGGATACGGTGGTGGAGACAAAGGCCATCAGCTCCGGGAAATGCTTGCGCACCATGCTGACGAAAGCCGGGCAGCAGGAAGAGGTGGTCGCCTTGCCCGCCGCCTTGTTCTCGAGGAGCTCCTCCGCCTCATTGACGGCCACCATATCGGCGCCGAGCGCCACCTCGTACACGTCGTCGAACCCCAGGCGGCGGACCGCTTCCTTGATCTGGGACAGGGTGGCGGTGCCGAACTGCCCCTCGATGGACGGCGCGAGCAGCGCGACGACCTCCCGTTTGTCATCCTGCAGGGCGTCGATGACACCAGTCATCATGGACACATCCGAAATAGCGCCGAAGGGGCAGCCGGCAACGCAGGCGCCGCAGTTGATGCATTTGTCCGGGTCGATGGTGGCGATGTCGTTGTCGTCCATGCTGATGGCTTTGACCGGGCAGCTCCGTTTGCAGGGGCGCTCGATTTCGACGATGGCATTATAAGGACAAGCCGCCACGCATTTGCCGCATTTGCGGCATTTTTCCTGATCGATGACAGCGCCCTTGGGGGTGCTGGTGATGGCGCCGAAGGGACAGGCTTTCTCACACTTTTTGGCAAGGCATCCCTGGCAGTTCTGCGTCACCGAGATTTTGGTGATGGGACAGCCTTCACAGGCGCAGGGGATCACATGGACCGCCTGGGCGCTGTCCGCGTCGGTATACAGCACGTCCACCGGCAGCTTGCCCATAGCCATCCGCACCCGCTGGCGGATGATCTCCCGCTCGCGATAGACGCAGCAGCGGAACTGGGGCTTGATGCCCTGGATCAGGTCGTAGGGGATTTTATCCTTGCCTTCGTCATAAAGGGTGCCGGCGAACGCGTAGGCGGCGGTAGCCTTAAGCACCTCGTGCTTGATCTGTACGATATCGGTCACATGGTTCATGTTGAGTCCTCCCGCGCCCGGCCGCCGCCGGGACATCCATATCGGTCGTGTCTTCTTCAATAATATCGGATTTTAACCACCTTGCCGGCTGCCCGCAGGGTATCGGCCAGATCCTCCAGCAGGCGGATCTTGATGCTGAGGTCCACCGGCAGATTGGGGTTTTGGTGGGCCGGGTTGATGGCCTTGCCGATGAACATGTAGAGATGGGTACAGCGCTCCAGCAGGACCCGGGCGATCATGGCCGCGCCATTCTGCGCATCCAGGAGCTTCAGGCTCTCCGCGTCGGCGGGGCTTTGCAGCACCTGCTTCACAATGACATTGGCCTGCCGGATGGTGAGGACCCCCTCGGTGACGAGGTCGATCCCCTTGATATGGGCGATGGGGGGCAGATCGTCGTCATAGCTCAGGTCGGTGGTGACCTCCCGGCCCAGAACCCGGGCCACCAGGTTGGCACTGCTGCCGCCGCAGACGATTTTCAGGCCGTCCGGCGACATGAAATCCACCACCGCCCGCTCGTCGTCCTGCGGGAACCGGGGCGGGCCGGAATACAGGCTGACAATTTGTTCCGGAATCGCCTTGACGGTGGCGACGGTGGTGTCGTCCCCCGGCTTGCGCATGTAGAGATCCTCGCAGGCGCCGAGGAGGGCCGCCGTCATCCGGGCGCTGGTATTCTCGTCCTTCCAGTTGTCCTCCAGGAATTCGCACACGCTCTCCCAGTTCCAGCCAAGATTGAGCACCGCGCCGATCCCGGCATACATCACCCCGTCGCTGATGAGGGTGAGCATGTCGCCGCATTCGAGGTCGAAAACCGCCTCTTTGATGGTCTTGCCCCCCACCTCCCTCGTGGTGTAGTCGATGGGATAGACCACGCCGTCGTGGGTGTAGATGCAGCCGGGGCAGTCGAACTCGGTCAGGTAGACCGTCCCTTCCGGCGTGAGCTTGAGGATGGAAAAGGTGGAATAGGCCATATGCCGCACCTTGCACACCGGCAGGGTGTGGATAATGGTGTCCACCGTGTCCTCGAGGGTGGCGCCGGCCTTCATCATGGTGGCGATGATCTTGGAGGTCAGGGTGGCCAGGATGTTGGCCTTGACCCCGCTGCCCAGGCCGTCGGACAGCACCACGATCACGTCCTCGTCCGTCCGGACGATCTCCACCTTGTCCCCGCAGAGCTCCTCGCCCTTTTTGTTGAGGCTCTTGGTGGTCACGTCATAATACAGCCGCCCGCTCATGTTTCCGTCCCCTCGCTGAGAATCAGGTTTTTCAGGGTATTCAGGGTGGTTTTGGTCTCGGCGGTGGTCTCGCCGAGCAGGCTGGCGATCTCCTGGGCGGCGATCATCTGCTTTTCGATGACCTTCTGCGCCATTTCGGCCGACTCCAGCCGCGCCTTGAAGGCGCTTTCCTTTTTGGCTTCTTCCTCCGTAACATCCTTCATCACCCCGACCACCAGATCCTGCTCAGGCACATAGACCAGGGTGGACATGACGATCCGGCCCTGCCCTTCGAGCCTTACCTTCTTGTCCACGATATTCCGATGGGTTTCGAAAACTTCCTCGAAGTCGGAAGGATCCATGTATTCGAACAGATCCCCTTTGACCGCCTGCTGGCGGGAGACGCCGAACAGTTTCTGGGCCGGCAGATTGATCTCCAAAATCCGCAGCTCATGATCCACTGCCAGGATATAGTTGGGGGTCACGCTCAGGGTGACGTTGCTCAGGGACTGGGACAGATCGTTGATATAGGGCAGGCACATATACAGCTCGGCCTTGCCCTGATACACGGCGATGGCTTTGTCGCGGCAGGTGGGATAGCCGCAGGATCCGCAGTTGAGCTCCTTATCCGGAGTGGGCTTGCCGATTTCGGTGAGGATTTTGCGGATCGTCTGCTCATCCGGAACCGCCGCGTCCCGCGCGATCGGCTCAAACCGCTGGCCGAGACCCGGACAGGAGGGCGCACTGCCGCGTTCCGGCTGTTTCGCGTAATCGCGCACCACCAGCTGCGCCCGGAAGGCGCCCCGCCTCTCCTCCGCGATCAGCGGGCCGCCCACGCAGCCGCCCTCACAGGCGTTGAGCTCCACAAACAGGCGGTCCGGCCGTTCCGCCTTCTGCAGCTCTTCCAGAAACTGCATGACGTTTTCCAGGCCGCACACGCTCATAAAGGTATATCCGGCGTATCCCTCCTCAGGAGAGACCTTGCCCTGGAAGGATACATCCCGCAGGATGCCTTCCGGGACGGGATAAATCCGGGAATACGGGGACTCCTCCGGCAGCCGCTCTCCCTGCTCTGTCACGGCGATCCGCCGCTCGGAGAGAATCTCGTCCAGCTTCCGGAAGGACAGCACCGCGTCCGCGGACTCGGGATGCTCGTCGATCTCCCGGATCTTGGACAGGCACGGGCCGATGAACACCACTTTGGTCTCGGCGCCGAAGCGTTCTTTGATCATCCGGCCGTGGGCGAGCGCCGGAGACACCACCGGGGCCATATACGGTACCAGGGCGGGGTAGTACTGGGCGATCAGGAGGTTGACTGTGGGGCAGCAGGTGGTGAGGATGCAGGGCATCTCCCCCTTATCCATGAGCCGCCGGTATTCCCCGGTCACCTCCCGGGCCCCGACGGCGGTTTCCTCCACCCTATCGAAGCCGAGGGCGTAAAGCGCTCCTACCAGCCGGGCGCTGTCCCGCCCGTAGATACCCGCATAGGAGGGCGCCAGGCTTGCCACCACGCGGGTATCGGGATCGGCCAGCATGGACAGCACCCTGGCCGGATCGTTGACCACCGTCTTGGCCTTTTGAGGGCATACGTTGATGCAATGCCCGCACAGGATACACTGATCCGCAATCACCTCAACCTGATCGTTGCTGTAGCGGATCGACTTGACATTGCAGTATTTCAGGCATTTATAGCAGTTTTTGCAGTTGGCTTTTTTGACACTGATATAGCCGGCCATCGCTGTCCGCCCCTTCCGACGATTTATCGGGATTCCTGCCGCGCGACCACTTTGCTCGCAAAGAAACCGTCCACCGTGTCCAGCGTCAGGCTGTACACCTGGTCGTCAAATTTGACGCAGACGCCCTCCTCTGCGCAGTGTCCCATGCAGAAGGAGCCCTTGAGCTCCACCTTGCCTTCCAGACCGTTCTCCGCGATCAGTGCCTTGAGCCGGTCGATGAGCTCCCGCGAATGCTGGAGATGGCAGGAACTGCCCACACACACCATCAAATCCATGCTATGTACTCCCTTCGCTTCTTTAATCACCCCTCGTGAAAAGAGGGCGTTATCCGAAATATCCACACCGCTCCCGAAAACAAAGCGGTTATATTGAGTATAGCATATTGTTATTTTTTAGTCAATGTTGAAACACTGGTTTCCAGCATTTTTCGACGATCGTATGCGTCATTTTTTCCCCTTGCCAAAACACAATCTCCGCCGTATACTGGGCGTGTGAATGAAAGAGGGGGTGGGTTCCATGTCGCCGGCGGATATCGTGATCCTGATCCTGGCCGTGCTGTGCGTCGCGGGCAGCATCGTCCTGGCATTGCGGCGCCGGAAAAACGGGCGGTCCGGCTGCTCTGGCGGATGTACCGGATGCCCCCATGCCGGACAGTGTGAACGGCGGACGCCGCCTTCCGATACTGGGCATGGAACGTGATAAATGTTCACGTCCGGATTCGGCCGAACACATTGCCATTAAGTGGAAAACAGAGTATAATGGCCCTGTCCTCCCGACATGGATAGGACCGCCGCGTCCCCATGACAGAGGTGCCGAACCGGCGGCCGTGCCACGTTTTTTTGCGGGACAAGCGGCAGGCCCCGGACGCCACCGGAGACTCGCGCACATCAATATGACAGGGCATCGGACACGGTGCCCTATTTTTTTAAGCAGAGGAGGTGCCGGAGGTGTTCGCCAGGATCAACAGCATGGGTCTGCTCGGCGTGGACGGCTTCATGGTGGATGTGGAGGCCGATCTTTCCCAGGGACTGCCGGGCTTCGACGTGGTAGGACTGCCCGGCGCCGCAGTCAAGGAATCCCGGGACCGGGTCCGCGCCGCCATGAAAAATAGCGGCTTCGCCTATCCGGTCAGCCGCATCACGGTCAATCTGGCACCGGCGGATATCCGTAAGGAGGGGTCGGTGTACGACCTCCCTCTCCTGCTCGCCTTGCTCAGGGCCAGCGGCCAGCTGAATGCGCAGGTGGACGACAGCGCTTTCGTCGGGGAACTGTCCCTGACCGGGGACGTCCGCGGTGTCCCCGGTGTGCTCCCCATGGTCATCGCCGCCCGGGATCATGGGCTGAAACGCGCCTTCATCCCGGCCGAAAACGCCGCCGAAGGAGCTGTCGTGGACGGCATCCGGGTCTATCCGGTGCCCACCCTGTCCGTCCTGCTGGAGCATCTCACCGGCCTCGCCGCGATCCAGCCGCTCGAACCCGTTGAATTTCAGCCCGGGCAGGATCCCGGCACCCCCGATTTCGCCGATGTGATGGGGCAGGCGGCCGCCAGAAGGGCCCTGGAAATCGCGGCGGCAGGCTCCCACAATATCCTGCTCATCGGCCCGCCCGGCTCCGGCAAAAGCATGCTTGCCAAACGTCTGCCCTCCATCCTTCCCGACATGACCAGGCAGGAAGCCCTCGAGACCACCAAGCTCCATTCCGTGGCCGGCGCGCTGCCCGGCGGGGTGGGGCTCCTGCGCGCCCGGCCCTTCCGCGCTCCTCACCACAATATCTCCGCTCCGGGGCTGGCCGGAGGCGGCAGTATGCCTCATCCCGGTGAGGTCTCGCTGGCCCACAACGGCGTCCTGTTCCTGGACGAGCTGCCGGAATTCTCCCGTCAGGCGATGGAATGCCTGCGCCAGCCGCTGGAGGATCACAAGGTGACCATCTCCCGGGTCAGCGCCTCTCTCTCCTATCCCTGCTCCTTTATGATGGTTGCGGCCATGAACCCATCTCTCAAATTTAGGTAAAAACCAATCACTCAAGCGAGCGACCAGCATCTTTGTACGGGCAATCCTTGCATAGCTGTTCAATACAGCATTCAATACAGCATATGTGACTATTTGTTTAAGTTTTTATACATACATTAAATATTTATTTAAATTGTACAAATATTAAATTATTTGCTGTGAAAAATATATCTTTATTTTTATAACAAGTGTGGTATGGTATTTTTGCAGGGAGGGTGATGCAATCGCAAGCCAGATAACAACATACGTATAAACCACGTGTTAAAAAGGAGGATGTTCAATGAGGCGGTTCAAAACAAAATCCAAAAATCGACTGTTGGCCGTTCTGTCAACCATATCGATTAGTTGTGCTTTTATTTTAAGCTCATCCGCAGACTCTATGGATGGAAAGAACAAGAACATCACGCCGGGCGAACCCGTCGTTGTTTCCGAAGATACTTCCCTGCGTAAAGAATATGAAAAACATTTTCTCAATAGCGATGGAACCCATACCGCCGCTTCTTATTCCATTCCGGTACATTATCAAGATGATGCTACTGGGGAATGGAAGGAAATCGACAACACGCTGGAAGAAACCACCGACGAGACTGGCGCCACAGTTTACAAGAACCGTGACGGCCTTTTTGATGTGACCTTTGCCAAGAATCCAGGCGTGGGAGGGCGCGGCCTTGTCACAATGGAAAGCGAAGGTCATACAATTTCATGGCAATTGATCGGGACCGCCAAAAAGCATGCCACCTCATCACGGTCGGCTGTGACGTCCGAGGATATCGTATTGACCGGCGCGTCTGCCGAATTGATCCAGGCGACTGTGCCTACTACAAATGCAGTATCCATGAACGCGGAGAAGGCAACGGGGGCGTTGGTATATTCCGATCTCGCGGATGGCGAGGCCGATGTACGATACACCGTGACGCCCTTACAGGTCAAGGAAGATTATATACTCGCTGAAGCGCCCCGCCATGCGGTTTCCTATACGGCGAAGCTGTCCTTGAGCGATGGCCTGACACCCGCCCTGACAGAGGACGGCGGTGTCCAAATCGCGAGCGCCGGGGGAAACGTAATTTTTGAGATTGCCGCTCCCTATATGACCGATGCGGCGGGGGAGTACAGTGACGACGTGACTCTGACCCTGCGCCAAACCGGGAATCACTGGAAATTGACCGTGACACCGGATCTCGCATGGCTCCAAGACGACGCGCGGGTATACCCGGTTGCGGTCGATCCGACTGTTGAAGTAGATGCGACGAACAACGCGGCCAATACATGGGATACCTATATCTACGAAGGCTCAACCAGCAGCGGTGGCGTCACGCGGCAGAATCTCGACCGCATGTATATTGGCGACCGGAATTCCACCGAAAAGAAATGCCGGGGGCTAATAAAGTTTCTGACCATGCCCACGGTCTATGGGAGTATTAGCGCCGCCGTATTAGAACTAACAACCCCACCCGGAACCAGCACATGGAAAGATATGAGCCTTTATCGCATCACAAGCGATTGGAATTCAGCCACGGTTGCTTGGCCGGGGCCCGGAACTTCCTTTATAGAAAGTTCGAGCGCTTACAATGGAAAATATTTGTTTAATGTCACATCGGCTATCCAAGATATGTACCGATATGGTGTTGACGGGTCGCTGAATAATTACGGGTTTGGAGTGCGATATACAAACGAGAATGCGGCAGACTACAATTCCATATGTTCATCCGAGTATGGTGTCGACACCGAGACAAATACGACGAAACCATGCCTTACAATTGTATATAAGTACTATGCTCCCGAAGAGACGCCTGGAATTGTCAGCGGTGCGTATTACTATTTCCGTAGTCAGTATAATGGCAAGTACATGAACGTCTCAGGCGGTAACACATCACCTGTTGTACAATATACATTCACCGCTGAAGATTATCAGTGTTGGCGGGTGCAGTATGAAGGAGGCGGCTGGTACAGTCTTGCTCCTGCTTATAATCTGAATCTTCGTTTGGATGTTCCTGGCGGCAATAGTGTGAACGGTCAGAATTTGTGGATTTATACCACAAACAACACGTCAACGCAACGTTGGCGGATTCTGGAGAATGAAAATGAAGACGGCACCTATCGTTTATTGCCTATGTGCGCGCAACACGAGAATATGGTATTAGATATTGAAGGCCCCAGTTTTTCGAATGGAGCACCACTGCAAATATGGGAGTGGGATAGCAGTGCGCCACAAATGAGATGGTTTCCAGAAATAGCAAGGACATATTAATCCTAATTATATCCAATAAGTGAGTCCGGGAGCACCCTATAAATGGATGCTCCCGGCTTTCTTTTTACGCTGACAAACGCAAAGTATACCGTTCGGAAATAAAGGATTTGATTTCATCGTATCCCATACCAATGTTGATTAAGCTGCTTACCAGCATTTCCATGCTTTCGACCTCTTTGAGCTGTTCCGCGTTCAGATAATCCCGAACGGTCTCTTTCGGCTTCACGCCGAAGCTCTGCTCCAGTTCCTTCAGCGGCATCCCAAAAATGCTTCTGTAAATGAGCTTTGTGTAATTAGGATAGGCAAAACGTTTATGAGGGCTTTCGGACACCTTCATTTTGATGGTATCGGTCAGAAT
>ERZ827101.3769-NODE-3769-length-10259-cov-3.371423_pt1 | contig 10259 bp, 8 predicted proteins | sample MGYA00519869_ERZ827101 | MGnify/ENA primary metagenome ERZ827101 (study PRJEB31778, sample SAMEA3449256) | human gut metagenome | biome: human gut; feature: human-associated habitat; material: faeces | place: United Kingdom | collected 2010/2012 ...
TAATAAGTTCTGTACTGATGACTTATTAAATTTTATTGGTAATTGCTATCAATTGCTTGTTCTCGCATAATACACTATACCTGAATAAAATTAAATTCAAATATTCAACAAGCTGAACCAAGTTTTCAAGCTCTAAGTTTTTGCCGTCCGAGTATCAAAATGTAGAAAATAAATCCAAATCTAAATTCAGTGCCGTAAAATGTGCTGTTTTTACTAAAAAAGTGACTTTTAGAGATTTTCTAAAAGTCACTTTTTAAATTGGTTGCGGGAGCCTGCTTTGAGTGTGTATGGAAAAATGAAAGCAAGATAAGACGGACTTCTTCGACAGATATTATCCCTGTCTTATGCAAGCAAAAGGTTTTTTCTCGCAATTTTATGGAAAATACTTTGGATTTAACTACTGGGCAAGCCTACTGGTACATAAAACGACTACTTCATACGGGCATGATAAGGAAACTTAAACGAACTGAATACGTTGGTAATAAAGGAAAACAACAAGCTTTGTATAAATTTATATTGAAATAACAACTAACTAATGTATTCATGCTATACTTGACTTATGACTGAGAAGTATATTAACAGCGTTATACAGAAATATAAAACTGGAAAAACTACTGAGCATAGTTTTAGGGGAGATTTACAAGAGTATATAGAAAGAGCTGTGCATGGTGTTCAGGCAATAAATGAGCCAAGACGACAACAATGTGGGGCTCCAGATTACATCATACAAAAGAAAAATATACCAATCGGGTATATTGAAGCAAAAGACATTGATAAGCACCTTGATACTGTTGATAAATCCGAACAACTTGCAAGATATAAAGCAAGTTTGGACAATCTTATATTAACCAACTATTTAGAGTTCTGGTTTTATGTGAACGGTGAACATGTTGACACAATTAAGATAGCTGAACTTCAAAATGGTAAGATTAAAACCTTTGTCAAAGAATATCAACGACTTTTAAATGCTATACGGAACTTCTGCGATTATCAAGGACAAACAATTAAATCACCTAAACAACTAGCCAATTTAATGGCACAAAAGGCTGTAATGATTAGAGACGTTATTATAAATGCTCTAGACAAATGTGCGGAAAGTTCGTTAATAAGCCAAAGAGACGCATTTAAACAGATATTATTACACGATTTGACTAATCATACTTTTGCGGATATGTATGCTCAGACTATTGCATACGGTCTATTTGTTGCAAGACTGAATGATACTACACTAGAAGACTTTTCAAGACAAGAAGCAAGAGAACTTATTTCAAAGAATAACCCATTCTTACGTCAATTATTTGACTATATTTCAGGTGCAAACCTTGATGACAGCCTTGTTTGGATAGTTGATGACCTTGTAGAGATATTTAGGGCGGTTGACCTCAACAAACTATTAAAGAATTTCGGTAGAACAACCCAGATGTCAGACCCTTTTCTACACTTCTATGAGACATTTTTGGAAAGCTATGACAAGGTTAATAAGGAAAAAAGAGGAGTATATTACACCCCTCAACCAGTCGTAAGATTTATTGTTTCTGCAGTTGACAGAATATTAAAGAATGATTTTAACTTATCTCATGGGCTCGCTGATGATACAACAATCAAACATAAAAGGTTTTTATATATTGACACTTCTAATAAAAGAGTAAAACAGCCCAAAGAAGTATGGAAAGAAGAAGAAATATATAAGGTTCAGATATTAGACCCTGCAACCGGAACTGGTACATTTTTGGCAGAAACAATCCGCAAGATATACTCATATTTTGTAAATCAACAAGGGGTATGGTCTCAGTACGTTGATAAGGCACTTATACCACGTCTTAATGGTTTTGAAATAATGATGACACCTTATGTTATGTGTCATTTAAAATTGGATTTATTATTACAAGATACAGGATATAAGACTACAAACCAGACAAACCGCTTCAATGTATATTTAACCAATGCACTTGAAAAAGATGAAACCTCAAAATATCCACTACTGGATTGGTTATCAGAGGAAGCAAAGCAGGCAGGACGTATCAAGTCTGAAACACCTATTATAGTAATGGGTAATCCGCCATATAGTGTCAGTAGTTGTAATAAGAGTGATTACATTCAAGATTTAATAGATATTTATAAGCAGAATTTAAATGAAAAGAAAATCAATCTGGATGATGACTATATTAAGTTTATCAGAATGGGTGAAAATTATATTGAAAATAATAAAGAGGGTATTTTAGCATATATTTCAAATAATAGTTTTATTGACGGTAGAACTCATAGACAAATGAGAAAACACCTCATGGAAACCTTTGACAAGATTTATATACTTGACTTGCATGGTAACGCTAAGAAGAAAGAAACCGCTAAAGACGGTTCAAAAGATGAAAATGTGTTTGATATTCAGCAGGGAGTAAGTATCAATATCTTTGTTAAAACTGGCATGAAACAACCTAAAGAACTGGCTAAGGTTTATCATGCTGAATTGTTAGGGGTAAGAGAGAATAAGTTTGAATTTCTGAATAACCATGAGATTGACAATATCGATTTTACAGAATTACAACCAGTTGAACCATACTATTTCTTTGTGCCAAAAGATTTTAATGCTCAATCAGACTATGATAAAGGGTTTAAAATTGATGAATTGTTAATTGAATATAATAGTGGCATACAAACTAAAAGAGATGATTTAACTATTCATTACAATGAAGATGAAATTAGAAAAGTAGTAAAGAATTTTTCTGATTTATCTATTGAAGAATTAAAAGACCTTTACAATATAAAAGATACATCAGGGTGGAATGTTTCAACCGCAAAAGATGATATATTAAATAATAAAGGTGAATATTATAATATTTGTTATAGACCATTTGATATTAGAAAAACATACATAACTGATAAGTCATCAGGATTTATAGGACGACCTCGCCTTAAAACCTTTGTTCATTTTAAATATGATAATGTAGGTTTAATAACAGTAAAACAATTGAGCACTTTTGATTTTCAACATATATTAGTATCAAATCTAATGATAGAAAGCGGTGCGATTTCATTGCAAACTAAGGAATGGGGCTATATATTTCCTCTATATTTATATGATGATGACTCAGAACAAAAGTCATTCTTTGATGTAAACCGTAAGCCAAACTTAAACATGGACATAGTACACATTCTTGAAACGGCTTTAGGGCTTACATTTACACCAGAAAAAGAGAATACAGAAGGCACGTTTGCACCGATTGACATATTAGATTACATTTACGGAGTTCTATACTCTAATAAATATAGAACTAAGTATAAAGAGTTCTTAAAAATAGATTTTCCACGCATTCCGTACCCTGCTAATAAAGATTACTTCTTTAATGTTGCTGAATTAGGTAAGAGACTCAGAGAAATACACCTTATGGAAGCCCCAGAAGTAAAGGAATATATAACATCTTACGGTGTTAGCGGTGATAATGAAGTAATCAAACCAGAATACAAGGACAACAAAGTCTACATTAACCGTACTCAATATTTTGATAACGTACCAGAAGTGGCATGGAATTTCTATATAGGCGGTTATCAGCCTGCACAAAAGTGGCTCAAAGACCGTAAGGGCAGGATATTAAGTTATGATGAAATTCTACATTATCAACAAATCATCAAAGCCCTTGTATTAACTAATGACATAATGCAACAGATTGACGAAGTCATTGAGGTGTAAGTATGTTCGATGTGATTATAAATTCAAATAATTCACCTTGTGATTGGTTATCTGTAAGTGCAGATGTATGTATTTTAGCCATAACTATTTACACAACTTGGAAAACATTTTGGCAGAAACGAATAAAGTGTATATACTATAAACCGTCAATAAGAATGTTTGGCGGTGATATGCTTTCTATTACAGTTGAAAACTTATCATTATCCCCTGTATCATTATTATCTGTCAATATAATATATGACAATAAATATAAATTAAATTTAGTAAAGTATGATACACCATTTATTTTAATGCCAATGCAAGCAACTAATATCAGTTCAGAGCCTTTTTCACAATTAAGTCAATTATCAATATCAGAATTAAGTTTAATGAATTACCATATTGAGTTTATAACTACTAACGGCACAGTATATGAATATTTCAAAAAAAAGGATTATAAACCAAACTTCAAGACTAATGAACATACTATTATAACTAAAATTAGAAATACATTTAATGGAATAGTAAGACCTTATGACTCAAAGTATGCTTTGTTATTACATAAATTTAATTATGACAAAACCATTATCATTAATGACGGAGGATTCATGAGTGATGATGTATTTGGTATAAATTATATACCATGTGAAATAATAAATGATGAAAATGCAGTCCTTGACTATATTAAGAACATCATAGATAAATATGACTCTGAAATAGCATATAAATTAGTATCATTCTAGAAATCAATGCAATAACTGAGATTGTTAAAACTATATTTGCAATTAAATAAATTCTTGCACCATAATAATTAAGTGTCAATCAAATTATAACTTAATTGAACAGGTTTTATTGATACACCTTCAGTAAGGGTGGCAATATTGTCAATAGTGCTGAAAGCGTTGCCATTATTGGTTACTAGGGGTATAAGAATAAAATGCTGCGTTATGTAACAATTGTCAGTTAATGTGAGATGTTTTGATTGACAAATTGCAAGATTTCGTTTATACTAGAAATGTAAGGAACAGACAAACGAAAGGCACATCACTATGAAGAACACAGAAATCAGAGAAACAGTAGCAGAACTTCAAGAACTTTATGCAGTACAAGACGTATTGAAAGCACAAATTACCGAGCGTGAACAGGCTATCAAAGATGAAATGGAGTCAAGAGAATTAGAAGAATTAAATCTAGGTAACATCATCATTAGATTTACAAGCATTCTTTCAAATCGATTTGATACAACAAACTTTAAGAAGTTACATAAAGACCTATACAATGAGTTTATAAAACAAGTATCTTCAAGAAGGTTTAGCATAGCATAGGGCGAATGCCCTATGTATATGGCAAGAGAGGTAAGAATGGAAACAAGATATTTTGCATATATTCGGTGCAGCACAACGCAACAGAATTACGACCGTCAATACAAACAGTTGAACGACTTCATTAAGAAAGAAGGAATTAAACTATCTAATGAAAATATTGTATGTGAAAAACGTACTGGCAAAAATCAAGATAGACCTTTGTTCAAGAAATTAATATCTGAATTAAAGAAATTAGAGGCTAAAGGTATTCATTGTTGCTTAATCCTCGTTGAACTTAGTAGAATGGGCAGAAGTTACCAATTGACAAAGGACACATGGAACGAGTTGACAAGTGCAGGTGTTGATATTGTTGTTACGTCTTTCCCATTGCTTGATACAAGAAAAAAGGCAGATGGGGCAGTTAATCTGATGTTGACTGATATTGTTTTCTCTGTACTTAACTATTTGACCGAGCAAGAGTTGAATGAGAAAGCAGACCGTTGTAATAACGGCAGAGAAGTTGCTCTTTCAAAAGGTGTGAAGTTTGGTAGGAAAGAATTAAAGAAATCTGATTTACCAAAGGAATTTATCGAGGTCATGAAAAATGCAAACGGAACGGAAACAAAGACATCTTTGCTCGATACGATTAATGGTAAATTGGTTCGATTAAACAAGAAAAAAATATCTAGGGGAACGTTTTATAATTACCTTGAATTGTACAATTCATGAGGCTTAGCACCGCAGGGCGTAAAGTTCATGCAACACTTGAAAATCAGGCAGACATCAGACCATGAAAAATTAGTATAATAAAAGATGTGTTCTATCGAGGCATACCACCCCTATAACCACAATGCTTGTTATTATTGCATTGTGGATTATAAAGGAACGTGCGAAAGGGGTCTGATACGTTGGCTTATAAGGGCAAAAGCAGGCTAATCAAGAGAAGTCAAGAGCTTATTTGTAACGTGATTAATGTATTTATTATTAACTTTTCTTTGTGCCGCTTTCTCCGAGGGCGTTTGAGCCTGTGTGGTTTCTGAAGTCTTTATAATTTCAGACTCTTTTTGCTTTCTTTTTTCAAGAGCTTTGCGTGCAAGCTCTTTGAGAGTGAGCTTAGGTTGTTTATCCATTTGTCTTTCTCCTTATATACTCATTGTTATACTTGTTCAAGAGGCCACAACAGAGGTCAATATACAGCTCAATAATGGCGTGTTCCTCATTAGTGAGTTCTTCATTATCCTGAGAGGCAGCTAGGACTTCTTGAGCCTCGTAGAGGGCTCTGCTATCGTCTTTTAATTGTTCCCATGTGATGTGGGATAAATCTAATTGAGGTTTATTGTTCCCTTTAATAGTTCTGATTGCTCTTTCTTCATTTGAAAGAAGAAATAGAGGCAATTTGGTTAATTGTTCTAAACGTATCATTTACTTATCCTCCTCGCCGTTTACGACATTATGTAATATGAAATACTTATGTAATTCTGTTCGATTATTTAACAGATACTTAACGTCTGTTGCAGTTATATTGACACTTTCCCCGCTTGGCGGTGATAACAATTTAAGGTCTATTGCAACGTTTCTTAACTCGGTTAATATTTTGGCAATCTCGCTGATACGGCTTTCTTTCAGCAAACGTTCTAAATTGAGTTTGTGCAATAAGGTATTAAGTGCTATTGTAAGTTGTTCATGATGTGCATTAATAATCCAATTCAAGTAGTTTATGAACGTTGCAATATATGGCTTAGAGGCTGTCATGCCAGCAAAATAGCCAATGGTGCGGTGTATCTGTTGTCTGATATGTTTAGTTATAAAAGCTGATTGTATATAGATATCACCGTCTGATACGGTGTAAGAGTCTATTATTCCTATGTCAACGAGGTTATTAAGTGCATTTGTTGCAATTTGAAGTTTAGATGTGCTACGCCCCTTAAACTTCAAAGGTTTAAGCAACTCCTCAAAGTCAAACTTATAAGGTTTATCTGTATCTTTGTTTACTAGAATTGCGGAAGTGTGGCTCATCATCTGTAACAATCTCTCTAGCACATAGTGCGTATTAAGTGAAAGAACAGAATTTGCCAAACGTCCGCAAAGTGATTGTGAAATCCTGTATTTATTTGTAAGTTTGTTAATAAGGAAATAGTTATCGTTGTTTTCTTGTAATTGTTCTGCTAAAGCCGTTATGTGGCTAACCATGCTATCTGTTAATTTTGGTAAGTTTGACAAGTGGAAATTTTGCCAACGTGGGCAGAATTTCAACATCTGCATTCTATTAAAGAAGGTTATAGCTACATCATGAGCGAGTATCGCTCTAGGTTGTTTTTCTTCTTCTGTTTCATATAAGTTCTTTGATAAGGTCTTTAACTTTTCTATATCGGAAGAAAAATAATAAATATAACGTTTGTACACTGGGTCATACGACCAAAGAGTCTTATAGTTAAGAAGTTTGAATGCTAACTCATCACAATTCAGACAAATACAAGGTTTTAATGGGCGGAGGCCACCATATATGCCTTTATTATCAAGTTGTGTGAGCAGGTCTGAAGTAGAAACGTTTTCATGTAGCAACTGAAGTACATCATTGTTGATACAGAAAAGGTCATAGGCAAAGCCTGCTTTCCGTCCTGTATTCAGCTTCTTTTCTCTTGATTTCTGCAGCTCCGCAGGATTGAGTTTTGTTTTATTCATTTGGTGTTCCTCTTTTAATCTATCAATCAAATTAGAATATAATTATTCAAATAAATTAAAAGCGACTTATAATAAGTCGCTTTGATTGATTATGAGGAAAACCACCAAAGGGGTTTTATTTACTGGAAGGTTAGGAGTTTGAGCCTAACCTGTATAGTCGTCAAATTATAATATAATAATCACATCTTCAGTTCATAAGAACTTCTGCAAATGTAGAACATCTTACTGGAAGGAAGGCTGATGATGTCTAACCTGTATAGTCGTCTAATAGATTAGATAAAGACTACATAAAGACTAAATTAAAACTAAGTAAACAACTAAATAACAGATTAAATAGAGTGGATGTAAATTAGATTCTATAATACACTACTACTGTAATACAGAGTTTTAAAAATTGCAGGCATGTCATCAAATCATTGCACCGAAGTCATCATTTTATTGCACCGATGTCATCGGTTTGCTGCAGACTTGTCATCTGTTTTCTGCGAGAAGTCATTAGTTTTTTGCACGAAAGTTATAAGATTTCTCTGAAAAATTGCAGTGATGTTATAGTTTATTACACGAATGATTATCTATTTGAGGTATGGGAAACGTTGTTTGGTTTTATATTCTGAAGAATGTTGTTCATCATTCAGTATTAAATCTAGTTCTTTGTCTTTATCCTTGGCATTAACGAGCCTTAGGGCTTCCAATAAACAATAAGCACCTTGCTGAAAGTTCTGAAATATGGACTGTATAAATGATTGTGGTTCTAAAATTGGTTTGTCTGTTGTGTTTACATCAACTTTAAACTCTGGTTTGTCTTTCTTTCTTGCCATAGCTACATTATACCATGCTCATGCTATAATTAACCACAAAAGAGGTAAATATGGTTAAGAAAATTGCTATTGGTCAATGTCGTGTTTCTAAGGGTGATAAGATAGAAATTGAAAACTCATTAAAGAGTCAACAAACTGAAATCCGTATATTTGCAGAAAAATTAGGAATTAAAGAAGAAGAGATAGACTGGTTTATTGAAGATGAAGCAAGGTCATCATATCAAGATAGGGCAAACTGGAGTTTATTTGAAGCTAAAGTAAATGAAGCATGCAATAACCCTGATATTGCTTATTTTTTATCATATTCACAAGACCGATTTTGTCGTAACCGAACACGTTGTCTACTGTACAGGGAGAAGTTAGAAAAAGCTAATATAAAAATTCTTTTTGTGGATGGTTATGTGCCTGACCCAAATAGCAACAGCGGACTCTGGCAGGTGGGAATACAAGAACTTGTAGCAGAGAGTTATAGCAGAAAAGTTGGTGAAGATACTTTACGTGGGTGCAAACAAAATGCACAAACAAGAGACGTTGAAACTGGTTATGCCTACCAAAACGGAGGCTCAGCTCCATTCTGGTTAATGCCACACAAAATACAAATTGGTGTAGATAAATGCAACAAACCTATAGAAAAGACAATATGGGTTAAGAATGATACTATTTTTACTGCTACTATAAATGGGAAACTTGTATCGAAATCCATGTGGAATTGGGGTAAATACATATTTCTAGAGCTTCGTTTAAAGCAGGGAAAATCTTACAACGAAATTGCAGAAATTGCAAATGAGTTAGGTTTACCGATTGCTCGTAATAGTAAACTGGTAAGAGATAATACATTATCCTTGCAAGCAAAGAATGAAAATATTTATGGAGTTTCTATTTATAACAAGCGTTATTATTGTAATAACCACAAAAAAGGAAGTTTGAAGCCAGAAAGCGAATGGATTATTGTAGAAAACGCCATGCCAGCTTTGATAACCAAGGAACAATATGACCTACTCCAAGAGGTATCAAAGAAGAAAGCTCGTAAAGTGGGTAGCACATCTGCAAATACAAAGACTAATACTAAGTTGTTGGTCAATATTCCTAACAAGTTCTTTTGTGCAAAATGCGGTGCAAAGATTGTTTCAACAGGTAAGCATTACGTTTGTTCTAACTATAACAACCATGGCAAGCGAGGTTGCGGTGCTTCTAGCTTTCACGTTAATAGCGAGTGGTTGGACACAAAAATAGAAAAGGAAATTATCCGTTTAATGCTCAATGACAAAGTTATTGAGACTTTATATGAACAGTACACGCATAAATATGGAAGCAAAGTAGATATTGGCGGTAATAATGATGTTGACAAATCTGCATTGGTTAAGGAACTAAAGAAAAAGAAACAAGAAGAAGCTAACCTAATAAATTCAATAGCTAGTGGAAAACTTGAAGAAGCTGCACTTAATGCAATATCTAGTAGACTTAACATCTTATCAGCAGAAACAAAGGCTTTAGAAGCTCAAATTAACAAATTCAATAAACCTCAGCAATCCAGAATATTAACTTACGATTACTTCAAACAAATGTGCTACACGGGTTCTAGACTACTAACACATAGTTCACTTGCAAAAAAGAGGGCTTTTGTCGAAAAGTGTATAGAGTCTGTAACCCTTGACCCAGTTAGAAAACAGGTCAATGTCAAGTTTAATATAAATCCATTTTGGTCGTCTATGGAAAACCATAATAAGGCTAAAAAACTGGAAGTATCTGAGTTTGATACTTCCAGTGAGATGGTTGCGGGAGCTGGAT
>ERZ827101.3772-NODE-3772-length-10249-cov-2.466058_pt1 | contig 10249 bp, 7 predicted proteins | sample MGYA00519869_ERZ827101 | MGnify/ENA primary metagenome ERZ827101 (study PRJEB31778, sample SAMEA3449256) | human gut metagenome | biome: human gut; feature: human-associated habitat; material: faeces | place: United Kingdom | collected 2010/2012 ...
ATCGCGCCGTGGATGATTTTCTTGGCGCAGAACAACGTGGTCGATAAGAACGCGGGCGAGGACGATATCGTGCTGCAGCGCATCGATACTGTGAGCGGCTCGCTTGCCGCCGATATCATTGCCGGCTTTATTATCATCACGACCGGTACGGTGTTGTTCCCGGCGGGTATTCAGATTAGCGATGCCGCCGATGCTGCCCGCGCGCTGGAGCCTATTGCGGGTCAGTGGTCCACGGTGTTGTTTGCCTCGGGCCTGGTCGCGGCGAGCTTCTTGGCTGCCTGCGTGCTGCCGGGCGTTACGTCGAGCGCTATCTGCGAGGCATTTGGCTGGGAGCGCGGTGCCGACCGCAGCTGGGACGAGGCCCCGGTTTACCGCGGCATCATTACGGCCATCATCGGTATCTCTGCCGTGCTGGTGCTTATGCCCGGCGTCGATCTGTTCCAGATTATGATGACCTCGCAGGTCATCAATGGCGTGCTGCTGCCCGTGGTTCTGGTGTTCCAGGTGGTTATCGCCGCCGACCGTCACATCATGGGTGCCAACCGCAACGGCCGTGTGTGGAACGTGCTCACTTGGGCGACTATCGCCGTGATTACGGTGCTGACAGTCGTCATGTTTGTGCTGCAAGCGATGGGCTACAGCGCTTAACGCCCACTTTTGCTTCCGAACAGGCCGCAGCGATGGACTGCGGCCTGTTTTTGTCTGCTATAGGGTGTTAGTTATATGGCAGTGGGCAATAAATGCCAAATATGAGTACTGTTGCTAAGTGAATAGCATTTACATTCAAGAAGATAATAAACATAACCTATAGTATGTTCATTAAAATTGGCTCCAATACGCCTTAAACCAGTCAGGTTGGCTGTCTTAGGGGGTTGTAGGGTTCGCTCGGACGTCATTTTGGGTGGTTTTGCCTGCTACTAAAATGGTAACAGTACTCATATTTGCCCTTTTTTGCCCACAGACCTTTGAGGGTGCGGCGAAAAGGGCTTGTTTTGATTGTTTGGGGCAGGCACGAGGCGCGGAAACGATGTCTGGAGCGACGGAGCGGCCTGGAATTCATCCGTAGAGGTCTTCATTGGCTGCGCCAGGAGTGTCCCTAGGTACCGGCACATAAGGAACGTCCCTAACTGCCGGAGGGGGCGTCTGCCGCGGCAGACGCCCCCTCCGGATGTGGGAAGTTTGCGCTGCAGGTTACTTGTCGGTGCCCAGCTTGTGTGGCTTGATAGCGAGAGCATTGACGAGCGCGTCGGTGGCGGACTTGACGGCTGCCGGTTGCGGATCGTTGACGTGATCCTCGGGATGCACGGGCAGGTCCTTCTTGACTGCGTCGTGGATCAAGTTGAGGTACTCAGTCACGCCAGTGGTCGATAGGTGCGTGCCATCGCCATCGAACAGGTCGTTGCGGTTAGCACTGTATCCGTACCAATCGATAACGCGCACGTTCTTGTAGCGCGTAGCGGCGTTGGCGATGGCCTGGTTGGTAGAGCCAACCCACGGCTGCGGGCTGCGCGTGTTCACAAACACCACAATACGCCTATCTCCTGCATCGGCCATGATGGCGTCGATCTGGTCGTCGGTTACCAAGCCGTTGGTGCCCAGGGCAAAGACCACGATCTTGCCGGCAAGGTTCTGCTGGATATAGCCCTCAAATGTCGCACGGCCCGCATCGAACTGGCGGCCCTTTTCGGCATCGATATGGCTGTGCGGGAACACGCCGTCAAAGGTGTCCACGGCACGCAGCGACACGGAGTCGCCGATCATAAGCAGATCGTAGGAGCCATCGGGGAAGCCGTCGTTGTCCTTGTCGGTGTCGTCGGCCGCCTGCTGGTCGGTGGGCGCGGTGTTCTTGGCTTCCTTGTTCAGAACTTCGGCGCCCTCGCCGCTCAGCGCAGACGTCTCGGGCACAAAGATCAGGCCGCCCAGTGCAACGACCAACACGACAGCGCAGGCTGCGCAGACAGGGACGTGCGCGCGTACCCAGTTAGCGGGCGTGGTGGTGCCGTCGCGGAACTCGGACACGGTGCGCTCAAAGGCGCCCTTCCTAAACGGAGTCTCGATAAAGCGATAGCAGCACTCTGCCACGGCGACCACCACAAGTACCTGCAAGATATACTGCCACCACGGTGTATCGTTGATGTTGGCGACCGGGTTCATGAGCAACAGCAGCGGATAGTGCCACAGGTAGATGCTGTACGAGCGCTTGCCAACCCACACGAGCGGCTCGGCGGACAGCGCGCGGGCAACCATTCCCTGGGGCTGCACGCAGGCCGCGATGACCATGAGCGTGAGGATCGAGCACAGCAGCGTGCCTCCGCGATACTGGAAGGCGGTGTAGCCGTTGGTGAGCGCGACCATGGCGGCAAGGCCAACCAGACCCACGACGCCCAACACATCGATGGATGCGGGCGAGGACCAAAAACGCACGAGGGCGCTCGGCTGTGCCGGGGCGGTCTCGGCTGCTTCGTCGGCCTTCTCGCCAGGTTTGCCCTCGGCGTTCTTGCCGTGCTTGGCGGCGCCAGCCAGGCGATTGAGCCCCAAACGATGAGCGAGACGCACCGGCGCCAGGTCGCGATCGGGGATAAAGGCCATCCAGGCACCCAGCAGCAGCGAGAACACGCGGGTGTCGGTGCCGTAGTACACGCGGCTGGGGTCGGCGGCAGGGTTGTAAAGCACCATCATGGCTAGGGCAGATACCACGGCAAGGCCCAGAACCACGCGGCGCGTGTTGGGCTTGCTCACATGCATGGATACCATGGCAAACAGCAGCGGCGGCCAAATCAGGTAGAACTGTTCCTCGATGGCAAGCAACCAAAAGTGCGTGAGCGGCGAAGGGTCGCCCAGGGCATTGAAGTACGAGACGTTTTGGGCAATCTGCCACCAGTTGTTGAAGAACAGCAGCGACGGCAGGATGTCGGGGCGCATCTTGGTGAGCATCACGTGGTTAAAGATAGTGCACAGCGCGCAGGTTGCAAACACTACCGTCACCACGGCGGGGACCAGGCGACGGATGCGGCGAATCCAGAAGCTCTTGAGGTCGATGCGTCCGGTCTTAGCGACTTCGTTGAGCAGCAAGCGCGTGATCAGATAGCCCGAAAGCACAAAGAAGATCGTGACGCCAAGCAGGCCGCCCTGCGCCCACGTGAGGTTAAGGTGATAGAGCACCACCGCGACGACGGCGAGCGTACGCAGGCCGTCAAGGGCAGGGATGTAGCGGGATTTGGGGCGAGCAGGCGTCTGCTCCGCGGCGGGAGTGTTGGCGCGGCCCGCGTTGTTGGCAGAAGCGCGATGGGGGCTCGCGGTGCGTCGCGGTTCGTTGGCACGGCGTTCGCCCTTCACGCGTTCGTGCGGCGCCGGCTCGTTGCCCGTGCGGCGTCGACCGCGCGAGCCCGATTGCGAGAGTTGTTCCATAAAACATCATCCAATGACGAGAATAATCAGCACGTATTCATTGTAGCTGCCTGCTCCTGTGAATGCTTGCTGCTGGCGCAAGCTCAAGCGCGCGTCCACATCAAAGTGAACTAAAGTTATAGGGGGTGCGAGAGTGCACGATCGACGGCCGGCGGTGGGCATAAGGCTCGCAGATGAGGAGGTTTCCATGGCAGATCGCGGCATCGTTGCGGTGTTCGGCAGCATGAACATGGACCTTTCGGTGGCGTGCGAGCGCATGCCGCGCGCGGGCGAGACAGTCGGTGGCAGCGGTTTTATCGCCAATGCCGGTGGCAAGTCTTTCAACAAGGTGCCGGGCGGCAAGGGCGCCAACCAGGCCGTCGCCGCCGCGCGCATGGGTGTGCGCACGTGCATGATCGGCGCTGTTGGGCGCGATGCCTTTGGCGATGCACTTGTGGCAGGGCTCCAGGATGCCGGCGTGGGCGTTGAGCTTGTGACACGTCTCGATGACGTGGAGACCGGTACCGCGACTATCATTCGCTGTGAGAGTGACAACCGCATCGTGCTGTCGCCGGGCGCCAACCACGCGCTTACGGGTGAGGATGTGGCCTGCGCGCTGAGGCACCTGGTGGCCGATGGGCTCGACGGCGACGCCAGCGAGATTGCCCCGGCTGCCGGAAGCGTCTTTATCGCCCAGGGTGAATGTGACCTTGCAGCGACGGCCGATGCGCTTGTTTGCGCTCACGAGCTGGGGTTCTATACGGTCTTTAATCCGGCGCCTGCCTGCGAGCTGCCTGCGGAGGTCTGGCCTGCGGTCGACCTGGTCTGTCCCAACGAGACCGAGTGCCAGGTTCTGACGGGAATCTTGCCCGCGGACGATGCAAGCTGCGTCGTGGCGCTCAACGCCCTGCTCGCTAGGGGTGCCGGAGCTGCGGTCATCACGTTGGGCGGTGCCGGCTCGGTTACGCTCGGCGATGACGGTGAGCTGCTGCGCATGCCGGCACTTTCGAGCACGGTAGTCGATACCACGGCCGCCGGCGATACGTTTATCGGCGCGTTGGCGGCGGCTCGCCTAGAGGGCCTGCCGCTCTTTGAGTGCATGGCCGCGGGTGCTCGCGCCTCGGCAGTGACGGTGTCGCGCCTGGGCGCTCAGCAATCGATTCCCACGCGCGCCGAAGTTGAACATTGGTTTGGTTAAACGATAAAGACGGAGAAGCGGAGTAGAACAATGGCAATCAAGAAGCTGATCCTTGATCTGGATATGGGTGTGGACGATGCGATGGCGCTGGCCTATGCCATCGCGAGTCCCGAGGTGGAGCTCGTGGGCATCACCACGTGCTTTGGCAACGTACGCGTCGAGCAGTCGGCGCACAACTGCTTGGCGGTGCTCGACCTGTTGGGTCGTCCCGAGGTGCCGGTGTACCTGGGTGCCGACCGTCCTCTGCAGGCGACTGAGCCCTATGCGCCGCCGGCGTCCACCGCGCTCATTCACGGCAAGAACGGCATCGGCGGCGCGAGCGTGCCCGCGTCGCCCTACGAGCCGGTGGGGGCGACCTCGGCCGACGGCAACGCTGCGGTCGATTATCTGATCGATGCCGCGCGCACCTATGGTCCCGATCTGGTCTACGTAGTGACTGGCCCGCTCTCCAACCTGGCGCTCGCCCTGGAGCGCGATGCGGCGGCGATGATGTCCATCGGCCGCGTGGTCGTGATGGGCGGCGCCCTTACCGTGCCCGGCAACGTGAGCGCGGGCGCTGAGGCCAACATGGCGAGCGACCCCGAGGCAGCCGACGCGGTGCTGCGTTCAGGTCGCAAGCTCACCATGGTGGGTCTGGACGTGACGCATCGCGTGGTGCTCACACGCCGCGACGTTGCCGGCTGGACGGGCTCGGGCACTATGGCTGGCTGCGCATTTGCGAGCATGGTCGAGCACTACATTGGTTCGTACGAGATGAACGCGCCCTACCTGGGCGGCTGCGCGCTGCACGATCCGCTGGCGGTTGCCGTGGCGATCGACCCCACGCTCGTAGGTGCGCTCGCCTGCAACTTGCGTGTTGACTTGCTGGGCGAGTATCGCGGCCGCACCATCTGCGATGAGCGCCGCCTGTCCAATCCGGACAAGAGCGCGCTTGTGGCACTGACCGTGGATGCTCCGCGCTTCCTTTCCGAGTTCAAGGCACGCATGGCCCGCGTCTTGGGCTAAGTTGTCTTTTTGGGACGGGGCTTTTTGACTGGTATGATTGGTGCGACCAATCGAACCAGCTAAAAGAGCCCCGTCCCAATTTGACTATCGAGAGGATCTGCCATGGAGCGCATCGCCAGCTTTTCCGTTGACCATCTGTTGCTTGAGCCCGGCGTGTATGTGAGCCGCATCGACCGCGATCCGGCGACCGGGGCCGCCGTCACCACCTTTGACCTGCGCCTGACCACGCCCAACAAGGAGCCGGTTATGAACACGGCCGAGTGCCACACCATCGAGCACCTGGGCGCGACGTTCCTTCGCAATCATGCCGAGTGGTCGGGCCGCATTGTCTACTTTGGCCCCATGGGCTGCCGCACGGGCTTTTACCTGGTTGTGTTTGGCGAGGTGACGAGCGAGGAGATCCTGCCGCTCGTGCGTGAGCTGTTCGAGTTTGTCGCCGGCTTTGAGGGCGATGTCCCCGGTGCCGCTCCCGAGGAGTGCGGTAACTACCTGGACCAGAACCTCCCCATGGCCAACTGGCTTGCGCGCCGCTACCTCGACCGCGACCTGGCCGATATCGACGAGAAGCACCTGCACTATCAGCAGGCGTAAGGGCTTTATCGCCCAAAACGCGCGCATTGGGCGCCTTTTTGCTGAGTGGTCGGGACGAGTGTTTAAAATCGCTTATGTTTGTTCTAGAATGTTCATACTGTCACATAAACGAACAGGAGCGAACATGCATATCTACTCTGTCAACGATCCCGAGTTCAAGTCCTATGGCAACGTTTGGGATAACGTTCCGTCCGAGCTTACGTCGCCCGTGCTCGAGGCGCTCTCTGCCACGCCCATTCCCGAGGGCAGCAAGTACGTTGCGAGTGCGCCGGAGCTCGAGGACGTCAAGGATGCCGACAAGCTTGGCTTTCTCATGTTTGGTGGCCGTCCCTTCCAGCTCGGCTGGTGCAACGGCCACAATACACGACTCAACTGCCTGGAGTATCACCGCGCGAGCGAATTCAACTTGGGCGCTCGCGACTTTATCCTGCTCGTGGCGCATCGCTGGGAGATCGAGGACGGCAAGCTCGACACCGCGTGCGTCAAGGCGTTTCGCGTGCCGGCGGGTACGGTCGTCGAAGTCTTCAACACCACGCTCCACTACACGCCGTGCATGGTCGACGACGGTGGCTTCCAGGTGATGGTGGCGCTGCCCGCCGGCACCAACGGCCCGCGCCCCGAGGCTGCGGCCGACATGCCCACGGCCGGCGACAGCTACTGCTACTGGAAGGCCGACAAGTGGGTTCTCTGCCATGCTGACAGCCCCAAGGCTGCCGAGGGCGGCTACGTAGGCCTCATCGGCAAGAACCTCGACATCACCGTGGACTAGAACCTTTCGTCTCGATCTGTAACATCTAGCGGGCTAAATTGTCTCTACCTGTTACAGATCGAGACATACCGTAGAGGGCCGCCCGAAAAATCTCGATCTGTAACACCAAGCCCGATTTTGACGGCCTAGCTGTTACAGATCGAGACAAACCGGGCCCAATCCACCACAAAGGCGCCTGTCCCCATTGTGGTGGCTGCCTAGAGCTGGCTGCGCAGATAGTCAGCCATATATGGAACAGCGAAACGCACGTAACCGCGGCGCGCTTGTTCGATAACGCCGGCGTCGATGAGGCGACGGCGATACTTTTGCGCATAGTCGGGTGTGACTGACATGCGCTTCGCAACATCGGAAATGCGCGAAACGGCGTCTTCGTCATCAATCATTGCGTCGAGAAACGCGACGTCTTGGTCCGATAGCGCGGCGAGCGTCGTTTCACAAACATCGTTTTCGAAATCGGCCTTTGACGCTTCGATAGCTCCGTCGACTTGCTCTGGCGTTGCGCGTTTTCCGGCCTCGCAGCGATTGGCGATGTTGTAGCCGATGAGCTGCAGCATATAGGGCGAACCTTGGGTTGCACGAGCGGCACGGAGGCGAAGATCGCCTGGAATATCAAGGTTGAGCTCTTCGAAAGCCCGTTGATAATATGCATCGACATCTCCGACTGAAAGCGGTTCGAGCGTGACTTTGCATGCGCGGTTGAGAAATGTCAGTACGCGGTCGTTGAGTGTCGCGGAGACTGCTCCCGGGAGGCCCGCCATGACGAGCGCGACGTTGAGTCCCTCGCCGACGAGCTCTTGATAGGCGGTGACGAGCTGTCTGATCTCGGGTGAATTTGCTTGGAGCTCGTCGATGAGGATGAGGGTGCCGTGTCCCTGCTCGGTCAGTTTGCGCGCGAGCTGTGTGAGTTTGAACTGAAAGCTCTTGGTCTCCTGCACGTCTCGTGTGAACTCGAGGCCTGCCGAGAACCCAAAAACACTTAGACTGCCGCTCGTGAGCTTGGGAAGGCGGCGTTTATTGACGTACGGCTCGCCTGCTTCCTGGATTTTCTCAACAATGCGCTCGAGCATATCCTCGGAGGCCACGGTGGGCGTGGCGACAACAAAGCCGAGCTTGCGTGCGCGGTCGGCAAGTTCCCACAGAAGAACCGTCTTGCCGCTGCCTCGCTGTCCAAGCATGAGCATGGCTCGGTCGCGATTGCCCGGCTCCTGCTCAAGACCGGAGATGAATGTCGAAATCACGTTCCCGCGCCCCACCAGATAGGACGGGCGATTTCCAAATGAGGGGGAGAAGATGGTTTCAGTCATAAGTCTCCTTTCCTTTTTTTCCTATTTTTTCCTTTCTTTCCTATTCAGTCAAATATCCCGCCGGAGAGGGCGGCTGCGTGGACCTCATCGGCAAGAACCTCGACATCGCCTGCGACTAGAATCTTCTGTTTCGATCTGTAACATCTAGCGGGCTAAATCGTCTCTACCTGTTACAGATCGAGACAAACCGTAGAGGGCCGTCCGAAAATCTCGATCTGTAACACCAGGCCCGGTTTTGGCTGCCTAACTGTTACAGATCGAGACAAACCTGCCCAAACCACCACAAAGGTGCCCGTCCCCTTTGTGGTGGTTGGTGGTTTGGGCAGGCGGGTATCAAAAAGTGTCAGACGGGGCGGCTGCCGAGCACCCGCGCGTGAAAAGAAGTATCGGCCTGCGTCGTTGCCGTTGAGCGACGCGTTGTTTGTAGGGATACTGAGCCTATGACAACAGCGTATGAAAGGATCGGTACATGGCTTTCCGTAATGACTTCCTGTGGGGCGGCGCGACGGCTGCCAACCAGTGCGAGGGCGCCTACGACGTGGACGGCCGCGGCTTGGCCAACGTGGATGTGGCTCCGCACGGCCCCGAGCGCTACGCGGTGGTCTCCGGTCAGCGTAAAATGCTCGACTTCGAGGACGGCTATTACTATCCCGCGCAGACTGGCATCGATTTCTACCACCACTACAAGGAGGACATCGCCCTCTTTGCCGAGATGGGCTTTAAGACCTTCCGCATGAGCCTGGCGTGGACCCGCATCTTCCCCAACGGCGACGAGACCGAGCCCAACGAGGCCGGCCTGGCCTTCTACGAGGACGTGTTCCGCGAGTGTCAGGCGCACGGCATCGAGCCGCTCGTGACCATCACGCACTTCGATTGCCCGATTCACCTCATCAAGGTGTACGGCGGCTGGCGCAACCGCAAGCTCATCGACTTCTACAAGAACCTCGCGACCACGATCTTCACCCGCTACAAAGGCCTGGTGAAGTACTGGCTCACTTTCAACGAGATCAATATGATCCTGCACCTGCCGTTTATGGGTGCCGGCCTGGTCTTTGAGGAGGGCGAGAACAAGGAGGCCGTCGAGTACCTGGCCGCCCACAATGAGCTCGTCGCCAGCGCTTGGGCAACCAAGATTGCCCACGAGATCGACCCCGAGGTCAAGATCGGCTGCATGCTTGCCGCGGGTAGCTACTATCCCTACAGCTGCCGTCCGGGCGATGTGCGCCAGGCGCAGCTCGACAACCAGGACAATTACTTCTTCGTCGACGTCCAGAGCCGCGGCTACTACCCGGCCTATGCCGTCAAGAAGCTCGAGCGTCTGGGCATCGATGTGGGCATGACGGACGAGGATCGCGAGATCCTGGCCGCCAACACCGTCGACTTCATCAGCTTTAGCTACTACAGCACCCGTTGCTCCGCCGGTGCCGATAACCCCGATGTCGAGCGTACCCAGGGCAACGCCTTCGCCGGCGCCAAGAACCCCTACCTGCAGGAGAGCCAGTGGGGCTGGGCCATCGATCCGCTGGGCTTCCGTATTACGCTCAACGACCTGTACGACCGTTATCAGAAGCCGCTGTTTGTGGTCGAGAACGGTCTGGGCGCCAAGGATGTTGTCGAGGAGGATGGCTCCATCAACGACGACTACCGTATCGACTACCTGCGCCAGCATATCGCCGCGATGCGTGACGCGGTGACCGAGGACGGCGTTGACCTGCTGGGCTACACCACTTGGGGCCCGATCGACCTGGTGTCTGCCGGCACGGGCGAGATGTCCAAGCGCTACGGCTTTATCTACGTCGACCGCGACGATGCGGGTAACGGCACCCTCAAGCGTTCCAAGAAGAAGAGCTTCGACTGGTACAAGAAGGTTATTGTTTCTAACGGTGAGGACCTGTCCTAAGGAAGCTGAGACACTCAACTTCAGAGCCTCCTAATCAAGGCGCCCGGCGAGTAGTTAATGCTCGCCGGGCGCCTTGCTGACTAGTCATTGGGGAC
>ERZ827101.3773-NODE-3773-length-10248-cov-2.688414_pt1 | contig 10248 bp, 7 predicted proteins | sample MGYA00519869_ERZ827101 | MGnify/ENA primary metagenome ERZ827101 (study PRJEB31778, sample SAMEA3449256) | human gut metagenome | biome: human gut; feature: human-associated habitat; material: faeces | place: United Kingdom | collected 2010/2012 ...
CGCTGTTCGTATGCTGTCATATCGTTTTCCGCATCTATCTTCCGTCCGGGCAGCTCTGTATGATGCTCCGAAGAAAAGCGCAGAGGACGGCGTTCCTCTCTGACAGGATATCTTGTATGCCCATCTACGGCTTCTCTGCGCGGATATCTGGTTTCTGCTTCTATGTTTTCTTTATCGAATCTATCATCCATACATGATACTCCTTTCCTTATTCCATCATATCATTATACCGTTTTCTTCTCCGGCGCACAACCTTTTCTTTTTCGACATTCTGCGAAGGCGAGCATAAAAAATGCCCTCAGAGAAGTTCTAAGGACATTTCCATTTTTATTTTCTTTTTTTCAGGCAGGCATAGTGCAGCTTCAGCCACATGCCGAGGCTTTTTTTCATATCCTGCCCCGTCAGATGATAAAGGAAGCGGTCTAGGGCGCGTTCCTCAAACGGCTCAAGCATAATGCCGCCGTATACTGTTTTTTCCAGCAGACTGCAAATCCGCTGATATTCCCCTTCGGAAACCGCAGGCAGACGCAGGGTTAAGGCGCGGTCGGTTTTCTCCGTTTTCCAGCCCAGAGCCGCATCCATGCCCCAGAGCGCAAGCAGCCAGAACAGCTTATCCTTTTTGTAGAAAATGCGTTCCTGCGGCGTGAAGCTACGATAGCGCTCCTTTTCGCGCCACAAAAGAACCATCCGCAAAAGCTCCAGCAGGCAAAGCAGAAGTGTTGCAAGCAGCACCAGTACACCAAGCACACCAAGCCCAATCGCTGTCGCATAGAGCACCAATCCGCCACGCCGTTTTGCAGCATCATCTGGCGGAAGGTAACGATAATTTCCCCCTCCGAGGTGAATTTCACTGCATTGGAAAGAAAATTGATAATCACCTGACTGATGCGCAGCTCATCCGCCTTTGTAAGGTACTGCATAGCGGGACTGTTCGCCTCCAGCTTATTTTCTGCCAGCGTCAGCATACCGATAATCCCGTTCATCGGCGTACGAATTTCATGCGACATACGAGAAAGGAAGGTTGTTTTGGAGCGGCTTCTTCCTGTATCCGACAGGATACATTATTCTTTTGAAATCTTTTCAAAGTTATTATCAATCTTTTCAATTTTATTAAGTCTGTTGCAGAATTTCATAGCTTTGTTATAATGGAGGATAGACAAAATTCAGGAGGTGAGCCTGTGAATTATCAGGAATGTATTCATTATTTGGAAGAAGATGTTGGCTTTAGTTCTATACCGGGGCTGGAACGCATACAATACCTCTGTGATCTGCTTGGAAATCCGGAGCAAAGGCTTCCTGTGATTCATGTTGCAGGCACAAACGGGAAGGGCTCTGCCGTGGCAATGCTTTCTTCCATATTAAAGGAGGCGGGCTATCGCGTCGGCGCATATACCTCCCCCCATCTGGAGCGATACAATGAACGCTATCTCCTCAATGGTGCGGAAATTTCGGATGATGATTTTGCAAAGGAAATCACCCTGATGCGGCAGCTCTGCGAAAAGCTGGCGGCAGAAGGCAAGCCTGTTCCGACGCTTTTTGAAATTACAACCGGTGCGGCGTTTCATTATTTTTATGAAAAGCAGGTGGATGTTCTGATTCTGGAGGTCGGGCTTGGCGGCAGATTTGATGCCACGAATGTCGTTCCCCACCCTCTGCTTTCGCTCATCATGTCTATCAGCATTGACCATACGGATTTTTTGGGGGATACGATTGAAAAAATTGCTATGGAAAAATCCGGCATCATTAAGAAAAATTGTCCTGTGGTGTTGTATTCCCAAGCGGAATTAGTATATAATATCATTAAGGATGCAGCAGCTCGGATGGATGCTCCATTCTATTGTTTGAATGACGCAAAAATCAGGGTCGCTTCGCAAACATTGGAAGGGACTGTTTTTTCTGTCAAAAATAAATGTTTTTCCTTGGAAAATCTGGAATTATCTCTGCTTGGCACCTATCAGCTTGAAAATTGCCTTGCGGTTCTGGAGGCCTGCCTTGTGCTGAACAAAAACGGTCTTTCGATTCCCGAAGGAGCAATTCGCAATGGACTGAAAAATGCCCGTTGGGCAGGCAGGATGGAGCTTTGCGGCAAAGCGCCGCTTGTCATTCTGGATGGCGCGCATAATGCGGATGGGATTCGGCAGCTGGCAAATTCCCTTTCGGTTTATTTCAAGGAAAAAAAGGTTACCCTTATTCTCGGTATTCTGGGGGATAAGGAATATCGGAGGATGGCAGAGCAGATTCTTCCCTTTGCGGAGACGGTGATTCTGACTGAGCCGCACAGCGAGAGAAGGCTGGATGTATTTTCTCTTGCCCGCTCTGTTTCCGATTTCAGCGGTACGGTGGAGATGGAAAAGGAAATTGAGGCGGCGTATGAAAGGGCGCGCACCCTCACCCCTCAGGACGGCATTATTCTTTGCTGTGGTTCCTTATATATGATCGGAGCCATGCGCACCTATCTGAAGCACCGTAAAAACAGCTAAACTGAAGCACATAGAAAAAGTATTTGAAACGGAGGAATGTCCTGTGTTTAATTTTAAAGAAGAATTGAGCAGATATCAGCCCATTCTGGAAATCGACCAGATCGAAGCATCCCTGCATACATCCGAAATGCAGGATCTTCTGGATATCCTACAGCATATTGCGAAGGAGAAAAAGCAGCCCCCCACTCAGGAATAAGCAAAAGGAGAGAATGACATGAAATGCCCGAATTGTGGTTTTAATTTTTCTGAGGGCTGTCGCTGTCCCGATTGCGGCGTAGATGTGTATGTGTTCCGAAAGGCACGCAATGCATCCATCCGTCTTTATAACGAAGCGCTTACCTTAGCCGGAGAAACCGATCTCTCCGGTGCAGCGGCAAATCTGGAACAGAGCCTTCTTTTTGATAAAAATAACATACAGGCGAGAAATCTTCTCGGTCTGATTTATTGCGAAACGGGGCGCATCGGGGATGCCCTCAGACATTGGATTATCAGCTCCTCCCTTCTGCCCGAAGGAAATGCTGCCGCAGGCTATATGGCGTATTTGCAGAAAAACGCCAGAGAAATGGAAAAATGCAATGATGCGGTGCGGATGTATAATCAGGCGATTACCTATCTGAAGCAGGGCAGTGATGATTTAGCCATTATTCAGCTGAAAAAATCCATTGACAATAACCCGAATTTCATTGATGCCTATAACCTGATGACGCTTTGCTGCATTGAGGATAAAAATCTCAAGCGCGCGCTGCATTTTAATGAAATCGTGCTGAAACGGGATATTCGCAATCCTCTTGCCCTGCATTATGCACAGCTGATTGGCAATGTGCCCTCTCCCACTCTGAAAAAGGGAGACAAAAATAAAGCCTCTGCGGCAGTCAGCGTGAAAAAAACAGACAGCAATCCGCCCCTTCCCGGCTATAAGCGCAAGGACAGAAGCAGCAGCGTTCTGGAAAAGCACAACATGATTGCCTTTGTAATCGGGCTTGTGATTTCAGCTCTGGTGATTCTGGTGCTGATTGTGCCTGCGCTAAATGAGGATAAGGATGCAAAAATCAAGGAATTGCAGACCGCTGTTGAAAATTATTCCGGTGAAACCAATATGACACCGGAGGAGGTTCTGGAAATGCGGACAGAACTGCAAAAGCTGCAAAAGGAAAACAAGCAGCTGCGTAGCGAGGAAAATAAGCAGGCGAATCTGGAATTGCTGGAAACGGCAGTATCGCAGATGACAGACGGCGATTATGAAGCCTGCATCACCACCTTTGAATCCATTGATACGGTTGGATTTAGTGATGATGATTTGGCGAAATATAATTCCCTGAAGGCGGAGCTTTACCCCAAGGCGGCAGATGCCTACTACACCAAAGGAAAAAGTGATTTCCTAAGCAAAAACATGACAGAGGCAAAGACCGATCTGGAAACAGCCTTGAAATACGCAAGCAACGAAAACTTTGTGGATGACATCTATTACTATCTGGGACAGATTGCAGAGGGAGAAAACGATACGGCAAGCGCAAAGAAATATTACAACAAGATTATCAGTGATTACCCCGATTCCAATCAGATTGGCAATGCCAGAAACGCATTGGAGGGCTTAAAGGAATAAGCCTAATGGAATAAAAATAGAACACAAATGAAGCCCCTCTTTTCAGAGGGGCTTTTGCTATGCGCTTATTTCATGTATTTATCGTGCAGCTCCTTATACTTTTCGGTATAAGCCTGATTCTGCTTCTGCTGCAGCAGATTTGCACGAATCTGTTCCTTCACCTCATCGAAGGGGGTTACAGATGCGTCCTTCTTATCCTCAACCTTAATCAGATGATAGCCGAACTGTGTCTTTACAGGACCAACTACCTTGCCAACCTCAGCCGCAAATACCGCCTGATCGAACTCCGGAACCATCTGACCCTTGCCGAATTCGCCAAGGTCACCGCCCTGCGCATTGGAGGGGCAGGAGGAAAATTCCTTCGCGGCATCCTCAAAATAGATATCCCCTGCGGTGATTTTGTTCATGATATCCTGTGCTTTTTCTTCGGAATCCACCAGGATATGCTTTGCATGTACGGTTTCGCCCTTTTCAAAATGCTGGGGGTTTTCTTTGTAGAACGCCTGCATTTCTTCATCTGTTACAGTGATATCCTTCAAAACGCTGTTGATGGCAAGCTGGGCAAGGATATCCTTTCTTGCCCGTTCCATCATGGCTTTAAATTCATCGGTTTCATCCATTTTTTCTTCTTCTGCCATCTTTGCATACAGATGGAATGCCAGAAGCTGCTTCAGTGCATGCTCTCTGAACTGGGGATATGCCGCATACGCCTGCTGCTCCTTCGGCAGATTCGCGATATATGCGTCCAAATCCGCATCTGTAATGTTTACGCCGTCAATTGTTGCTAAAATATTCTGTTCGCTCATTTGAATTCTCCTAAATGTAAATTATTATTTATTGAATCCCGAAGTCCTCATTATTCCAGAGGTTATCCTCAGGGTTCTGTCCATTGCCGGGGTCTGTTGTGCCGGGGTCTGTGCTGTTGGTATCATCATCACCGCTGCTCACATGCGCAGAATCGCAGGTTGCGCTGATATTGATATCCAGCTTGCCTTCGGGAACCTTAGAGGGCTTGCCCTTAATCGTACCGTCACTGTTGACCGCCAAAACCACATTCATGGTCGGGCAGGTTGCGCCCGCAAGCTTGCCTGTTTCGCTGCAAATCGTATAGGATTTGTGCATCGTGCAGGTGCCGCCGCCTGTGCTGCCCTTGAAATCCGTTGTAACATAGTCACTCGTTACACCATAGCCATAGTAATCGCTGTTGCAAAGAGAAGAAGGTGTCATGCCGGATGCAGAGCAGATAGAACGTGTTGTCAAGCCGTCCGGTTTTTTAAACTCCTTATTCTTCAGTCCCTTATCATAATGAATCTGGCTCATAACCGAGCTCCAGATGCGCAGATGGGCGTTATTTGCATTTATAATCTCCTTCTGGCTGTCATACCCCATCCAGATACCGGCGGTATAGTAAGGCGTATAGCCATAGAAGGTCAGGTCAACGGTATCATTGGTGGTACCTGTTTTACCTGCAACATTCATGCCGCTGATGGCTGCCTTCGTACCGGTACCCTTCGTGATAACATCACGCATCATATCCGTCAGCAGGAAGGCGGTTGTTTCCTTCAGCACCCGATGTGTTTCCTGTTCGGAATTATCCAGAAGCACGTTGCCGTCATGGTCATACACCACGCTATAGAACATCGGCTCATAATAGGTGCCGCCGTTGGCAATGGTTGCATAGGCTGCTGTCTGCTCCAGAACGGAAACGCCCTGTGTCAGACCGCCGAGTGCCGTTGTTGCCGCCTTATCCCGTTCATCAATCGTGGTAAAGCCAAAGTCCAGCAGATACTGATAAGCCGTATCCGCGCCGACCATCATAAAGGTCTTAACTGCCAGCACGTTCATGGAATGCCAGATACCCTGACGCACTGTGGTAGGCCCGATATATTTGCCGTCCCAGTTTTTGGGAGACCAGCCGCCGTAGGTAACAGGCTCATCAATGATGATGGAGCCGGGCATCAGCAGTCCCGTATCAATCGCGGGGGCATACGCCGCCAAGGGCTTCATCGTCGAGCCCTGCTGACGCAGTGCCTGTGTCGCACGGTTGAATACGGAATCACCGGGCTTTTCGCCGCGTCCGCCGACAATCGCCTTTACTTCGCCGTTGCTCTGATCCATGATGACCATTGCCGCCTGCAGGGATTTGGAAACCGTCAGCTTATCCAGAACCAAGGTATGCGTTTCATCCAGAAGCTCCTCCTTCACGGATGCAACAAAGGCATCTGCCTCCGCCTGCGAGGTAACGGTTGTTTTCTTTTCATAATGCGACTGATTGCTGCTTTCATCGGGGTTCTGTGTATCCAGAACGGAAATCAGATAGGTCACATCCATCTTCCCATCCCCTGCCGGGAACATATTATCATTCTTCATGGCAGCTTCTGCGGTTTCCTGCATGGAAGCGTCCATTGTGGTATGAATCTGCAAGCCGCCGCTGTAAATCATATTGGATGCCTGTGCGGCTGTCATGTTTTTCTTTTCCATCAGGTCAGCCTTAATCTGCTGCACTGCCGCCTCTACAAACCAGTTATGCTTTGCGTTGCTTTCCTCCTCCGCAGTATCCTTGCAGACCAGATGTGCATAGATATCCTCTGCCGCGGCTTCGTCATATTCCGCCTGCGTAATCATATTCAGATCCAGCATTTTTTTCAGAACCGTCATCTGGCGTTCCTTGCTTGCCTCCTGATTCATATCCGGCGCATACAGACTGGGGGTTTTCGTGATGCCCGCAATGCTTGCTGCCTCTGCCAGCGTCAGCTCACTGGCATGCTTGCCAAAATAATATTGAGAAGCCGCCTCTACGCCACGCAGACCATGATGCAGCGGTATCGTGTTCAGATACAGCTCCAGAATATATTTCTTCGCCGCATCCTTTGAGCCAAGCTGTTTTTTCAGCGCATTTTCCAGAGAAACAGCCAGATACTGCTCCTTTATCTTTCTGGAAAGGCTCTTTTCGCGCTCAAGCACCTCATTTTTCAGCACCTGCTGCGTCAGCGTACTTGCACCCTGCGAAAAGCTCATGGTTTTAATATTTTCAGCCATCGCACGCATAATCCCTCGGATATCAATACCATTATGCTCATAAAAACGCTGATCCTCAATCGCAATGACTGCATTCTGCATATTGGTTGTGATTGCGGAAAGCTTCACATATTCTCGGTTTTCCTCGCCATGCAGCTTATCCACCTCATTATCATCCGCATCATAGATGACAGAGGTATAGGAATCGGGCAGAACATCGGAGGTATTCAGCATGTCCGTGCTTTGCAGAATACCGAACACCGTACCCAGAATTGCGCCTGCAACCGCAAAGGCAATCACGATGGCAACAATCAGCAAAACCTTCCCGATTCTGCTGTTGACCGAGCGTTTCTTTCTGCGCTTTCTGCGTTTTTTCGGGTTTCCGGAAGAGGATGGTCGGCGTGTGCCGTTTGCGCCGGAGGGGCGTGCCTGCCTTGTGCCGGAAGGGCGTGTCTGTCTTACGCCCGTTCTGTCCTGCGCGTCTCCCCTTCTGTGTTGAGATTCACTCATATTTCAAGCCTCCTGTTTATTTCCATGTGTAATCAAAACGGATGGAACAAAATCCATATTCCGCCATTTTGCGAAGATTATACTTTTTGATTATACCAAAATTTCACCGCAAAAGAAAGACATTTTCACAAAAACATGCTTATTTCTACTATAACCTTTGTTTAATTTTTCTTTAACATTGCAAAAAAAGCCCCGAAATCAAGGAAAAGGCATGCTTCGCCCTTCTCACTCATATCATTGCAGAGGGAGGGAGCGGACAATGCGAAAAAGAAAACGAAACCGAAAAAGAAAGAAATTTCTGCCCCTTCTCCTGCCTGCTCTGCTGACGGTTCTCTGTTTTTTCCTTCTGGAAAAAAACCTTCTGCCGCCCCTGAAGGAAATCTCGCACATGCAGTGCAAAGCGGCGGCGAATCATATCATAGACGAGGCGGCGGCAAATGCACTTGCGCGTATGGAATTAGATGCAAGCGCGCTTTTGCAGAAGGGGGCGGATGGCGAAAGCTACACCGCCAACACCACATGCGTAAACCAATTCTGCGCCCTGCTCAGCCGCGACATCACAAAGCAGCTAAATGAACTGCCCAAGGAGGTTATTCCCATTCCGCTTGGCGCGGCAACGCATTGGGGGCTTCTTGCCAATCAGGGGCCGAAAATCCCCTTCACCCTTCTGCCTATGGGTGCGGTCAGGGTGGATTATGAAACGGCGTTTTCCTCCGTCGGCATCAATCAGATCAACTACAAAATCTGGCTTGCGGTACATTTAGAGCTTCGGATTGTCAATCCGCTGTACCGAGAGGATATTACATTAGAGAGAAAAATTATGCTTGCCGATCTGGTTTTCAGCGGAAAGGTGCCGGCGCATTACTTTCAAATCAGCCGACCGAATGAATATCTATTGACAGAATGAACACAATGCTAGTATGATATGAGGTAATGAAAGTTGATATGGAGGTAATAGAAATGGTCAAAACATTAAGTGAATTCTGGAATGAGGTTGCTTCTATCTGCTATGACAGCAGCGATTACGGTATCATTGCGCAGGTTCGTTCTCAGTTTAGAACCAATGAAATCAATAAATTCGTGAATGCTTTCATCCCCGGAACCGAAATTCTGAAGGACGGCAAAAACGGCACACCTGTTGCCATGAAGGGCAAAGCGGATGATGACAAGGGCGCAAGCGGCAACGAGGAAATTGATTTCCACGGCTTGCAGCTGTTCGATTATTCCGATATGAAGGGCGACTGGATGGTTGTTACCTTCCCCAATCTGGAAGCACTGGAAAAGCATCTTCTGAGCGAAGCAGGCGCACTGAATGTATATTCTTCCGATATGCTTGTATTTGAGGATGGTGTATTCAAGCCCTTTGAAATCATGTTCAACGGGGATAATGATACAGTAATTCCCATTGATAAGGATAACTTCGATACCCCTCTGGATATCAAGGCAATGCAGGATCGCATCTGGGTAAGATGGATGGACCCCAAGGAGCTGGAGCCTCTGACAGACGAGGAAGTAGAGGAATACAGAAAATCCATCGGAAAATAAAAAATTAAGTCGAAAGCAGGCTTTCGACTTGTTGAAACAGAAGAATAAACAGACGAGTTCCATCGGCTGAAAAGCCTTGAAACCCGCTGTTTTCCTCGGCGGAACTGAATTCCGCCTGCGGATTTCAGTTGGGAAACGCTTCGTTTCCCAAACCCTTCCGCGGCATCAAAATAATTTTGTCTATAATCTAAAGCACATCGAAAATGATGTGCTTTTTTTCATGCGTTTTTTAATCTAAGGGTCTGCCGAAGCGTTTTTCGTATTCCTCCGCAAGCATCGGGCGGAAATCGGGGTGTGCAATCGAAATCAACGCCCTTGCCCGCTCCTTGAGGCTTCTGCCCCAAAGCTTTGCAATGCCGTATTCCGTTACCACATAATCAATTTCTGTTCTTGGGGTTGTTACCACTGCGCCATGGTCGATAAATGGCACGATTTTGGAAATTTTTCCGCCTGCCGCCGTGGAAGGCAAGGCAATGATGGCTCTGCCGCCCTTACTCATCGTTGCGCCGCGGATGAAGTCCACCTGTCCGCCGACACCGCTGAACTGCATCCCCTTCACTACCTCCGCATTGACCTGCCCCATCAAATCAACCTGAATGGCGGAATTGATGGAAACCATGTTATCATTCTGTGCAATCACATAGGGGTTATTGACATGCTCCACCCCATGCAGCTCAAAACAGGGGTTATTATCCAGAAAATCATACAATCTCTGCGTGCCTGCCGCGAAGGTCGCAATGCTTTTGCCGCGGTGCAGTGTTTTCTTTTTATTATTGATGACACCTGTTTCAATCAGGTCGATAATGCCATCCGCCGCCATTTCGGTATGCAGACCCAAATCCTTTTTATCCTTTAAAAAGGTCACAACGGCATCGGGAATGCCGCCAATGCCAAGCTGAATCGTATCCCCATCCTGCACGAGAGAGGCACAGTATTCCCCTATTTTCTGCTCAACCTCCGTAATTGTCGGCGGTGCGAGGGTCGGCATGGGTCTGTCCTCCTCTACGATGATATCAATATCTCTCAAATGAATGAAGGAATCCCCCATCACGCGCGGTAGATTGCAGTTCATCTGCGCAATTACAAGCTTTG
>ERZ827101.3781-NODE-3781-length-10213-cov-3.334219_pt1 | contig 10213 bp, 8 predicted proteins | sample MGYA00519869_ERZ827101 | MGnify/ENA primary metagenome ERZ827101 (study PRJEB31778, sample SAMEA3449256) | human gut metagenome | biome: human gut; feature: human-associated habitat; material: faeces | place: United Kingdom | collected 2010/2012 ...
GAAATAAAGAATGATTCTTACTGGGCGAATATTATTCGTTCCAATCATTTCGATCATGATAAAATGATTGCCAAGGCAGGTAAACCGGTCGATAAGGACGAATGGTTGATGACCCCGCAAACTGTAAATGCTTATTATAATCCGACGACGAACGAAATTTGTTTCCCGGCAGCTATTCTTCAGTATCCGTTCTTTGACATGAACGCGGATGATGCTTGTAATTATGGTGCTATTGGAGTTGTTATCGGTCACGAAATGACTCATGGTTTTGATGATCAAGGGCGTCAATATGATAAGGATGGAAACTTGAAAGACTGGTGGACTCCGGAGGATGCCAAGAATTTCAAGGAAAGAGCCCAAGTGTTAGTAGACTATTTTGGAAATATAGAGGTGTTACCGGGCTTGAAAGCGAATGGAGAACTGACGTTAGGTGAAAATATCGCTGACCATGGTGGTTTGCAGGTGTCATTCTTGGCATTACAGAAAGCGATGGCTGAAAACCCGCTTGGAAAAGACGAGCATGGTTTCACCCCGGAACAACGTTTCTTCTTGTCATACGCTAATGTTTGGGCAGATAACACCCGTGATGAACAAATCCGTTTGCAAACGAAATCCGATCCTCACTCTTTGGGACGGTGGCGCGTGAATGCAGCACTTCCTCACATCAGTATGTGGTATGACGCGTTTGGCGTGAAAGAAGGTGATGCTTTGTATTTGCCGGTTGAAAAGAGAGCTTCTATTTGGTAATAGGTGAGTTTTTATGATATTGATTCCCCGGGTTGGCCATGCTGATCCGGGGAATGTTTTATAGGGGTATCTCGCCTGTATTACTGTATACTTGCGTCGGTGTCTCGTTAGTAGGTTAACGAAAGGTTAACGAAAGGTCAACGATAGGTTAACGGTGTGGACTATCAATTTATGGGCGATATTTTCTTCATATATCATGTATATATACAGGAGACACCAAGGAGAGTACGGCGAGATTACTAAGCGTGTCTAAGGAAGGTATAAATCGGGAAGGGGCTAGGAACTAGGATTGTTACCTGCATAGATTTGTTTTTAACCAAAAAATAATTTATATTTGCTTGATACTAAAATTAAAAGGGTTATGGACATAGTTAAGCGAGATCAGTTTATTGCTCTTTGGAAGAAATATTTCAATGATGCGGAACTTCCTGTTGCATTTTATTATTCAAAGGAAAATAATAACGCCACGATCGTGAAGAAGGCGATGGGGCATACTTGTATCATAGCCCAGCTTGGGCGAGTTCGTAAAGGTGAATCGCTTTGTTTTTTACCGGATTCGGTGGGATGTGGCGGGGGAAAGTTTTACTTGGGATTCAGTAAAAGTATGAGGGAGGGATTCGAATATTTCCTGTCTCACGGGGAAAACACGCCTCACTGCGAGCGCTATAAACGGACCCCAGAACAGGTGAATGCTTTCTTGAAGACGATCCATGAACTTCCGAGAAAAGGTGATTGTCTGGTGTTTAAACGTTGGGATCACTTGACGGAGCAAGACGAGCCGGAGGCTGTGTTTTTCTTTGCCCCGGCGGATGTTATCTCTGGGCTTTTCACCTTAGCCGGTTTTGACAGTTCGAAACAGGAGGCAGTGATTTCTCCTTTTGGGGCCGGCTGTACCTCTATTATTTACTATCCTTACCGGGAACAAATAGAGGGTACGAAAAGAGCGGTGCTTGGGATGTTCGACCCGTCGGCAAGGTTATGTACGGGTAGTAATCTATTGTCTTTTGCCGTGCCGATCTCGAAATTCATGGAGATGATTGACCAGATGGAGGAGAGTTTCCTGATCACGAACACGTGGAAGATGATGCAAAAACGGATGTGATGGATGTGAAACGGGGAGCCCGGTTATGCGTCTCGTTTTATGAGATGTTTGCGGCTTCCGCTCTTGCCGTGTCCTTTGCCTGCGGGCTGATTATGTTCATTTACCGGATGAAATCATCGGCCGTAGTGGCGGTGATCATTGTGGCTACCTTTTGGTTCAAGGTAGCCACGATGGTATTCATCCGGTTTACTACAAAACGGAAATCAGGACGTTTTTTCTATTATTACAAGAACGTGGGGATGTCGATCCGGTGGCTTTGGGGTATGGCTTTGGTGTTTGATTTCCTGACGTACGTGGTCTGTATGTTAATCGCTTATCAATTGTAATCATGCATACGCTTGATGTAAGTAATCTCCACTTGGAATACGGGTTTAAGCGTGTCCTGTGGGATACTTGCCTGCACTGTGAAACGGGGCAGGTCGTCGGTATTCTTGGCCGGAACGGGGGTGGAAAAAGTTGTCTGATGCAAGTTATTTACGGGGGATTGAGATTGAAGGATCAATATGTGGCTATTGACGGAAGGGTTTTGTTGACAAGAGAAAGGCGCCCGGAGGATATGCGTTATCTTTTACAACAGAGTTTCGTGCTACCGGGTTTGTCTGTAAAACAGGTGTTTGATGATTTCGGGGTGGCGTTCGAGAGTTTCGTGGAGGACTTTCCCGATTTTGTAGGGACAGCCCGAAAGCGAATGAAGACTTTTTCCACGGGGGAGCGAAGGATGATTGAGGTGTACGCGGTTCTGGCCTCGGATTCGAAATTTTGTTTGTTGGATGAGCCGTTCTCTTTTATGATGCCCCTGCACGTGCAGAAAATGAAAGAGGTGATCCGGCGGGAGAAAGAACGGAAAGGGATTGTAATTACCGACCACTATTTCGAGGACGTGATAGATATTAGTGGCGAGTTATTTATATTGAGAAGTGGTAAAACTTGGCGGGTCAATGGACGTGAGGATCTCGAATTGTTAGGATATATAAGGAATACAGATGGAATTCAAGATAGATGAACAGACGTTGAACGATCTGGAGTTGTTCAATCAAGCTTTGGACGGGAAAAGTATTTTCTCTTGTTTCAATACCGCTTGCTCTGACGGGGGTAAGGCTTGTATAAGAAAGATGTTAGAAAGGCCGTTGACAGATGTCAATAAAATTCGGGGTCGAGTAGAGGCGATTCGCTATCTGGGGCAATTGCCATTCTTTCTGGATATTCGTCGGGAAGAATTGAGTTTTATCGAGGTTTACCTGCAACAGGAGGATGTGCCTCAACGCAGTATGTATCATTTAACGAGTCGGGCGGTGAAAGGATGGTTGAAACCGGATAACGATTGTTATCTGCGCCAACGTGCAGTCCCGTATCTTGGGCGGCTTATCCGTGAGTTGGGGACTTTTATGGACGAGTTGCCAGCGGGGAGAGTGCCGGAGGTGGTAAGGGATATGCAACAGAGGGTGAAAGAAACGCTTGCCCGTGAAGGGATGCAATACTTGGTGAACCAGAAAAAAGATTCTTTTTGGACACGAGAAAGTCTGGACCTTTATTTTCGAGGGAAGGAACTTGATGGGGTTCGTGTTGTGCTGGATACCTTATATATGCTGGATGCTTTACGATCGTTGGGGATTATGACTAAAGGGAAGGAGTTGACGTTTCCGATTTTCACGGAAAGTGGGAGAATGGTGAGGATCGAGGGATTGTATCACTTGTTTTTGGAGAATCCGGTAAAGAATGATGTTTTGCTTGACGAACGGCAACATCTATGTTTCCTGACAGGGCCGAATATGGCGGGAAAATCAACTTGCATGAAGGCTTTCGGGGTGGCGGTTTATCTGGCTCATTGCGGCTTTCCCGTACCGGCAGATCGGATGGAATTGTCCGTGTTTAAAGGGTTATTTACCACGATTAATTTGTCGGATAATCTGTCATTGGGATACAGTCATTATTATAATGAGGTTGCCCGGGTAAAATATATCGTGGAACAGGTGCGGGATTTACAGGAAGTGGTGGTGGTTTTTGATGAACTATTCCGGGGAACTAACGTGAAGGATGCGTATGATGCCTCTTGTGCGGTGATTGGTGGATTGGCCCGGTTGAAATATGGGGTGTTTATGATTTCCACGCATATTGTCGAGGTGGCGGAATTTTTGAAACCGTTTCCTTCGGTATGTTTCCGTTTCTTTGAAATAGACATGGTAACGGGAGAACCCCGTTACACCTATCGCTTGCGGGAAGGAGTTTCCGACGAATGGATCGGGATGTATATTTTGAAGAAAGCGGGGGTGGTGGATTTGATAGAATCGTTATGAACAAGTGAATACAGAAAAAAATCATGAATTATTCTTTACTTGTTTGTTATCATTAGAATTATTTCTATTTTTGTGTTTGTAAAATGTTTCTTCGGGGCAGGGTGCAACTCCCTACCGGCGGTTATAGTCCGCGACTCCCTTTCGAGGGACTGATTCAGTGAAATTCTGAAACCGACGGTTAAAGTCCGGATGATAGAGGAGATATTTAGTTGTAATTGATGTTATATTAATACAATATAAATCTATGCCCCGAATGTGTATGCATTCGGGGCATTTTTGTTTAAAGGAGGTTTTGAACATGGTGAGACAGGAAGACATTGAATACATGCGACGAGCGATGGAGCTTGCCGAACGGGGAGTAGGATTTACGAATCCGAATCCGATGGTGGGAGCCGTGATCGTGAAGGGGGGAAAGGTGATCGGGGAAGGATGGCACGAGAGATGCGGTGAATGGCACGCGGAGAGGAACGCTTTCAAGAATTGTACGGTTCCCGCGGAGGGAGCCACGATGTACGTGACGTTGGAACCTTGTTGCCATTATGGAAAGACCCCGCCTTGCACGGAGGCCATTATTGAACATGGGATTGCCCGGGTGGTGGTCGGGATGGAAGATCCGAACCCGTTGGTGGCAGGGAAAGGTATTGCTTTGTTAAGAGAGGCGGGGATAGAGGTGGTTTGCGGGGTCGAGGAAGAGGCTTTGCGGGAACAGAATCGAGTATTTTTGAAATATATATCGACAAAGTTGCCTTGGGTGGCAATGAAGACCGCGATGACGCTGGATGGGAAGATCGCGACCCGGACGGGAGATTCGAAATGGATCACGGGAGCGGAAGCGCGAGCTTACGTGCATGAATTGCGGCATCGTTTTATGGCAATCGTAGTGGGAATCGGGACGGCCGTGGCGGACGATCCTTTATTGAATTGCCGGATTGAGGGCCGTGGTGTCAGACAGCCGATACGAGTGGTGGTAGATAGTAATGCCCGTTTGTCTTTGGATAGCCAGCTCGTGAAAACGGCCGGAGAGTATCGTACCATCGTGGCTCATACCCGTTTCGCTCCGGAAGAGAGTGTGAAAGCCTTGCGGGAAGCGGGTGTGGAGATGTTACTTTGCAAGGAGAAGGAAGGACTTGTGGATGTCAGGAACTTGTTGGAATTGTTGGGGCAGTCTGGAATTGATTCCATCTTGTTAGAAGGAGGAGGAAGTTTGAATTACACGTTTTTGGCGGAGGGGCTTGCGGATGAATTGTATGCTTTTATTGCCCCGAAGATCGTGGGGGGAATGAATGCCAAGACTCCGGTAGAAGGTGCAGGGATGGAGAAAATGGCTGATGCTATTAACCTTGAATTGGAAAACGTACTGAACGTCGGTCATGATGTCCTTTTAAAACTAAAAGTTAAAAACTAAAAGATAATAGATTTCGTGATTAAAAAAGTGAGGGCATTGAGCGAGGAAATCTAAAATCATAAATTGTAAATCTAAAATTAAGATGTTTACAGGTATAATCGAAGAAATAGGAACCATACGGGGTATCAAGCGGGGAAACCGGAGCGTGGTGCTGGAGGTGCAGGCAAAGAAGGTGTTGGAGGATTTGCACGTGGGGGATAGTATTGCCACGAACGGGGTTTGCCTGACCGTGATCTCTTTTGCTAACGGGAGTTTCTGTGCAGATGTGATGCCGGAGACGATGCAGCGTAGCAATTTAGGAGAGCTGCACGTCGGGGACCGGGTGAATCTGGAGAGAGCATTGACGTTGAACGGGCGTTTGGGGGGACATATCGTGTCGGGTCATGTTGACGGACTGGGGAAGATTGTCGGAAGAGAGAAAGACGAGAATGCTATTTGGATCATGATTTCAGCCCCGGCAGAGCTGTTGCGTTATATCGTGGATAAAGGTTCTATTACGATTGACGGGATTAGCCTAACGGTCGTGGCCGTGACGGATACGGGTTTTACGGTTTCTATTATTCCTCACACGCAGGATGAAACGACGTTAGTGCAGAAAAAGATTGGTGACGTGGTGAACCTTGAAAATGACGTGATTGCCAAATACGTGGAGAAGTTAATGCGTCCGACAGCGCCGGCAGAGCCGAAAGGCGGGTTGACGTTGGATTTTTTGCTGGCGAATGGATTCTAGGGAAGTTAAAAGGTAAAAACTAAAAGATATAAAATAAAGAAAACTAGATATGGAAGAATTTAAATTTAGTACGATTGAAGAGGCTGTTGCAGATTTGAGAGCCGGAAAGATGATTATCGCCGTGGATGACCCGGATCGGGAGAACGAGGGAGATTTGATTTGTGCGGCCGAGTTTGCGACGTTGGAGAACGTGAACTTCATGGCTTCTTATGCTAAAGGATTGATTTGTATGCCGATGAGCAAGGCTTTGACCACGAAGTTGGGGTTGGAACAGATGGTTGCCACGAACACGGATAACCATTGCACTGCATTCACGGTGTCAATCGATCACGTGGACACGACCACGGGAATTTCCGCGTTGGAGCGTTCCGTGACCGCGATGAAAGCGGTAGAGGATAATGCGAAACCGGAAGATTTCCGTCGTCCGGGACACATGTTCCCGTTGGAGGCAAAGAAGGGGGGCGTGCTGGAGCGTATGGGACACACGGAGGCCACGGTGGACTTGATGCGAATTGCTGGGTTGAAAGAGTGTGGACTCTGTTGCGAGATTATGCGGGAGGATGGAACGATGATGCGTACACCGGAGTTGAAGGAGTTTGCTAAAGCGCATGGAATGAAAATGATTACAGTGTCGGACTTGATTACCTATCGTCGGAAAACAGAAATTTTGGTGGAACGGGTAACCGAGGCTGATATGCCAACAAAATACGGGGACTTCAAAGCCTACGGGTATGTGAACAAGATTAACGGGGAACATCATATCGCTTTGGTGAAAGGTGACGTGACAGATGGGGAACCGGTATTGTGTCGGGTACATTCGGAGTGTTTGACGGGCGACGTGTTCGGTTCTTTGCGTTGTGATTGCGGGGATCAGCTGAACGAGGCCATGCGTCGGATCGGAGAGAGAGGTCGGGGAGTATTGTTGTACATGCGTCAGGAAGGCCGGGGTATCGGTTTGATTAATAAATTGAAGGCTTATCACCTACAAGACGAGGGAATGGATACCGTGGAGGCGAATATCGCTCTCGGGTTTAAGGCTGACCTGCGTGAATACGGTACCGGGGCAGAGATCTTGGCGGATTTGGGTGTGAAAAAAATGATCTTGATGACGAATAACCCGTTAAAAATTAATGGTTTGACCGGATACGGTATTGAAATCGTGGGACGTGAGCCGATTGAAATGACTTGTAACGAGAAGAACGAGTTTTATATGTACACGAAGTACAAGAAGATGGGACACATGATCCACGTGCGTCAACGGGAAGAGATCGAGAAATTGAAAGAAGGATTAGAAAACAAATAAATATAAAGACTATGAATTTACTGGAAGGGAAATTACTGGCAGAAGGCCAACGAATTGGTATCGTTGCAGGACGTTTTAATGAGTTTATCACGAGTAAATTGTTGGGTGGAGCGTTGGATGCTTTCAAACGTCATGGCGGAGATGAGGCAAATATTGACTTGGCTTGGGTTCCGGGTGCTTTTGAAATTCCGTTAGTGGCTAAGAAGATGGCCGAGACGAAAAAGTATGATGCCGTTGTTTGCTTGGGTGCCGTGATTCGTGGGGCAACTCCTCATTTCGATATGGTGGCTAACGAGGCAACCAAGGGGATTGCTAATGTCGGGCTGCAAACGGGAACCCCGATTATCTTCGGTGTCCTGACTACCGACACGATCGAACAAGCTGTTGAAAGAGCCGGAACAAAAGCCGGAAATAAAGGTTTCGAGGCGGTAACTACGGCTATCGAAATGATTAATTTGTTGAAACAGATTTGATTTTTACAAATTGGAAAGAGGTTACCGTCTCGGATTTAATCCGAGACGGTTTTTTAGTTTTTGGGTCACTCATATATTTAAGAGTTCTCTAATTTCATCGATGGTGTATGTTTTCACGTCACCATTTTGGACTGATGCCATATAAATAGTAAAATTGCTCTTGTTTATTATTTTTGTCCCTTTTCTATGGGCATTCTAACGGATAAATATCCCAATTCTCAGCTGGTTGACAGGCTGTTGGGCGACTGTTAGGCGCCATCGCCCGATTGTCGCCCGATCATCGCCCGATTATCGCCGCCATTTTAACAGGATATAAGTAAAAATAACATTGTCGGGACTCGGATAATGGAAAGCAATCGGGAGGCAACAGGGGAGCAACGATAAATTTTCGTGGCTGCGTTGCCATAGGAATTTCCATAGATTAGGGTATATAGTTGCATTTTGATGTATTTATTCTCATGTTGCTGTTTGCTTTGTTTAAAAATGTTGTATATTTGTGGCGTACGTCATAATCAGCGAAGTAGTGGATCTGCTTCAATTTCAGTGGCAGGCATTTTTTTTGCCTGCTGCTGTTGCCGATATTCGGTTCCGCACCCCCGTGGAGTGCATTAATGTGCCTCCGGCTTCGCTGAAGTGACGTACAACGGGTCAGGCGGGACCGTTCTTTTTGGAATACCCGTCTAAATTAATACATATTATTATGGAAGAAGATGTAAGCCGTGTGTCTGCGGTAGACATGGAAGCACCCGGGCGGGTAGCCAATCAGTTATCAATTGAGGAGAAACAAAAATTGATGGAGTATTATTCGAAACAACTCGAAATGATGTATCCGATTGCGTCACCGGGAATGACGGATAAAGCGGGACTTGTGACTCTCCAGAAAAGAAACACGAGATTGATTGAAATGTTGACATTATTCGATCGGTCGTGGGCAGATGAAATTTCGGTGATTCAAAAAGCTGTTCTGCAATATTTGTCTACCGAGGGTATTTCTAAAAAGGAGCGGTTACGGATTGTAGAAGTATGGGGCGATTGGACTACTTTTTTGTTAGATAATTCTCGCTTTCGGGTGTTGCTTGGTCGATTTTTACAATATCATCAGCGTCAAGCGTGTGAATTGAATGAGTTATTGAAAACGGAGAATACGTCGTTGAACGCGGATGGGCAAACAATTAATAGTCAGGATTATGGGGAATAGTAATTTTATCCCAGCATCGAATGTGTCGGAAAGATTTACAGATGATGAATGTCTTTCCGATTCCTTAACCGAGAATCGTTTTTACCGACAAATGGTCGAGGATCTTAAAAAATGTAACGTGGATTTGGTTTCTGAAGATCCGTTGGAAACGATCTATAATTGTATTTGCCATCTCAATAATCTTTTCCGGGTACTTCGTCGTCCATGGAGTATCGAGTGTGGAAAAATACAAAAAGCTTGTGCCTATTATGTCGCTAACGCTAAACAGTCAAAGCAAGAGAATGAGGCTGTTATTGATGCGTCAAATGGCTTTATATCTTCGATCTGTTATTTCACGGAATGGTATGATTTTATCTGTCAGATGCAACAATTCCTTTGTCATCAGGAAAAAGAACTGAAGCGGGCGTTTAAGAAACAGAAGCAAAAAGTTGTCAGTAATGATAAACCTGCCATGGAAGCCACGACTTATTGTATGACCGTGGGGAATAGTGAAATCTACGGTGTGACGTACGAGCAACTCGAAGAACTTTACAAGACGGTCGGTTTATTCATCAAGCGAGAAAAAGCTCCTTTTGATTGCAATATTAAAGGGTATAACAGATATCCGATTAGTATTGATAAGAGTATAAATTTTGATGCACGTAAGGAAGTGTTTTTTGTTGAATATGGTCTTGACACGTTTGAATCCAGTTTGAATTGCATGTCGGCAGATCAATTGAAAAGGGTGGCGGATATTATTTATGAATTCTTGAAAATGTATGGAGAAAATGGAGATCGGAAGGTTTGTTGGGATGTTGCGGATTATTCTCCTGTTGTGTCTGGTCGGGAAATTTATTTTAGAGTGAATGAAGATTCCCGAGCTTCACATTTCATGACACCACCTTACGTTCGAAAGCGTATTGATAAGGTGGAAGATCGGGGAGTAGAGATCAGTTACGATATTAACGTGAACGAATTGGAA
>ERZ827101.3785-NODE-3785-length-10204-cov-3.141689_pt1 | contig 10204 bp, 9 predicted proteins | sample MGYA00519869_ERZ827101 | MGnify/ENA primary metagenome ERZ827101 (study PRJEB31778, sample SAMEA3449256) | human gut metagenome | biome: human gut; feature: human-associated habitat; material: faeces | place: United Kingdom | collected 2010/2012 ...
CTATTTTGAGCTTGTCCGGCATTACGGTCCTATTATTCTGGTGCCGGAAAATATTGACCCGAACGTGGATGTGGAGGAAATGAAAGTCCCTCGCAATCATGTCGACAGTTGCTTTAATGCTATCGTGCGCCTGTGTGACGAGGCGGCCACGGACCTGACTCCTTTCAACCGCAAGGAAAGTTCTCGTCGTACGTATTTTAACAAGGAGGCCGCTCTGGCGTTAAAGGCAAAGGCGTTGCTCTACCAGGCTTCGGACTTATTTAATGGTAATCCCGATTATTCTACTTTCACGAACAAGAACGGCGAGCCGCTTTTTAGTGCCGTGAAGGACAAAGAGAAATGGCGCAGGGCAGCCGAGGCAGCGGAAGAGGCTATTCGGGTCTGTCTGGAAAATGGAAAACACTTGGTAGACGATCAGACGGCAACGACTGAATTGCAAAGTCACATGCTTAATATTGAGGCATCTACCAGGACATTTAATTACACCAGCGATGAGGCTTTGCTGATGATCAAGAGTTACGGTTCACACGGGGAGTTCTTTTATTACACGTTACCTCGTACAAAGTCTGGAGAGCAATACTTGCAGGGGGCTTGTCTTAGCCCGAGCATGAAAATGGTAGAGATATTTTACACGGAGAACGGTTTGCCTATCGATCAGGACCCAACATACGGGGGTGGAAATATTTACGGGCGGACTCGGGTGACGGACCCGAAATATACCGATGTGGTGATGATGGAGGTGGATATACCATATTTGCATACCCGTCGTGAACCTCGTTTCTATGCCAATATTGCAGCCGACCGTTGTTACTGGCGATTGGGTCTCACGATGGATCATCTTTACAAGGTGGAGGCTTACCAGAACGAGGAGTTCGGGTTGAAGGAAAAGCGAATCAACCCGCTTGTACCCCAGAATTTGAGCGGCTATTTTTTGAAAAAATGGACGTATTCCTCCGCTTCGCTTCACAACTATGATCGAGATGTGCAAGCTATGGGCACCCGGCCTTTCCCGGCAATTCGGATGGCGGAATTGTACCTGATTGCGGCAGAAGCCTGGAATGAATATGAAGGCCCGAGCGATAAAGTGTACAATCCTCTCAATGTCGTGCGTAAACGGGCGGGGATCCCTACCGTGCAGGAATCTTGGGCCATGGCAAAGGACAAGAGCAAGGTCACCTATCAGGGAGGAATGCGTGAGATTATTCGCCGGGAATGGAATATCGAATTTGCCTTTGAGGGAGTGCGTTTTTGGAACTTGCGTCGTTGGAAAACGGCTCACCTTGAGCTGAACGAAAAACTATATGGTTGGAATGTTGTAGGTAGCACTTACGATAACTTCTATAACCACGATAAAGGACCGGTGATTATCAATTCTGATAATAAATTCGTGGCTCCGCGGGATTACTTCTGGCCTATCCGAAGTGAAGAAACTCAAATTTCCGGTTGCGTGCAGAACCTGGGATGGTAAAAAGAATTTATGATTTACAATTGTAGATTTATAATGATAAAAAATAGAATGATGAAAAATACGATATTATTACTGTTGTTGATGTTCGGGGTATTTGCCTGCAAGGACGACGATAAGATTGGATTCGATGTGCCTGTCGAATTCAGAAAGGATCTCAGTTTTCGCCCTGTGCCGGGAGGGGCTATCATGAATTACTACTTACCTCGTAACACGGATGTTTTTGGGGTGCGGGTACGTTATGCCAATGCTTGGGGGGAACAGATGTCAAAAGACGGGACTTATCTCACCGATTCTCTCGTGTTGCGCGGTTTTACGGAGGCACGCCAGGATGTTTCCGCCCGGGTCTCATTCTTTAATAACAATATGGTGGAATCAGAGCCGATAGAGGTGAAATTCAACACGGAGAATTCCGCTACCGTGGCTATTTTCGATAGCCTGGAGGTGAACCCCTTCTGGGGAGGTTTCAACATAACTTATCGTTCACCCGAAACGGTGAGCGGTATGTTGCACGTTTTCTATTTGGGAACCAATCCGTTGACCAACGAGCCGGATTCGATATTGATGGCGAGTACCCCTATTGCCGAGGGTGGCGATACACTTAACTTCGTGATGCAACAAGCGATGGAAACCACCGATGTGATTGTGCGTACGGATGATTTTAACGGTAAACGTGTAAAACAACAAATATTCGTGGGACTGCCGTGCCTTTCGATGGATACCTTGAAACCCGATGAATTTGATTTTAAATACACGGGAAAGGTTTTCGAGAATAAAGAGTACGAGCTTAGTCTGAATTATCTTTTCGACGGGGACAAAAAAGGTACGAAGTATCGTAAAAACCGGATGAATGGTAAACAATACAAGTACTCTACCTTTGTGACGGATGCCTATGCTTTTGGTGAACGGTTTATTATCGATTTGCGCGAGGAGAAAATTCCGGCGTCGGTATCTCTTTATGCTTTCTTGAATTACCAAACCAGTTGGCCTTTTGGCGGACATTCTTCGGTGGTAGAATTTCCCGAGTTTTTGGTAGAAATTTGGAATGCATCTTATTGCAGCCGGCTTCCGGCTAAGATGAAACTTTACGGCACGAATAGCAATCCTGAAACGGTGGATTTAAATTCATGTGTGTGTTTGTTTAAACTGGATGACGATCCTGACTTCCGCGCGGGCTTTAAAGAGTCCTGGGCTACGCGTACGGACGAATATTATGGAAAAGGAGGTAGAGAGGACTGGATGGCTGCAACAGATACCGAGGTCGAGGCGGCGGAGCCTGTGTGTTTAAAGATGTTATGTGATTACACGGGCGCTCGCTACCGGTACTTGATCTTTGTCGTGGAGGATACTTATGATGGATATGGCGAATGGGGTATGGGAGAAGAACAGAATCCTCGGGAATACGTGACATTCAACGAACTGGAAGTGTGTGTAAAAGCAGAGTAAATCAAAGAATTAGTTGAACTATGAAAAATAAACTATATTATATGGCGTGGTTGCTGGCGGCACTCTTTGTGGTGAGTTGCGAGGATCTCGAAGATACGTATGATGAATATGCCGGTAATGGAATGATCCGCTACGTGGGTAAGTGTTCTGATCTGGAGATACAACCCGGATGGGAACGACTGCGAGTGGTGTGGAAAGGCAATCTTGATGCCGCTGTCGATCGGGTAAAGATCACGTGGCAATCGGAACTTGATGCGAAACCCACTGTCCGCTTCGTTGAGCCGCGTGACGTGTTGGAAGGTGATTTGATGGATACTGTTTACCTGGAAAATCTGCAGGATGCCGTCTATACGGTAACGGTAAGTAACCTCTCCGCCGACAGTACCGAATCCATCGTGGAGACGAAATACGGGCGTCCTTACACGGAAGCGCACGAGGATTTACGTACTTTTACCCGCGGTATTGTCAATTTCTACGAGGTAGGCGAAAAATTGGTTGTCGTGCTGGATGGCAAAAATGACAACTTGAAAGAGGTGAAGTTGAATTTTTGGGGTACGGACGGGAAGGAATATACTTGGGATATCCGTAGTCACATGGGAGCCACGGTAGGTTACGGAATGCTTCGGGATTATATGTTCCTATTACCCGAGCAGAGTGACCTGGGTATCGATTTCTCCAAACCGCTCACGATAAAACGGCGGGGAATACTTACCGGATGTATAGATGAGATTGACTTCAATGATGAACCCCTGTCACGTGACGAAAGAGTATGGTCTGCCGGGTTTAGTAGTTGGCTGACGAAAAATTACGGTCCGGATTGGAAAAATAAACTTGACCAGGTAGAAATCGTGGAACTGGATTACGACATGAGTACGTTTCAGGATTTATTTTATGGTAACTATATATCTGATTACACCAGTAATTATTTATATATTAAAAGTACGCAAATGTATCACATATTTTATAAGTATTTGTATCTTTGCGTGTAGCTAAATTTAGCAATAGTATAGTAAACGTGTATGAACTTAAAAACTAAAGCCTATGTAAAAATCGCCATTAACTAAAGAAATACTATCAAAATATATATTGCGTGTCCGAAGCCTAGAAATCGCCAATTTTCAAATGTACGGGACACGGTGGTTCATAATTTGTGGACCGCTGTCCTCGTACACGGGTGTTTGGCGATGCCCTAGGCTTTGGGATGGTGGTCCACGCTTTATATATGTGTTAGGAGCCACCAAATATTTAATCTTCTTAATCATATCATTATGGAAGTAATAAAAAGCCAATTGATGGAAGTCAGAAAAATACAATTGCGCTACTTTATTATTGGTAGCGTATTATTAGCTATGTTTTTGTTTCTTAATTTATTCCCAATCAGTGCGCATTTTAGAATATCTCCCGAATCATTATGGGTATTGAAATATGTAATCGTCTTAATATCCATGTTTTTACGTATTGCCGTTGTGTACATAAGTATGCATATATGCGAACGTCTTGATTGTGGAATATTCTGGATTATATTAATAGGTCTAATAGCGATATTAATACCGGGATTAGCATTGATTGTACAATATTTATTGAAACCAAGAGAATGGCCACAAAAGAAAGGGGAATAATTTCCCCTTTTATTTCTTCTTTCTTTTATCTTTCTTCGGGTCGTACCCTAGCATCCTTTCCAATGCCTTGTCTATCTCCGTCCGTTTGGAGGGAGTTCTAGGGGGCTTTGAGGGCCGGGGGGGGGAGGGTTTGGGTACTTTATACGGCATAATACATGATTGAATATACAAATATAAGAATTATATAGGATATTTGAAAATTAGTCTAACACCATCTTGAAAAGGGAAAATGTGTAAATCTCCTTTTGAAATAATATTCATACCAATGATTATATCAAAATTTGGTTTCACTGGGTCTTTTGAGAAATCATGAACCTGAAATAATTCATCTATATGTTGGGGATTATTTCCATTTGGGAATGTAATTCTCCCTGAAAGAAGTTGTGAATTGTCATCACGTCCTCCAATACCAATTAACGGACGATGATCTTCTATACATTTAAGATGTACATGATCATTCACTTTTTTATCTATCACTGTAATGTTTGATCCTGTGTCCCACAATGCCTTAACTATCAAAAATTCTTTAGCTATCGGGTTATTTACTATAACATTGGTTATTGGCTGCATACCTAATTTAAAGTCACATATAATTTCCATACTTATATATATTATAATCAATTAAAGGGCATCTATAATTAATATTTGTACAATGTGCTATTGTATAAATTTCGCTATTCTCACCGTATTCCTCTATCGCGAATTTAACAACACAATCCAAAGTATCAAATATTTTAACAATCTTTTTATCGACAATAACCAAATACTTATCTGGATATTTAGCATAAAGCTCTTTGTGGTTCTCTTGAAACCACATGGAATTTTCTAAAATTTTGTCCATGATGATTGATTTTTATGACTACGCTGCGATAAGTTCTTTATAGGTAGTCCTGTAATTAGTATTTAATAAGAAATGATGGAACACGTCGTTAGGTGACATTTGCCTAGTGTTCCGCCGGAAAACGAACTCATCCACGTATTTTTGTAGATGTTTCCGGCTAGTGTAGTGATAAACTCCAATAATCCCCCTCTTAATCATGCTCCAAAATCCTTCCACCGTGTTAGTGTAGACGTTTCCTGTCACGTATATTCCTTTCCCGTGATCCACGAAGTCATGATCATAGATTTCTTTCACCCTGTTATATCCCATCCACTCGTCGGAGTATAACTTGGCGTTCGTGTTGACCGTGTTAAGGATTACCGGTGTCAAGCTTTCTTTGGAAGTGTCCTTGATTACCTTCGCCACCGCCTTGCCGCCTCTCTCTATCATCCCGATGACGGGAGTTTTGTCCTTGAAAGATCGTCCTTGACACTTCTTCACCTTCTTGTCACGATGCCTGTTTTTATTCTTGCCACCCACGAACGTCTCGTCCACCTCGACCTCGTTATCCAGTTCACTATCATTCTCGAACGAGAAACAAAGCCTGATACGATGTAGCATGAACCATGCCGTCTTTTGGGTGACTCCTAAATCTCTAGCAAGCTGGCAGGATGGAACGCCTTTCTTGTGTGTCAAGAACATCCACGTTGCTATGAACCATTTTTGAAGTGGTATCCTGGTTCCTTCGAAGAGGGTGTTAGTTTTAACGTTGAAATACTTTCCCGTGTTCTTGCACTTGTATCTATGATTCTTGCACTTGTAAACCTTTGATTCGGGATCGAAGGGGGACGTGATACCATCTTTCCACCTTATGTTTTCTAGGTGATCGAGACAACTATCCTCGTCCGGGAAAGCGGTCATTAAATCGGTGATAGATTTAAACTTTAAAACTAACATAATGACTTAACTTTCAGCAAATATAGTAAAAATTTGGGGACTTTGGAAATATATCAAGTGTAATCTTCTATATAGTTACCTATTTTATTTCCCTAATCTGAAAAAGGTTATTCTAGGCAAAAATCGTTATATGCTGGAAGGGCACACGGAAAACTTGAGCACCACGGATGCATATTTGGGGTTGGTTACGTTACAATACTTGAAAGATACTCGTGGCGTGACGGCTGAATGTTATAACAAACACTATCTTTTTAGCGAATTATATGGAATGTCGTATATTGATCTGCTATCGGTGTATGATACGAAAATCGAAACGGATTTGGTGTCCGATAAAGGAAATGATAACTTACAAACAATGCCTGTCGTTACACCGCTCGACACGATGGGATGGATTGTAACTTGCTCGGATACCACGTTCAATGGCTATAAAACGAAAGGTGCTGCATGGTTACTTGATGGTAATGGAACCACTTGCTTTGAACCAGGAATCACGTCAAGTATTTCAGTAATTGAGGTACAATTCGATATGAAAAAGGAACAGATGTTGCACGGCTTCAAAGTAATGCAACCCGCTCCGGCAACGGCCACCGAACTTGTATATCTGCTGCATTCGTTGAAGATAGAAGTGTCGAACAACGGTTACAGTTGGGAAAAAGCTACTTACGAGGACGGTGGTATAGCGATTGGAAATGCCCTCGGTGAAACAACTTTCATCAATATTCCGGAGGAAAAGCAAAAACCTGTACGATATATTCGCTTGACGATGAATAACCGACAGGTAAGTGCCACCACAGACAAGATTGCTTTGTTTAGCTTGCGTCTTGGAGATGTTATTCCGTATTAATCAATAAAATGGTGGATACATAATCTTCTGTTCCGGCAGAGGATTATGGTTCGTTTGGCTTGCAAGTGTTTGCTAAGCTAAGAATAAATAGAAGTTTTTTCATGCCTGGCGAATGACCTCGGGTAATGGTATTCAGGCATGATATGAAATGGATGCGTGCTTCATGTGAGTTACCGGTCGGGAGTTTTTCTCCCGACTTGTAACTTGATTTTGAACAAACGACTAAGATGAATATTTCATCCGCTATAAATAATAAATGTTGATATGGAAGTTTTCAATAAAGGAAAAAGACAATGAGAAAAATACTTTTTATCCTATCCATAGTATTATGCCCTTGGGGCGTGTTGTATGCGCAAGAGGGGTTCAAGATCACGGGGCAATTGGGAGGTAGTCTGGGGGGGAACCTCGTGTTGGTGGGTAGTAGCCCTAATGGCATCGTGAAATTGGGAGAGGCGGTGATGAGGGAGGGGTGTTTCGTGTTCGCAGGTAGGGTGGACGGGATGATACCGGCGTATATTATGACGGAAGAACAACAACCGGTAGCCACGCTCATGTTGGAAAATATGGAATACGGTTTGATCGCTGGGGAAAGTGGCATCGAGGTAACGGGCGGTGGTGAATCCCAGAAGATTTGGAACGAATTCGAGATGGTTAATCGATATGTACTCCGGGAGAGAATGAAAATGGAACAAGAGGCTCGTGCCGCTCATGCCCAACAGAACCAGATGAAATTGCAAGCTTTGCAGCAGCAGATGGAGAAGGTGATGACCGGGGTAGAGAAGAAACAGATGGAATTATTCCGGAGGTACAAGAATTCGCCCGTTTCAGCTTTCATGATCGCTTCCGGTATGGCGCAGATGGACTATGTTTCCCTGAAAGCACTTTATGATGTATTGGGTGAAACGGCTCAAAACAGCTTGTACGGTCGGACGATAGTTGGGCAACTGGAGGCATTCCGGCAGGTGGAGGTAGGCTCCGTGGCTCCCGATTTCCAGGGTGCGGACTTGAACGGTAATATCCTCTCGCTGCATGGTATCAAGTCTAAATTGAAACTCGTGGATTTCTGGGCATCGTGGTGCGGACCTTGTCGGCGGGAGATGCCGAATGTGTGCAAAATATACAAGAAATACCATGACAAGGGATTGGAAATCATTGGCGTGTCGCTCGATAGTAAAAAAGAGGATTGGGCTCGGGCCATGAAAGATGAAAAGATGGGATGGCCCAATATCTCCGATTTGAAAGGCTGGAAATCCGAGATTGCCGCTCTTTATTTCGTGCGTGGCATCCCTCACATGTTGTTATTGGACGAAAATAACCGGATTGTTGCCAAAAACCTTCGGGGTAAGGAATTGGAAAAGAGAATCGCGGAGTTGTTAAAAGAATAAGATGTGATAAAAATGAATGAATTATGAGAAGATTTATACTGTTAATAGTAATAATTTTGGGTTTCACAATCGTTTGTAAAGCGCAGGATGGATACCAGATCACGGGGAAGGCGAGTGGGTTACCGGATAGTACAACACTTTTGCTGACGACCGGTGAGAACGGTAAACTCGATACATTGAATACAGTGCGGATTAAAAACGGGGTGTTTATATTTAAAGGGAAAGTGGACGCTCCGATGGCGGTTTCCCTTGCGACAACTGACGGGAAAGTTTCGATCCCCTTGATTTTAGAAAATGTACCTTTCATGATTAACGTGAGCGAACGAGGCGCTTTGATTCAAGGGGGAGAACAGCAAGAAATTTTCGGACAGTTTAATCGGATTAGTACCCGCTTGCTACAAGAGCAGGAACGTATACAATCGGCATATACTCGTGCGGATCAGTCTGGTAACAAGTCGGAAATGGAATCCCTGATGAAACAATTCGAGGGAGTGATTGCCGTTGCTCGCAAGGAGGAAAAGGTGTTGCGTGAGAAATATTCCGATAAGTATGTTACGGCTTATGTGGTTACTCTGGGAATGCGAGGTGACACGGAAGAGAGTTTGCGAGCTAAATACGAGGCATTAGGCGAGATTGCTCGTGCAACCGTTCCCGGTAAACGGATAGCAGCCACCTTGAATCAATACCTTGCTTTAAAAGAGGGAGGAGTGGCTCCGGATTTTACGGCCTATAAGTCTGATGGTAACACCTTCACGTTGTATGGGTTGTCGGGGAAATTGAAGTTACTCTATTTTTGGACATCCGAGAATGTAGCCAGTCGTCAAGATACCCCGGAGCTAGTAAAACTCTATCTACAATACCGCCCGCTCGGGTTAGAAATCATCAGCATCTCGCTTGACGAAAATGTCGCTTATTGGCGTCATGCTGTTGGTTTGGACGGTATGATTTGGACCAATGGCTCTGATCTCAAAGGTTTCGATTCCGAGATCGCTCGCCTTTATCTTGTGAACGATGTTCCTTACACGATCCTTATCGACGGAGAAAATCGTATCGTTGCCAAGAATCTCCGCGGGAAAAATCTTCAAAAAAAAGTGGGAGAATTATTGAAGAAGGGAAAGAAAAAATAAATAGGAATTCTCCGGTTTTACTTTTTTTGACTGGAAATATGGATAGTGCGAGAAAGGTCGTTTCCTGAAATCGGTTTACTACATTTACAGTAAACTTTTTTCCTATTCTTCTTCTCGTCCCGGTTCCCTCGTTTATTGCTTTGGAATTTTCTCCCTAACGTTTTGCCAGTCACGGTATTGGTCGGGGGCTTGAAAAAAAGATGAAAAATAATGGTGAAAAAATTTGGAAAAGGGGGAATCATTGCCTTATCTTTGCACCCGCTTTCGAGAGAGAGAGCACGAGGGAAAGAGGTTAAACGAGGGGCGAGAAAAAAAGTTTGAAAAAAAAGCTTGAAAAAATTTGGAGAATGAAAAACAAGCCTTACCTTTGCAGCCGCTTTCAAGAGGAGGGCACGAGGGGATGACGGGAGCGACAAGATGAAAAGAAGAGTTCTTTAAGATATTGAAATGAACAAAACGTAGCGAGCGTGAATCGAGATCGACGCGAGTCGAGATTCATGAAACACATGACCCGGCCAGAATAAAAATTTCTGTAAATAAC
>ERZ827101.3792-NODE-3792-length-10187-cov-2.565732_pt1 | contig 10187 bp, 9 predicted proteins | sample MGYA00519869_ERZ827101 | MGnify/ENA primary metagenome ERZ827101 (study PRJEB31778, sample SAMEA3449256) | human gut metagenome | biome: human gut; feature: human-associated habitat; material: faeces | place: United Kingdom | collected 2010/2012 ...
TCGGCTGAGCGCTTACACCAATTTCGTCCTTTACACCATTCAAGGGTTTCATTGTGGGGAACAGCAGCACGTCCCGGATGGACGCGCAGCCGGTCAGCAGCATCACCAGGCGGTCAACCCCGATCCCGAGGCCGCCGGTAGGCGGCATCCCGTATTCGAGGGCGGTGAGGAAATCCTCGTCGACATCCGACGCCTCCTCATCCCCCGCCGCCTTCAAGGCGGCCTGGGCCTCGAACCGTTCCCGCTGATCGACCGGATCATTCAGCTCCGAAAAGGCGTTGGCGTGCTCCCGGCCAACGATGAACAGCTCGAACCGCTCGGTATACTCCGGACTTTCCGGCATCCGCTTGGCCAGCGGCGAAATCTCCACCGGATGCCCCAGGATGAAGGTGGGCTGGATGAGATGCTCCTCGACATAGGCTTCAAAAAAGAGGTTCAGGATATCGCCCTTTTGATGGCGCTCTTCATATTCGATATGGTGGGCCTTGGCGAGCTCCCGCGCCTCTTCGAGGGTCGATACGGCGCTGAAATCCACCCCGCTGTACTTTTTGACGGCTCCGGTCATGCTCAGCCGCTCAAACGGCTTTTCGAGGTCGATCTCGTTGCCGTCATAGACCACCCGGGCCGTGCCCAGTACCTTCTTCGCCACGGTGCGGATGAGGTCCTCCGTCAGGTCCATCATGCCATTATAGTCGGTATAGGCCTGGTACAGCTCGAGCAGGGTGAATTCGGGATTGTGCCGGGTGTCCATCCCTTCGTTGCGGAACACCCGCCCGATCTCGTACACCCGCTCGAACCCGCCCACGATCAGGCGCTTGAGATGCAGCTCCAGGGCGATGCGCAGATACATATCCATATCGAGGGTATTGTGATGGGTGATAAAAGGCCTGGCGGCGGCACCGCCGGCCACACCATGCAGGACCGGGGTCTCCACTTCCAGGAACGCCCGCTCGTCGAGATACCGCCGGATTTCCGTGATGATGGCGGAGCGGCGGACAAAGGCTTCCTTGACCTCGGGATTGACGATCAGGTCCAGATATCGCTGCCGGTAGCGGGTATCGGTATCCTTGAGACCGTGAAATTTCTCCGGCAGAGGCCGGAGGGATTTGGAGAGCAGGGCGATCCGGGTCGCGTGGATGGAAATTTCCCCCATCTTGGTGCGGAACACCGTACCTTCAACGCCCAGGATGTCCCCGATATCCCACTTTTTAAACGCGGCGTAGGCGTCCTCCCCCACGTCGTCCCGCCGGACATAGACCTGCATGCGGTCGCTGCCGTCCCGCAGGTCGAGGAAGCTCGCCTTGCCCATGATCCGGCGGCTCATCATCCGTCCCGCCACCGAAACGGCGCGGTTTTCCATCTCGTCAAAGCGGGCCCGGATGTCCGCGTTGTGGGCGGTGACATCATATTTGGTCAGCGCAAAGGGATCCTGTCCGGAGTCCCGCAGAGCCGTGAGCTTGTCTCTGCGGATCTGGATCAGTTCCGATACCTGCTGTTCGGTCAGTTCCTCGGTTTCGGGCGCTCCGCCGTTCGGTTCGTTCATCGATTCCACATCCTGTCTTCGGTTTAATATGGGCTGAAAACGGCGGGCGGACGCCGCGGATAGCCCCCCGCCTTGTCCGCCCGCCGGATAGAATGCCGCTTATTTCGAAATTTCCACAACCATATACTGCATAACGCCGTTCGGGATTTCCACTTCCACCTGGTCGCCCACCTCATGGCCGAGAAGGGCCTTGCCCACAGGAGATTCATCGGATATCCGCCCGCCGAGCGGATCGGACTCCGTCGATCCCACAATGCGGTAGGTCATGACCGAGCCGTCTTCCATATCCTTGACCTTGACGGTGGAGCCGATATGAACGCTCTCGGTGCCGATCTCGCTCTCATCAAGGATCTTCACGTTTTTCAGCTGGTTTTCGATCTCCGCGATCCGGCCCTCGATGATCGCCTGATCGTTTTTCGCTTCATCGTATTCGCTGTTTTCGGAGAGGTCGCCAAAGGACAGCGCCACTTTGATCTTTTCCGCCACTTCCTTGCGTTTGACGGTTTTCAGCTCTTCCAGTTCCTTTTCAAGCTTCTTGAGCCCTTCGTCGGTGATAACGGTCTGCTTGGTCATGCGTGCAAACTCCCTTTCGACATATTACTGCGGCCGATGCTGCCGCTGCGATAAAACAAAATCATACATGGGTACAATAGAGTTATTATATCCAACCAAAACCCAAAAGTCAAGGGAAAGGACCGCGCAACCTTTTCAAGAGATGCGTTGGGGAAACGCTTTAAGCGGCTCCGCTAAAGGGCATTGAAACCGGCTTGGCGATTGTGTATAATTAAAGACAAACAAACCGGGATAGGAAGTCCGACAAGAAGGAGGTATGAAAATTGAAAAAAATCCTTTTCGGTGTCCTCGCATTGATGGCAGCGTTTGGGATACTCGGCTGCTCACAAAACAGAGAAACGGCGGTCAGGAACACGTTTAAACAAACGCCCTCTCATCTCGTCGAAGACTACGTCAAAAATTCCAAAGATGTTATATCGGTCACGTATTATGAAATGAACGACGGCACATGGAGAACCGACGACTATGCGTATACGTACAGGTTGGTCATAACAGGAAGGCTAAACAACGCTGAAAAAGATATTACCTACACCATTCTAAGTAATATTGAAAACATCTCGTTTGAACAGGCATGGAAAGCAAGCGGCTTTAGTAGCTATCGCGGCGACTATTTCAACCCTGAAGACGCTGTATTTGTGGCCACTAAAATGGGATGATGGCTCCCGTCTTGACAAACCGGAAAGAAAGTGTTACACTTTAAAGCGAAAAAGCGAAAGGAGAGGACGCCGCGATGACGACAGCCGGCATGGTGCAAAGGGAATACCGGTATTATCTCACCCTGGGCTATCGGGCCACGGGCGTCTTTTGCTGTCGGAAATGTACCGTCACCGTCCGATAGGGCGGTTGTCCGAGGGAAAACGGTACCTTTTGCGAGGCAAAAGGTACCGTTTATTTTTATCGCCGAAACGGCAGGAGGAAATCAATATGATCGTCATTCTCAAACCCCACGCGGAACCGGATAAGGTGCAGAGCCTGCTCGACGGCTTTGCCGCCAAAGGGCTGTCTCATCACATCAGCACCGGGCAGAGCACCACCATCGTCGGTATCATCGGGGATACCCCCCGGGTGGATATCGACAGCGTGCTCGCAAACGACGCGGTCCAGGACGTCAAACGGGTCTCCGAGCCTTACAAGGCGGCCAACCGGAAATTCCATCCGGAGGACACCGTCATCGGCATCGAGGGCCCGGCTGGGGAAACCGTGAAAATCGGCGGCGGGCATTTTGCGGTTGCGGCCGGCCCCTGCTCCGTCGAAAACGAGGAGCAGATCATCCGGGTGGCGCAGGCGGTAAAAGCCAGCGGGGCACGGCTGCTGCGGGGCGGTGCCTTCAAGCCCCGGACCTCGCCGTACGCGTTCCAGGGACTGCATGACCGCGGGATCCAGCTCCTCCTCCTCGCAAAAAAGGAGACCGGCCTCCCCATCGTGACCGAACTGATGAGCCTGACCCATCTCGATCTGTTCGCGGAAGTGGATGTCATCCAGGTCGGAGCCCGGAATATGCAGAACTTCGAGATGCTCAAAGAGCTTGGACACTGCGGCAAGCCCATCCTGCTCAAACGCGGCCTGGCCAACACCCTCGAGGAGTTCCTCATGAGCGCGGAATACATCATGGCCGGCGGCAACAGCCAGGTTATCCTGTGCGAACGGGGCATCCGGACCTTTGAAACCATGACCCGCAACACTCTCGATATTTCCGCTATCCCCCTCCTCAAGCATCAGTCCCACCTGCCCGTCATCGTGGATCCCAGCCACGCGGCGGGGATCCCATGGCTGGTTGAGCCGCTCTCCAAAGCCGCGATCGCCGCCGGGGCGGATGGGCTGATGATCGAGGTGCACAACGACCCGAAATCCGCCCTGTGCGACGGCGCGCAATCCCTGACGCCGGAGCAGTTCGACGCCGTGATGAAGAAAGTCGAACGGCAGGTGGCCTTCGAGGCGGCCCGGTAGTCCCATCCCTGCCATCCGCCGCTGAAGGGCCTCCCCCTTCAGCGGACCACCGGCCCGGAACAGCACATGGCCTCTGTTTTGGCCCACAGGGCTGGCCTTGTGCCAGGAAAGCTGGTATACTTCAAAAAGAACTCGTCAATCAGGAGGGATTCCGATGCACGACGCCGACACCCTGTTCTGGGATCTGGACGGCACCTTGACCGATCCTTATGAGGGCATTACCCGTTCCGTGGCCTACGCGCTTCATTTTTTCGATATCGAGGTGCCGGACAGGACCGTCCTCTGCCCTTTCATCGGCCCGCCGCTGAAGGATTCCTTTATGCGTTTTTACGGTTTTTCTTCTGCCGATGCGGAACTGGCCATCGCGCGTTACCGGGACTATTTTGCCGGCAAAGGCCTGTTCGAAAATACGGTCTATCCCGGTATCCCCTCCCTGCTCGACGCGCTGGAGAACGCAGGCAGACGCCATGTCCTGGCCACATCCAAGCCGGGTGTCTTCGCCGAGCGCATCCTCACCCATTTCGGGCTGCGGCGCTATTTTTCGGCCGTGGCGGGCAGCGATCTGGATGGAAAACGGGTAAAAAAAGAAGACGTGCTTCGGCACGCCCTGGAACTCACAAATGCCAAACCGGCACGCTCCCTGATGATCGGCGACCGGGAATACGACGTGGCCGGAGCCCGCGCTGTGGGAATGGACTGCATCGGGGTGACATACGGCTATGGGTCGGAAAAGGAACTTTCGGACAGCGGCGCGGTCGCGCTGGCGGATTCGCCCGAGGCACTCCGCCGCCTTTTGCTTCCCTCCGGTCCGTTTTAGCCCAGACGTAGCTTTTCCCGGCTTTTAAGCAGTTCCGACATGGCCAAGGCCTCGGCCGCCAGCGCATGGGCATCCCCCTGCCGTTCGTTTTTGTCAACGAGGGCCTGCATACGGCGGTGCAGCTTGCCGGCGCGTTGGTAAATCTGCTGTTCCATATCCATAACGACCGGCTGCTCGCTCCGGCCAAAGGGGGTGCTGAATTCCAGCCGCTCCCGCAAACTGTCCATTGCTTTGCGCAGGCTGTCATATTCGCGCGGGTCCAGCAGCGGCTGCAGCTGGTGCTGGCAGGCTTGCATCTGCAGCATGAGCAGCTGTATATCTTCCATCCGCACCTGCGGTCCCTGTTTTTTCCGCCGCCCTCCCGATGCCAGGCGCAGAGAAACCATGCAGAGACAATAGGTGCCCAGCGCCAGCAGCGAGTTGATGCTGTACCAGACCGGATCGATCCAGGACCGGGTCAGGTAGGTGAAGGCCAGCGTGAAGACGAAATAAAGCAGGGCAATCAAAATCGGCGGGGCGGCGGAATGGACACGCAGATGGGTACAGATGACCGGCAGCGCCAACACCAGCAGATTGATAAGGAAAAGCGCCAGCAGGACATTGGCGGCCATCCAGGGAAATAAAGCGTCTGCCAAAATTGAACGAGGGAAAAACAACAGGGCAATCGTTCCGGCATCGAGCAGCGCCAGAACGGCGATTTTGACCGCAAAGATGACGCCGCTGCGTTTCATTGCCCTGCCCCCTTTAAAACAAACGGTATTTGTTATCATTATACCGCAATTTCGCTCCATTTACAATCCTCACAGGTCGAACGAAAATACAGCCCGTCTTTCAGTCAATTGTTCCAATCTCCTTCCCCTGTGCGTACTTTTGATAGGCAGAGGGGGACATTCCCTTGATTTTTTTGAAAGCGCGCGAAAAATAGAGGGGATCGGAAAACCCGACTGAATTGGCGATCTCCGTGACGGTATACGCCTTCCTGTGCAGCAGGCCGCAGGCTTCATTGATGCGGTAGCGCTGCAAAAACGCGTGCGGGGATATATCGAAATGAGCGAGGAAGGCCCGATAAAGCTGGCTGCGGCTCACACCGGCGTACCGCGCGATATCCTGCACCTGGATATCGCTGGCGTAATTGTACTGGATAAAGCGCAGGGCCTGATGCAGATATTCCTGTGTACCATAAATCGGGGCGGGGTCCCCCGCCCTTTTCATCAGATGGCCCAGGAAGAGATATAAATATCCGGCCATACAGGCGTCGGCGGCGGGGGTATTGCCGCTCGATTCATAAATGCGCAGCAGCAGGGATTTGCAGTCCTCGGGCGAAGAGGGCCGCAGAACGGGACGGTCGTGAGTGAAGCCCGTCATCTGCACCATGCGGCGCGCTTCGGTGCCGTTGAATCCTACCCAATAATATTCCCATGGATCCAGATGGTCGGCGACATAGCAGACGACCTGGGACGGGAACACCGCAAACAGGTCCCCTTTGGTCAGATGGTAGGTTTTTCCGCCGCCGGTATACCACCCCTCCCCCGACTCAATGTAGTGGAGCAGGTAGTGGTCCCGCAGGGCCGGCCCCCACGTATACCCGGGCGCGCATTTCTGATAGCCCGTGTTGTATACTGCGAGAGCCAGGTTCTCTTTGAGCGTGTTTTTAAAGGAGTGCTTGACATCCTCCATGGAGCGTCCCTCCGTTTCCCGGTCCAGTATACCCCTTTATGCAACAAATGTCCATAATTTTGCTGTTTTCCACCGTTGCCAAAAACGGCGGATGTCCTATAATAGAAAATATCTTGGTTATGGTATGTAGAGAAGGAGGAACGAAAGATGCCTTCAAGCAAAGAACTGCTCAAAGCACTGGACGGCGGGGCGTTTGACGCGCTGTTTGCCCGGCTGTACGGTCCCGGCAGCCTCCCCTATCAGCGCAAACGCTACGGCGGCGCCGTCAAGGCCTTTGTGGACTGCTTTGGGGACCGGGCGGACCTGCGCCTGTTCTCCGCGCCCGGACGTACCGAGATCGGCGGCAATCACACCGACCACAATCACGGCCGGGTGTTGGCCGCCAGTGTGAATCTCGACGTGATCGCGGTGGCTGCCCCCTGTTCCGGCGGACGGGTCCGCGTCCAGTCGAAGGGATATCCTATGGACGTGGTGGAGCTGGAAGAGCTGTCCGTCAAACCGGAGGAACGGAACCGTTCGGCGGCGCTGGTACGGGGGATGGCGGCCCGATTCCGGGAAAAAGGGTTTGCTGTCGGCGGATTTGACGCTTACACTACCTCTGATGTCCTCAAAGGCTCCGGCCTCTCCTCTTCCGCCGCGTTCGAGGTTTTGCTCGGTACCATTCTCAGTCATCTCTACAACGGCGGGACCGTATCGCCCGTGGAGGTGGCCAAAGCGGCTCAATTCGCCGAAAACGCGTATTTCGGCAAGCCGAGCGGCTTGATGGATCAGATGGCTTCCTCCGTCGGCGGCATCATCACCATCGATTTCGCCGACACCGAACAGCCGGTCATCCGCCAGGCGGCTTTCGATTTTGCTGCAAGCGGCCACAAACTCTGTATTGTGGACACGGGAGGCAACCACGCGGACCTGACGCATGAATACGCGGCCGTTCCGGCCGAAATGAAAGCGGTCGCCAATAGCCTCGGCGTCGATTTCCTGCGGCAGACCTCGCTCGACGCGCTGATCCCCCGGATTCCCGAGCTGCGCCGCCTCCATGGCGACCGCGCGGTGCTGCGGGCCTTTCATTTTCTGCAGGATAACGACCGGGTCGTCCGGCAGGTGGCGGCCCTGGAGGCGGGGCATTTCGAGGAATTCAAGCGCCTGGTGATCGAATCGGGCCACTCCTCGTTCGAATACCTGCAAAATGTCTACACCTCCAGCGACGTGGCTTTCCAGGGGCTGTCCCTGGCCCAATTGCTGCTCGACGGTCGGGGCGCCTGGCGGGTCCACGGCGGCGGCTTCGGCGGCACCACACAGAATTTCGTGCCAGACGATCTGCTCGACTCCTTCCGGGAGACGATGGAGGGCGTATTTGGAAAGGGAAGCTGCCACTGCCTGACGATCCGTCCCTGCGGCGGTATCTGCGTGGAGGCCTGACATTCATACCAAACAATCGGAAAGGACGCGCGCCGCTATGGCTGAACTGAGAAAACATCCGCTGACGAACGACTGGATCATGATCGCCTCCCACCGGCAGGGACGCCCTCAGATGCCCAAGGACTACTGCCCCTTCTGTCCGGGATCCGGCAAGGTCCCGGACCATTTCGATGTCTATAAATACGATAACGATTTTCCCGCCTTGTCGCAGGACCCGCCCGTTCCCGATCCGGTGGCGACGGATTTCTTTGAGACGGCGCCGGCTTACGGAAAATGCGAGGTGATCCTCTATTCCCCCGAGCATACCATCACCTTGCCGGAGCTCCCCACCTCCCATATTCAAAAACTCGTCGACCTCTGGGTGGAACGGTATGAGGCCATCTCCACGGACGAAAACATCCAGTATGTTTTTATCTTTGAGAACCGCGGCGACGTGGTGGGGGTGACGATGCCCCATCCCCATGGCCAGATCTACGGCTACCCCTTCATACCCAAGAAAATCGAGCTCGAGTTGGACAACGCCAAACGATATATGGATGAAAAAGGGCACTGCCTGTTCTGTGACATGCTGGAGGCGGAGGTCACCTTTAAACAGCGGATCATTTTCCGCAACGAGCATTTCACCGTCTTCCTCCCCTTCTTTACTGAATATCCCTATGGCGTTTATATCATCAGCAACGCCCACAAATCCAATATCGCGCAGTTTGACGAGGAGGAACGCGCCGCATTGGCCGAAACCCTGCGGCGGACGACCGGTATGCTGGACAGCCTGTTCGGATACAAGTTCCCCTATATGATGTGCATGTATAACGAGCCGGTGAACAGCGCAGACGCATCCGCCTACTATCATTTCCACATCGCCTTCTATCCGCCGATGCGCAGCGCTGACAAGATCAAATTCAACGCCTCGAGCGAGACCGGCGCCTGGGCCCACTGCAATCCCACCTGCCCGGAGGAAACGTCGAAGGAATTGCGCGCCGCTTATGAGCGCTACATGGAAGCACAGGCCTGACCCCCCAAAAAACCACCCCCGCCCTTCTCCATCGGAAGGGCGGGGGTGGTTTTGCTCTCCTTTTTTTCCTTCTGCGGCGGCCTTTTTTCACAGAAAGGCCGCTTGTATTTGGGATGGGCGGCATGATAGGCCCGGCAGGCCCCACAGTCGCCGCGGCGCTTGCAGGCTTTCCATTTGCAGGGACATTCGTCTTTTTTCATGGATACCTCCTGTGTCGTCCTATCTATCAGTATACCGGATGCCGGACGGTTTGTGTGGAGCCAGATTTATCCGGACAAATGGGGCAAATTTTCAGAAAACAGGGATATTCCGCGGTTTGTCCCGACTATATATGATATACAGCGTTGCGATACCAGCCCAATACGGAGGCGACCAAGGCATGTACAAAACCATACGAATCCGAAAGGCGCTCGCCGGCGCGATGGCGGTCGCGGCGAGCGGCGGCTTAGCGCTCGGGGTCATCGCTGCCGTGCAAGCGGACGCGGAGGCGAAGGTAGAAGACCGGATCGACCTGCCCATTATCATGTACCACGGCCTGCTCAAGGAAGAGAAGCGGCAGGGCCAATTCATCATTTCACCCAACCTGTTCGAACAGGATCTGCGATATCTCCAGGAAAACGGCTATACCACCGTCGTCATCGCGGATCTGATCGCCTATGTGCAGGACGGAAAGCCTCTTCCGGAAAAGCCGGTGATGCTGACATTTGACGACGGGTATTACAACAATTACCTGTACGCCTTTCCCCTTCTCAAGCAGTACAACTGCAAAATGGTACTCTCCCCTATCGGCCGGTATACCGACGAGTACACCCAGAACAAGGATACCCACGCCAACTACGCCCATTGCAGCTGGGATGCGGTCCGGGAAATGATGGCCTCCGGCCTGGTGGAATTCCAGAACCACTCCTACAACCTGCATTCCATCGACAGCGGACGGAAGGGGGCCAAAAAGAAAGCTGTCGAAAGCCTGGTGGATTACCGCACCCTGCTGGTGGAGGACGTGATGAAGATGCAAACCCGCATGCGGGAGGAAACCGGTTATACCCCCACCGCCTTCGTCTATCCCTTTGGGGCGGTGAGCAGCGAATCCCTTCCCATCCTCAAGGAACTCGGTTTCCAGGCCACCCTGATTTGCGAAAGCCATATCAACGCCATCACCCGCGATCCGGAATGCCTGTATGGGCTCGGCCGCTATCGCC
>ERZ827101.3805-NODE-3805-length-10165-cov-14.755193_pt1 | contig 10165 bp, 10 predicted proteins | sample MGYA00519869_ERZ827101 | MGnify/ENA primary metagenome ERZ827101 (study PRJEB31778, sample SAMEA3449256) | human gut metagenome | biome: human gut; feature: human-associated habitat; material: faeces | place: United Kingdom | collected 2010/2012 ...
TTAAGGTTTGCTTTATTAAAAGCTGTTCGTTCATCTTTCGATGACTTGAATTATTCTCTTATGAATCTTTCAAGGTTATTCACTGTTCAGTTATCAATGTTCTCTGTTGTTTTCAGCAACTTTTATATAGTATCATAATCATCTGCGCCTGTCAACAACTTTTTTATTTTATTTTGCCTCGCTATGAAGTGGTTTGTTATCACTTACTTGCGACAGCTCGTTAATAATAACAAACCACAATTCATTTGTCAACATCTTTTTTGACAAAAAATTACATTTCTTTTTGTCGAAAATCACCATTCTATCTTCATCTTACAAGTGACATCGCCATTCTGCGGTAAGTATGCCTTTTTCCACGGATTGCAACGCTGTATGCCGTAATATTTTCCGGCAGTGCCATTCCCATGTACCCACTATCTCCTATATGATGGATGTCTGCACCTGCCATTTTACACATCAATGCGATCTGTCGGATTGTTTCTTCGTCCGCTCCTTCCTGGGAAGTTCCAATTGTAGTCATCGCAAGTACACCTTTTTCATGTGCGGTTTTGATCAATTCAGCTGCATGCTCCATGGTAAATCCCGGAACAGTACCAGGTGCCGGAAGTAAAAGGACATCTGCCCCTGCTTCAATAAATGTCTCAGCATCTTCTTTTGTCAGTATTTTTTCTCCTGCTTCTGAGAGAATGCCGGATGCATGCATTTTTCCTGCTGTCAGGATCACTCTGTCGCCGACTGCCTCGTTTAAATCAGCTAATGCCTTTGTAATTGCCCTGTTATCAACGCCAACACCCGGATTTCCGGTAAGAACGATCATGTCAACGCCCATGTCTGCTGCTTTTTTTGCATTTTCCACGGTTGCGCGCCGTCCTTCGGTAAGACTCCACACCGATTTTTCTCCATCATTGCGGACTGCCGCCGGTTCTAAATTAATTGCAACCATCCTTCCGGTCAGACGTTTGACCTCATGTATAGTATCTTCCGGGGCAACTTCCGGTAATCCATTGATCACAGGATGATCCACGTCAAAAATATTCAGCATGATAATATCCGCACCAAGAGAAGTTACAAATTCTGCATTTGTAATATTTACGAGCATTGGTGTCACTGTACCGATCGTCTCTGCTGCAAGCACTCTTCCTTCGCTGTCCGCAATGGACTGTAATAATTCTTTTTTATGATAGGCAGCCAGTTCTCTGGCTGAACAGTCAATATATCTTTTTCCCATTCCTTTTTCCTCTTTTCTGCCTGATGCAAAATGTCTCTGCTTTAAAATTTTCACTGTGCCTTCTGTGCAAACTCTGTGAAATATCTTTTATTTCTCTCATATTTCACATTCTCTGCATTTTCTAACACTTTATTGCGATACTCTTCTATTTTCTGCGATGTTATAAAGGAAATCTCCTGCGGCTGATCATACTTTCCCATATAAGAAAAAGATATATTTTCCTGCTCTTCCATGGATTTATAATTCATATATATGGTATAATCCTCATAACCGTTTACCATCTCCCAATAAATCCCGTAATCTTCTCCCTGCAGATGATACAGATTTAAATAGTCATGCAGACTGTCAAACTCCCTGTCAATATACTTTTCCTCACACCTTGATTTATAATATTCCTTTCCTGAATATTTCACATGATCACTGATTTCTCCTGGTAATGCCATTGCAATTACTATAAAATTAAATACCACGATCACTGACACTATGCATTTTATAACAAAAGGGAACACTTTTACGCTGTAATCTCCAGTTTCATCCCGAAAAGAAAAGGTGATATTAATTTTCTTCATATTCCCACCCCTTTCTCTCAAAAATTATTTTTACAAAAGTTTCCTCCTCATCATAATATCGATCGCACTTTACAAATTCATTCACTTCTTCCTCTGTCATTTCCAAAGTCCCCATTAATGTTGCAATCGTATTCTGCTGGATTTCACTGAAATATTTCTGGTTTTCCTGAAATTCAATTTCACTGATACGATAATCATCCTGAAGCAAAATTTCATGCGCATAGTATAGGATATCTTCCACTTCATATGCCCTTGGCGTTTTGTCACTTTCCCAGTCAGACTTCTCCCTTAAATCCATCACATCTTCTATAAAATGGCTGTATCTATCATAGATATCTACACGTTCTGTATACTTTTCATACCCGTCCTCTGCATAAACTTCATACTCATGCAGATACGCATCCAACGCTGCATTATCTCCCGTCTTGAAAATTTCTTCTGCTGCTTCTACCGATGCTGATCTTTTCTGATGTTCTGTATGCTTTTCATCCACATAGCCTAAAATGAAAAAGACAAGAAATAAAACAACAAGAAGTACAACTGCCAGCAAAAGAATGATATTCATAATTTTATTAGCAACATAAAGCGGCATGGAATGTAACACTTTTGCTTTGGTAAGAAGTGTTTCTTTTCTTGTTTCGTCTTCCTCCTTTTCCCATTCCATACCAAGTTTATTTGGCTCTCCACAATAAGGACATTTTGTCTCTCTGGCTGGATAATCATATCCACACTTTGAACATTTCATATACTTTACTCCATTTTGTCTTTTAATCGGCTGATTGCAAGTTTCTGTAACGCTTCTGTAATCTGATCTTTATCATCGTAAGTCAACCCACCGGCTTTATCTATGCAGGACTTTATCTCATCCTCAGATATCTCGTAGTGTTCCTTCATATAATCATAACAATATTCTTTGTAATATGCCACAGCATCCTCTTCCTCATACTTGTAATATGCGTCCGCTGCCTCCTGACATTCATTTAATATACTAACGATGTAACTGATGTTGCTCAATGCATCTGCCTTATCATTCTCTACGATCCATTGCAGATAAGAATCATCCTCGTCATTCAGATAATTCAAATAACGCTGCATTCCCGCAATCTCTGTATATTTATCAAAATAAGACTGATAGGTATATTCCACTGTTTTCAGATATTCACAGATTCCCTCATAATCTCCGCTCTGATACAGGCTTTCTAATTTTTCCAGATTCTTCTGTTCTACCCGATAAGATACTTTATGGGAAATACTGGAAACAATAAATACAATGATACAGATCACTGCAACCATTATCACTGCTGCTATCCCAAGCTTTGCTGTCCACGACATTCCTTTGCCAGCCACTTTTTCCGGCATTTCCTTCCACCGTTTTTTTTCACGTTCCAGCTCATTCATCATGTCCTCATGCACCTGGACAGATTTGCCAAAGTTATCCCCACCACAATAAGGGCAGCGATCCTGCTCATCATCATATTCCGCCCCACAGTTTTTACAGATTATCATTGGTTCGTTTTCCCCCCTATTTATAACAATGCTTTCTTACAAAATAGTAACATACCACCTGCATCACGATCGTTGCAATCCACGATGCCGGATAGGAAATAAACAGAAAATACAGTGATCTGTGCTGTGGAAAAAATGCAAAAATCCACAGAACACGCATTCCGACAGTTCCGATAATAGACAATACCATTGGCACTGCGGAATATCCCATTCCACGCAGTGCACCCGGAAAAAGATCCATAATACCGCACAGAAAATATGGAACTGTCGTGATGGATAAAATCTCAACACCACATTGGATCACGTCTGCTTCCTCTGTATAAATCTGTAATATTTCCGCTCCGAAAAAATACGCCCCGCATCCTAAAACAAGTGCTGCTCCCACCGATAAAATCATACAGTCGATCAGTACGCGGTCCATTCGTTTATACTTTCCAACACCAAAATTCTGACTTGTAAAACTCATACATGCCTGTGTCACAGAATTGATGGAAACATACAAAAATCCCAGAATATTGTTTGCTGCCGTGTAACCTGCCATCGCGGTTGAACCGAAAGAATTAACTGACGATTGTAGTAATGCATTAGAAAAATTGATGACGGTACTCTGTATGCCTGCCGGAATTCCCACCTGAAAAATCTGTTTCAGGTAATAGCCTTTCATAGAAAGTTTTGAAAAAGAAAGTTTATAACTTCCCTCTGTTCTGCAAAGACAGGTCAAAACCAGCACACAGGAAACCATCTGGGAAAACACGGTGGCGATTCCAACTCCCGCAACTCCAAGTCCAAATACAATCACTAATACCATATTTAAGCCTGCGTTGATCACTCCTGCGATGATCAGAAAATACAATGGTCTTTTTGTGTCACCCACTGCACGGAGAATCGCCGCACCATAATTATACAGCATAAAAAACGGCATTCCCATAAAGTAAATCCGCATATAAAGCGTCGACAGTCCGATCACATCTTCCGGTGTTTCCATTAATTCCAATGCCCCTTTGGAAAAAACAAGCCCAACAAACGCCATGAGAATTCCGCTGATTAGCGCAAGCGTGATGGAGGTATGTACGGTCTCTGACATTTCCTCCTTGCGTTCGGCAGCAAAAAATCTTGCTGCAAGCACGTTTGCCCCAAGTGAGATTCCAATAAAAAGATTGGTAAAAACATTGATCAGTGCCGTTGTGGAACCGACTGCTGCAAGCGCTTCACTTCCACTGAATCTTCCCACAACAATAATGTCCACTGCATTGAACATTAACTGTAAAATGCCAGACAGCATCAATGGCAGTGCAAACGAAACCAGTTTATCCATTATGGAACCGTTGCACATATCAATTTCGTATTTATTACTTTTCAAAAAAATTGCTCCTCTCTACTTTTTATCTTCCTGTAACTTAAGACCCGGAAGGAATTTGAATGATTAATTTCTGTCCATCTTTTTCCATCATTGTCAATACTGGAATATGTTTTTTCCGCAGCTGATGTACGATTGGATATGTCTCAAACACATTTCCTTCCACATATACTGCCTCCGGCTTCTGTTTTAAAATCCGTTTCAGATTCTCTTTGACTTCGTTTTTCCACTGCTGCTTGTCCATCGCTGCTTCACCGTAAATTCCATCCACTGTAAGCTCTGGGAGCTGCATAAAATCCATATGTATCACCGTTGCCTCCTGCATTCCCGGAAGCTGCTTTAACAGCGGATCTATGCAGGAATCCCCGCCGAGATTTACGATTGTCGGATTTTCATGATATAACTCCATGCTGATACGGCAGGCTTTCACCGCGTCCTCTAACATTCCCACCGTCATAAGAAATCCTCCCTTATGACAAAATCCTGCACTCTGTAATCCGGTAACCTGTTCCAATTCTTCATTTTCAAGACCAAGCCACTCTGCCGGAAAACTGCATTTGTAATTCATGGAATATTCCTTCTTCTGTGGTTGTATACAGTATCCACCACGATTGGATGGGAATATGACAAATGCAATCTCCGTCTCCGACAACCGCTTCTGACACGGTACAAACTCCGGTAAAATCAGAATCTTTGCATCTTCGCTGTCCCTTTTACCAGATGTAACCGCCTGCCGGTGTTCTTCTAAAATCTCCTCCACGCGCCTGTCTGCCCGCTCATTTCCGCGATAACGCTCAAATTTGTTTTCAAGGATCATGCCTGCAACGCTTACTGCCTGAAAAAATGCCTCATCATTTCCACCCTGTGCATCCCAGGTCGGATTGAAATTGCCAATCAGGTTTGCAAGCTCATTTTTCTCCCCCGTGTTATCATTATGATCCAGCGGCTGCACAAAAGCCTCATCAAACTCCTCTGCCAGCTCTTCCCCAAGGATCTCTGCACCGACTGCCTCCCACAACAATCCAAACGCAGCGTATGGCACACCGTTTTCCCGGACTCTGCTGTCCCTCTGATGATGGTCATACGCACCTCTTCCAATATCAAACACAATTCCATCGAAATCATCCGGCACACGATTTCCACGTAAAATCGTAATTTCCGGATTTATATAAAATAAAAGTGCTGCCGAAAACACATCATCCGCATGAAATTTTCCTCCATGCGTAAATGCCCTGGCATCTTTTTTCTTAATCTGCTCCATTAATTCGTTCATTGCAAAATTCTTCTTTCTTTTCTGTGATTATTCTGAAATTTCCTCGATCAAAACTTTTCTGTTTATTACGCCTTTTTTCAATTGCATGACATACACATGAAAATCCAGCGTATCCTTTGCGGTCGTAAACGGCTCTTCGTGCAGTACCTCCGCATGGATTCCCGCACACTCCAATTCTTCTTTCCGTTTTTCTGCCCGGCCTAAAAGTTTCCCGATATTTTCATCCTCTTTTTCGCCAAAAGATCGATTAGGATAAACGGATGTCGCTTTTTTTAACCTCTCTGTGATCAGATCCACTACTTTTGCATGCGCATTCCGATGTAATAAAACTGCAAGACACCTTGCAACAACAGGATATGGATACCTTTCATAAAAATGTATCCATTTTTTAATTTTTCTGTCACCCACCTGCTCTGCCATCTCTTTCATCAAGGAAAATGCACCATCCGACGGTATCCATGGATTGTCTCGCGGCACAATGTACTGCTTTGAAACCGCCGGATAACAGGTATAATTCAGAGGTGGAAAATAGGCTAACTGCACGAGTTTTCGTTCTTCCTCATTGCAGACAGCCTCACCAAGATACTCATATTTATCCCATAATACCGCAATACGAAATTCCAGTTGCCGCAGATTTTCATAACCTTTTCTCCAAAAATGCGCAATATCACCATAATTATACAGATTTGTTTCCAGCTCCAGCGTTTTAAAAAGGATAGTGACAACACAATCCTCCTCTTCCTGCCGGACAACAAGTGCGTAATCATCCCCATCGCGATAAAAAGAGGCCTCAATAGCCCCTTCATAATCTTCTTTGTATGTACCTGTCATTCTTGCTTCCTTAAAAACAAGAAAGCTTTCTATCGTGTCATTCATCTGATATACCAGACGAATATCTGTTTTATCCGTGTTCTTTTCTTTTGCTCCTGTCTGATCCGGCAGCAAAAGTTCAAATTCATTCTGGCTTAACAGCCTTTTTAACATCTCAAATGTATCCAATGAGAGTCTCCTTTTTCCTGTTGCAATACTTTTTATTCATTATATAAAAATCCCTCCGGCTTGTCTATATGCGCAGCTTTCTTTTTATTGCCCTGCGCTTTTCGTCATGCCGTGAGGGATGAGTCGTAGCTGTCGTCCGCGATCTGGATGACAAATTCTTTTGTATAGCCTGCAATCTGCGGAATTTTTTTCTCGTCCAGCTGTTGTATAAAATCCATTTGAAATCCATGCATTTCAATGATTTTTTTTGCAATCGAAAGTCCTAGTCCGCTTCCACTTCCACTTTTTCTGGATACATCTCCTTTTGTAAATGGTTCAAATAAATGTTCCGCAAGCTCGCCCGGAATTCTCCTGCCACTATCTGCTACAAGAATATAAATGTATCCATTTTTCCGGTACATGCCAATCTTTATATGCGTACCACTCTCATTGTGCTTCATTGCATTATTCAAAAGATTCGTGATCACTCTGGAAAACTGGATTGGATCAACGGATACCGAAACCACTTCTTCCGGAATATCAATCTCGAATTCCATCCCTGCATCTTCAAAGTCTGCATAAATGAGTGCAGCATTTTCACGTAACAGTTCACTCAGATCTGTTTCTTTTCTGTCCAGTGAAAAACCTTCACTGTCTAATTTTACATACTCAAATAATAAATGGATCAGATCGTTCATCCTTGCCGACTTATTCTGTATTGCCTGCAAATACTCCAACTGTTTCTCCGGCTCCACCACCATTCCGTCTGCCAGTGCTTTTGCATAACCGTTTACCGTTGTCATCGGCGTTCTGAGATCATGTGCAATGTCTGATAGCATCAGATTTTTTTTACGGTCAAACTCTTTCTGTTCCTCCTCCCTCTCTCTCTGGATCTGACGAAACTCTTTAATCGTTATTTTTGCAAAACAAACTGCCCCTAACACATACGGGGTTAAAATTACCAGCACTACTACAAAAGCAACCAGAAAAAGCAGAATTGCCTGTCCTCTGTTTAATTCATAAAAAGAAAAATTAGTTTTTCCAGCGGAAACGGTATGCATGAAATTTTTTTGCATTTGTTCCAAAGCCGCCTGTACCATCTCATGAAGCGGTGATGGAAACATTGCATTCAATGCTCCTAAGATCAGTAACATTAAAACTGCAGACAGGAAGAAGATCACGCCGGAGCCGAGCAAAAGCGGATTTTCTTCCACGCCCGGAAAAAAATATAGCAGTACGTTAGGCAGCACAAATCTGTTGACCAGAAAAGTCAACAGATATTCCACAACTCCAACAACTGCTAGTATTTCAATAAATTTTTTGATCAAAAACCACTGTAAATCATTCTGTTTCTTCATTTACTTCTCCAAGCGATATCCCAGACCACGGATTGTCTGAATATAAGCGGAAGGATTATCATCCAGTTTTGCCCGCAGCTTACTGATGCAGACCATAATGTTATTGTCTGCCACGATATACTCTTCCCCCCATCCATGTTCATAAATCTGCTGTTTTGTAAAGACTTTGCCCGGATGCTTCATTAACAGTTCCATGATGCGATATTCCACAGAGGTCAGCTGTATGACTTTGTCTCCTTTTTTCAGAGTACACGCGTCCTGATTCAATACCAGATCCCGAACAGCTAAATTTTCCTCCTGAACCACTTTTGTTCCAAGAGAATAAAAACGCCTAATGTTAGAATTCACTCTGGCAACTGCCTCTAAAGGATTGAACGGTTTTGCCAGATAATCGTCTGCTCCCAGATTTAATCCCAGGATTTTTTCCGAATCTGCGTCCTTCGCTGACAAAATGATCACTGGAATATTACTCTCTTTGCGAATCTGCTGCAATACATGATAGCCGTCTATCTTCGGCATCATAATATCCAAAATACATAATGCCGGCTGCTCTGCCCGCAATAAATCGAGCGCCCGCTGTCCGTCCTCCGCTTCTATTACATGATAGTTTTCATTTTCCAGATAAAGCCGGAGAAGATTTCTAATCTCCGGCTCATCATCTGCGATCAAGATTTTGTAATCCATCCGTAGTTGTTCTCCTAATAATCCGTTCTGTCCTCAAACGGCTGATCGATATTCTGATTTTCAAATCTATTCGGCATCTCTGTTGTCTGCTGATTCATTGCAGTATTCTGCTGGTAAGGTGCCGGATTCTGAATCTGCTGATACGGAGTTCTGTATCTTAAAGCTTCATATAATGCGGCATGTGTTCCATCTTTGTATGGCTGCACATAAAAGATTCCCAGGATTCCCATTGTCATTCCAGATAAAATATCCCATCCAATGAATGATAAATCCAAAACAAATGCATTCCATTTCTGTCCCTGCATCATTCTCTTACTCTCTGCAAATGCCTCCTCTTTTGTCATCTGTGGATTGTCTGCCAGCAAATATGGGATCATCTGGTATTCATATGACTTTACAATGCCAGGAATAATAAAAAGCATTGACCACAAAACAGTATACAGATCCCGGAAAAACATTGTCTTTGCAATATTTTTATAATTGTTATCAAATGCGTATCCGGCATTTCCCACTAAAGCTGCCTCATTGAGGTTTCTTAAATAGAAACGTTTACATCCCACTTCCAATGGATTAAAAATAAATGCATCCAAAAGAATTGTAACAGTCATAATGATCACAAATACAATCATGAAGATCACAACAAAAATGACTCCTGCAAAAAGAAGTGCTGTATGATCTGTATTGTCATAGACATCATTCATCCCATACCAGATGTCATCTGCGTCATCATAAAAATCATCATAGGAGTCCGAGGTAATATCACTTCCGTCACTTCCTAAAGCTGATGACATAGCCGAACCTGCACTTCCTGCGCCACTGCCGCCTCCTATCAAAAGCGCCAGCAGTAAACTGATCAGCACACTTCTCCAATAGTTTCTTTTAAATGCAAACTTTGCTCTGTCTTTTAATTCCGCTCTCGTCCACATATTTTTTCCTCCTCTTATCTTTGATGATGCCATCTTAACACGTAAATCTTACTTTCCAACTCGAATAACCTTAAGGTTACCTTAATTCATTGTTTCCAGTAATTTTTCTTTTTTATTATACCATCTTATGGAATTTTCCGCATTAAAAAGGATTCATAAAATCTGCATATACAAAAATAGCCCTAAACCCTTGATTTTTCAAGAATTTAAGACTATTTAGCATACGTGCGCGAGAAGATTCGAACTCCCGACACCTTGGTCCGTAGCCAAGTGCTCTATCCAGCTG
>ERZ827101.3806-NODE-3806-length-10164-cov-4.438619_pt1 | contig 10164 bp, 8 predicted proteins | sample MGYA00519869_ERZ827101 | MGnify/ENA primary metagenome ERZ827101 (study PRJEB31778, sample SAMEA3449256) | human gut metagenome | biome: human gut; feature: human-associated habitat; material: faeces | place: United Kingdom | collected 2010/2012 ...
ATGCTCAAAACATCATCCTTCAGGCCATCAAAATTCATATCAATATAAACCTGCAAGGCCTCGAATGTTTCTGTCTGATTCCAGTAATTCTCTATTTTTCCAAAGAGCATACTGTTTACAACAGAGCGAGGACTATACACCGACGCCGCCATGGAAAATGAATATCCGTCATACCAGGCTTTTACCTCCTGTGTCCTTATCCGTTTCCATATTCTCATAGCATAAGTATATAACATTTTTTTACTTTTGACTACCTTAGAGCCTGTTTGAAAAAGGCTTTCCGCAAGATGTACGTTACACTTTGATCTCCATTCTCTTTTTAGAATGTGTTTGAGAAAGGGTTCGTCTATAAACTTCATTTCGCAAAGTTTAATTACACCATCTTTTCTGATATCTTGTTGCCGTAAACATTAAAACAATATTACAATTATTCTTTCACACTATTCTTGCCAACCGGCGACAGCACTATTAAAGAAGCCAAAAATACAGGCGGTACTCACCTTTCCTGAATACCAGCCTGCATTTTCCGAGGTTTTTTCAAAATTTTATAGCAATTTCTATCTTCAGCTTAATTTATTAACCGCTTCTGCCAGTTTCAGATACTCCTGGTAATGTTTCTTATACCAGTCTTTCTTCTCAGAATCCGGTTTGTAAATCTTAATACATTTCGCAGCCATATGCTCTGCTGCCACTTCCAATGTCTCGTAAATTCCAGCTCCCACAGCAGCATACATAGCGGCTCCCTGTGCACATGTCTGGTCACTGTCCAGAATGTGTATCTCACGTCCGCTTAGGTCAGACAACATCTGCATAACATAAGGTGATTTCTTAGAAATTCCACCTACCGCGATCATCTTTTCAATATCAATTTCCTGTTTCTCGAAGCCCTCAATCAGACGGTACAGACCACATACAGCTCCAAACACAAGACTGCGGTAGAGATACGGCGCATCCATTCCCAGCGATAATCCGGAAATGGCAGATCTCTGGAAATCGTCTGTATTTGGATAACGGCGTCCATTAAACCAGTCCAGTGCAATTGGGAATGGCTCTTCCGGAAGTTCTTCCGCCTTCTTCTGCAGCATAACCAAAATCCGATCTTCGACTTTTTTGTATAGTTCATCTGAAATACCAGAATTCTCATCAGCTGCAAGTTCTGTCAGCGGCCACTCCAACAGCCTCTTAAACCATGCAAATATATCTCCAAAAGCCGCCTGTCCGGTCTCCACGCCTACGTATCCAGGCAAAATGGAATTCTCAGCCTGTCCACAGTACGCCTGAATATCTTTTCCCTTCAGGTTCTCCGGCTTCTCCACGAACATATCCACACAAGAAGTTCCCATCGTACATACAAAAGTCTTCTTCTGAATACCAGCACCCACAGCGCCTGCATGAGCATCAAAAGAGCTTCCTGAAATCACAGTACTCTCTTTTAATCCCAGTTTCTTAGCCCATTCCGGACAAAGAGTTCCAACCTTCACAGTAGACGGCTGCGGTGCATTTCCATACCGCTCGCGAACCTGTACCAGATACGGATCCAGCTGTTCCAGAACAGAAGCTGCCGGCAGACCGTTCCACTCGCTGTGCCACAAAGCCTTATGACCAGCTGCACACGCACTGTGATAAATTTTCTCCGGTCTTGTTTCCCCGCAAAGAATACCAGTCATCCAGTCACAATGCTCCTCCCAGGTATAAGCTGCCTGGCGGATTGCTTCATCATGTCTCACTGCATAAAGGATTTTTGCCCAGTACCATTCCGCACTGTAATCTCCCTGGTATTTGGTATAGTCATTCTCACTGTTGTTCCTGAATAACTTGTTTATCTCGTCCGCCTCAGCAGCTGCAGCGTGATCCTTCCAGAGGAAAAACATGGCGTTTTCATTCTCTGCAAACTCATCAAGCAGCGCCAGCGGAGTTCCATTTTTATCTACCGGAACCGGAGTGGAACCAGTAGTGTCCACTCCAATTCCAATCACATGATCTTTCTGCTCTTCGGTAAGCTCTGCCAGTGCTGTCGTAATGCATTTTTCCAAAGATTCCAGATAATCTAATGGATGCTGGCGGAAAATGCTGTACTCCGGATGCTGATAGAGTCCAGCTTTCCAACGTGGATAACAGGCAACACCCTGTCCAACATTTTCCCCAGTCTCTGTATTTACAATAAGCGCACGAACAGAATCACTTCCGAAGTCAACTCCAATTACATAACTTTCTGCCATTTGCTTAACCGTTTCTTTCCTGTAATTATTTTCTGGAAATTGCTTTCTTTGCTTTCTCAGCAATATTCTCAGGGGTTAATCCGTAATGTTTCAGCAGCTCTGCCGGAGAAGCGGAATGTCCAAATGTATCCTGAACTCCAACAAACTCAGTCGGAACACTCTTGTTCTGAACCAGAACTTCTGCAACAGCTGCTCCAAGTCCGCCGATCACATTGTGCTCTTCTGCTGTAACAATTGCACCAGTCTCTTCTGCTGCTTTGAGAATGATATCACGGTCAATCGGTTTAATTGTATGCATATCAATAACTCTTGCACTGATTCCCTCAGCCTCCAAAAGTTTCTGTGCTTTCAGAGCTTCCTGAACCATAAGGCCACATGCAATGATTGTAACGTCTTTACCATCTTTCAGCTGTACGCCTTTGCCAATCTCGAATGAGTAATTCTCAATTGTATCAGTTACACACTCAACTGCCGGACGCCCTGTACGGAAATAGCATGGTCCCTGGAAATCAAGCATAGCCTTTGTTGCAAGACGAGTCTCATTTGCGTCACATGGAACGATTACAGTCATTCCCGGAATTGTACGCATAAGGCTGATGTCCTCAAGAGCCTGATGGGTTGCACCATCTTCACCAACTGTAAGGCCAGCGTGGCTTCCTACTACCTTTACATTTAAGCCTGGATAGCAGACATTGTTTCTTACCTGGTCATAAACACGGCCTGCTGCAAAAATAGCGAATGTATGTACCAAAGCAGTTGCTCCACATGTTGCAAAACCAGCTGCAACATCTACCATGTTTGCCTCAGCAATACCGATGTTGTAAAAACGTTCCGGATATTTCTCTGAGAAATAAAGTGTCATGGTGCATTTCTTTAAGTCTGCGTCAAATACATATATGTTCTCATCTGCACCAAATTCAGCTAATGCACGTCCATATGCTACTCTTGTTGAAATATTCTCTCCCATTTTATCAGTCCTCCAGTTCCGCAAGTCTAGCATCCAATTCAGCAAAACATGCCGGCCACTGTTCCGGTTTTGGCTGTCCGCCGTGGAAGTCAACATTATTTTCAAATAAGGAAACGCCTTTGCCTTTAATAGTATGTGCTACGATTACAGTAGGTTTTCCGGTTACTACAGAAGCAAGCTCTACAGCGTCTGCGATCTGCTCTACATCATGTCCGTCGATCTCGATCACATTCCAGCCAAATGCTTTGAATTTGTCTCCGATCGGGTATGGAGACATAACTTCTTCCAGAGAGCCATCCAGCTGAAGATTGTTATTATCTACAAATGCGATCAGGTTATCAGCTTTATAGAAGCCTGCACACATAGCAGCTTCCCAAACCTGGCCTTCCTGGATTTCACCATCTCCCATGATACAGAATACACGGTTTCCAGTCTTATTTGCCTTTGCATACATAGCCATTCCAAGAGCCGTGGAAAGTCCCTGTCCAAGAGAACCCGCAGACATATCAACACCTGGCACATGAATCTCTACATGTCCGGAAAGATCACTGTCCAGTTTACGGAATGTAGAAAGATGTTCTACCGTGAAAAATCCCTTGAGAGCTAATGTTGCATACATTGCCGGTGAGCAGTGTCCTTTGGAAAGAACAAGTCTGTCACGGTCTGGCTTGTCCGGGTTTGCCGGATCTACATTCATTTTGTCGAAATACAGTACTGACATAATATCACAGATGGAGAAAGATCCTCCAATATGTCCGGAACCTGCAGTCTGGATTGTCTGCAAAGCTGTTTTACGAATTTTTGCAGCCCATAACTCCAACTCTTTTTTCTTCTTGCTGTCCATTTGTTTAGTCTCCTTTTTGAATTTATATGATTATTTTGCTGCGTTCTGTTTTTTCTGTTTCACCATATCAACATAAACTGCTGCGATGATGATAATTCCCTTTAATACAAACTGCCAATAAGAGTTGACATGCATTAAGTTTAATCCATTTGAAATAAGTCCGATGATCAGAACACCGATCAGAAGTCCACCTACAGAACCGGTACCACCGAAGAAAGAGGTTCCACCAAGTACTGCTGCTGCAATCGCATCTGTCTCATAACCTTCGCCTGTGGATGGCTGTCCGGAAGCAAGACGGGAAGCAAGAACTACACCGCAGAAGCCAGCAAGCGCACCACTGATTGTCCATACAAGAATTTTAATCTTCTTTACATTAATACCGGAGAAACGAGCGGATACTTCGTTTCCACCAACTGCATAGATATGACGTCCTGTCTGGGTTTTATTAAGGAAGAAATAGTCCAGGATCAGGAAAATGATCATATATACAACTGGAAGCGGAACTGGTCCAAGAGAACCCTGTCCGATTTTTGCGAAACCATCGTTACCATAAGCTGTTACAGGAGATCCGTTTGCTACCAGATAAGCAGTACCACGACAGAAGGACTGCATTGCCAGTGTTACAACGAATGGATGGATTCCTGTGTAAGCAACAATTACACCATTCAGTAAACCGATTACAACACCAATCAGAATACCCATAAGAACAGCAAGCTGTACCGGGAATCCCCACCACTGGAAAGCTGCAACGGTCATAACACCACTCAACGCTGCAAGTGCACCACCGGTCAGGTCGATACCAGCAAGGATGATTGCCATCTGAACACCGATTGCAAGGAAGCAGTTTGTTGCACATGTTCTTAACAGGTTAAGAATGTTTTTCTGTGTCAAAAAGTTATTTCCAAAGATGGAAAAGATTACGCAAAGAATTGCTAAGCCTAATAAGATTCCCCAGTTCTGGGAAAAATAGTTTTTTACAGCCCGGCCTACGTAGCTCTGTGATTTTTTATTATTCATTGTTGGATACCCCCATAGCGTACTTCAAAATCCGTTCCTGATCATACTCATCGTGACTTAACTCACCCATGATGTGACCTTCTCTCATGATCATCATTCGGTCACTCATGTTCATTACTTCAGGCATCTCTGAAGAAATCAGAATGATTGCCAGTCCCTGTTTCGCCAGGTTGTTGATGATGGTATAAATCTCTGCTTTTGCACCGACATCAATTCCTCGAGTCGGCTCATCCAGGATCAGAATCTTCGGATCAGTAGCCAGCCATTTCGCCAGCAGTACTTTCTGCTGATTTCCACCTGAAAGAGTAGAACAGTTTACAAGAGATGAAGGAGTCTTAATGTGAAGTTTCTCGATTCCGTCCTCTGTGATCTCATCTTCTTTTCGGGTATTTACTACCAGATTCTTAATGAAACGATCCAGTACAGCAAGTGTAGTATTGAACTTGATGGTATTGTTTAACAAAAGACCTTCTGTCTTTCTACTCTCTGGAACAAGGGCAATACCATGTTTCTGCATGTACGCCGGATCATGTTTCTTTGTTTTTTCTCCGTTCAGATAAATCTCTCCGGAATCCATAGGATCAAGTCCCATGATTGCTTTCATAAGCTCAGATCTTCCGGCCCCTACCAGTCCGTAGAAACCAAGTATCTCTCCGCTTCTTACCTGGAAGCTGCAGTCGATTGCTCTTTTTCCTGCATTAATGTTCTTAACTTCCATCATGATGTCGCCTGGTTTATTATAAGTACGAACATAGTAGTTACCCAGGTCCCGACCTACCATCAAGGAAATCAGCTCACTCTCTGAACATTCAGCTGACTGACGTTCTCCCATAAATTCTCCATCTCGCATAATGGTAACTGCATCACAAAGCTGGAATACCTCTGCCATCTTATGTGTGATGAAGATAATGCCCATTCCCTGTTTCTTAAGGTCTCGTACTGTATCAAACAACACATCTACCTCTTTTTCAGAAAGAGAAGATGTCGGTTCATCCAAAATTAAAATCTTCGCATTCAGTGAAAATGATTTTGCAATTTCCACCATCTGCTGCTGTCCAATAGAAAGTCTTCCTACAAATTCATTTGGGTCTACATCAAGACCAACTCTCTCAAGAAATGGTCTTGCGGCTTCTGCCATTTTATCTTTACTTACCATACCAAAAGAGTTCTTCATCTCTCTTCCAAGAAAGATGTTCTCTGCAATTGTAAGATATGGCTCCAGCGCAAGTTCCTGATGGATAAATGCAACTCCCAGAGCCTGAGATTCATGAATTGAATGGATTGCTACTTTTTTTCCTTCAATATAAATGTCTCCTGAATCAGCCGGAAAAACACCGCCCAGAACATTCATCAGTGTGGATTTACCGGCTCCGTTCTCACCCATAAATCCCATAACCTCTCCGGCGTGAACTGTGATTGCTGCATTGTTCAACGCTTTAACACCGGGGAAAGTTTTTACTATGTTTTCCATACGTAAAAGTTCTTTTTGCATATTTGTGCTCCTCTGAAAAACTGCCAGAGATTTCACTCTCTGGCAGCCAGTTTTCATTCCTGTCTTCCGATATTTCGAGACAATAACGGATTATGGATTACTGCCAATCTGTTACATCGAAATCAGCAATATTGTCTTTGTTGATCAGAACTACGTCTATAGTCTGGTCATGCTCTACTTCTTTGCCATCCAGAGTATCAATTGCTGCGTCAAGAGCTTTCTGTCCGATTACAGATGGCTGCTGAGCTGCAGATGCTGTAGCAGAACCGTCAGCAACATATCCCATGAAGTCCGGGTTACCATCAACACCATAAATCAGGATGTCATCTTTGCCTGCTGCCTGAGCGGCCTGTACACATCCAAGAGCGCCCATATCATTGATGCAGAAGAATGCTGCAAGGTCATCATCAGCTGTTAAAACATCCTCTGCTGCTGTCATTGTCTTAGCTGTGTCACCTTCTGTATCTGTTGTAGATACGATTTCGAAGTAATCACCAACTGTATCAAGGAAGCCCTGCTCACGCTGTACACAAGCTGTTCCGGATGGCTGATCCATAACTGCGATCTTGGAACCCTCGTCCAGTTTGCTCATCATATCGTTTGCACACTCAACACCTGCTTTGTAGTTATCGGAAGCGATAATACTAACAACTTTGTCGGATGCATCAACTGCTGTGTCTACGTTGATAACCGGGATTCCAGCATCTTCGCAAGCCTGAAGAGCCTCTGTTACTGCTGTACAATCCATAGGAGCAAGGATGATCGCATCAACTTCCTGAGCGATTAAGTCGTTTACGTAGTTGTTCATGGTTGCCTGATCGCTGTTTGCATCAACTGTTACAATCTGGGAATCAACGTCCATTCCTTTTGCTTCCATCTCTTCTTTGATACCGCCAAGCATTGCGGTCCAGAATGGGTTGTTCATTGTGGTCGGTACATATGCGATTGTGTAGTCGTTTCCAGCTGCATCATCAGATGCATCGTCTGCAAATACAGTTGCGCTTCCCATTGTTGTCATTGCCATTGCCAGTACCATTGCTAATGCGAGATTTCTTTTTTTCATTTCGATTCTTCTCCTTTTTTTACGTTTCTGCTCATTTATTTTATCTTCTGATTATAACTTTTCGAAAAGATGTTCATGGACTCCGGATTCCATTAGCAGGTTCCCATATTTTGTTATAATCAGATGATCAGTACATGTTTCATTGCCTGATTTCAGGCTGGTTTCCACCGCGCACCCTTAGCGCTTCGGATCAGATCAAATATATTATCTCTTCTGCAGAGATTATCAAATGTATAGTAAAATCCACCCAACAGGAAAGAATCCTGACTGATTTTTGAATATCTTATAGAAGCATTTTCTTCCACAAATGCAGGTACAAAATTTCGAATAGCCTCCCGGATTTTGTTTACAAAATCTTTTGTATCCGGATAATCAGGTCCAATAATGATACAATCTGGATTGATCAGATAGATAATATTGGCAATTCCATATCCCAGCATCCAGGCTACTTTATGTACTGCCCATGTGGCCAGTGCATCCCCTTTCCGGTATGCATCAAATACTTCCAGATATGTACTTTTCTCATTTAAAATAGTGTCTGGAAATTCGAATAACCTTTCTTTCACATATCGTGCCGCGCTTTCTGAACCTGCACAATATTCAAAGGTTCCTTTATTTCCCCTTGCCTGGTTATAATTGATTCCCATGTAACCACCTTCACCGGCAAGCCCCAAATGACCATTCATAATATTCCCATTTACAACACATCCAGTACCAATACCAAATCCTCTGGATCGAACCACTACCAGACTTCCCCGCTCTTGACCTTTGATTTCCTCTGCACATCTCCATTCTGCGTAAGCGGAAAGTTTGGCGTCATGCTTGATCATAACCTTTCTGCCAAGTGCTTTTTCAAGTTCAGCTTTCACATTGATCTGGCTTAGCTCTTCGAATTCGGAAACCATGAAGATTTCTTCGTTCTTCTCCGGTCTGTTGATAAACAGTCCAGGCACTGCCAGACAGATTCCAAGGATACGGTTATTTCCATATTCATTTGCCATTTTCACCGCATCGGCTTTCAGGTTTTCAACAATTTTCCGGAAGCCATTCTCTTTTTGAAAATTGCAGCAGCTGTGTTTGATCATATTGCCGCTAAGATCAAAAATCGCCAACTGGTAATCCTTACGGGTAATTCCTATGGACATTGTATAAATGTCATCCAGTTTCAAATTAAGCTTCTCGCCTCTTCGTCCAGCGGCAGTCTCACCATTTACTTCAACAATCCCCATTTCAAAAAACTCATTGATGATGTTGGTGATCGTTGCTTTCTGCAGGTTTAACTCTACGGCTAACTCTGCTCTGGTCATCATGCCTTTCTCCTGAAGAGTTTTAAAAACAAGGATCCGATTGTTCTTCTGCATCTCCATGCTATTCATTCCACGTCTCATTGCTGTCCCTACCTTTTGTGTTTTTTTATTAAACTTAAGACTGATGTGTTCGAATCATTAACACTCTGTAGTGTTCATTTCTCGTCTCCTTGCATTAATTATATTAACGCAAGTTCCCCTAGTAGTCAATCATTTTGTGTTAAATTAATGAACAAATTTCGTGTATTAAGTTTGTGCATGTTTTATATTTTTCTATTTTTGTCGTGTAGAGTTCATTTGTTGAACATTATGCAATAATAAAGGTTCCTATTTCCGTTCATTTGGTTATAAATTTGTGTTCATAGGAAATCTTTTGTATGTTCATCATTTGAATTCTAATCTGATTGGTTCTATTATACGGCAGAAAGAAAATATGAGCAACGAATAACAAAAATTAAAGTAATCCATACCGCACAAAAGGCAATGAACCATTTCTGGTTCATTGCCTTTTGCTTTACCTACACTGTAATTGCAAATAATAACAATAAAATTTATTCTCCTTCTCCTCAAAAGAAGCCATAATGCGTCACCTCAATTTGACCTCTACAGCCGTAACCCTTTAATATCTTTAATCCGTGATAGGATTGTATTGCAGCTACAGCTGATAATGCCGGGCAATGTATCAATGACGTTGTGCAGAAAGTGCTCCATTTCATCACTTGATGAAGCAACAGCATGTACATGCAATTTGTCTCTTCCTGTGACACGGTAAATCTGTGTGACTGTATCATCTTTGTATAAGATATCTGTCACCTGTGACAAATGATCTGGTTTTATTTCAATTTCAAAATAACAGGATACAGCCCCACTGATTTTTTGAGGATTTATTATTGTTGTATATTCTTCAATTATCCCTTTTTTCTCCATAGCCTGAATCCGGGCTTTTACTGCCACTCTGGAAATGCCAGTTTCTTCACCGATATCCGAGTAGGAGATACGTGCATTTTCTATAAGTAACTGGATAATCTTCTGATCCAGTTCATCTAAATTATCCAGGTACATAAGTGCCCTCCTGTAAAATAATATACGCCAGCTTTATTCGATTTCCCAACCAGCTTTACGGCACAATCTCAAGCCAGTAGCCATCTGGATCTACGATGAAATAGATTCCCATTGCTTCATTTTCGAAGCAAATGCAGCCCATCTCTTTGTGCTTCTTGTGCGCCGCCTCGTAATCCTCCGCCTGGAATGCCAG
>ERZ827101.3813-NODE-3813-length-10153-cov-3.031293_pt1 | contig 10153 bp, 6 predicted proteins | sample MGYA00519869_ERZ827101 | MGnify/ENA primary metagenome ERZ827101 (study PRJEB31778, sample SAMEA3449256) | human gut metagenome | biome: human gut; feature: human-associated habitat; material: faeces | place: United Kingdom | collected 2010/2012 ...
CATCCTCTTTCATCTCGTTCCGAGGCCGTACATCCAACCAATCACTACATCCAGATCCTATTGCCAATAACAATAACAGGATACAGGCATATTTCTTTTTAATCATATTTCTCATAATCATACTCTTTTAAAATCTAACAGATAAAGACACTGAAAACTTGCGAGAGAAAGGATAAGATAAACCTCTCTCCTGTTTTATGGATGAAATTCTAAACACATCTTCCATGTAACCCGTTATGGTTAAATAAGAAATGCCTACTTGATCCAGCCACTTAGCCTCCCAGTCATATCCTAAAGAAATGGAACGACACTCCAACGTATTCTCGTCCATCACGAAACGACTTGTAGCATTTGTTGCCGTAAAATCCCGTACCCCCTTAAAGAAAGCATTATCTCCCGGATTTTTCCAACGATCATATAATACACGTTTATCTGCATTATCATAAGGCTTGATATTCTCTACTTTACTAACTAACGTGTAATTGTACATTTGTCCACCGTAACGATAACCAAATATGGCATTCAACGTTATTCCTTTATACCGGAACATCGTATTTAAATTACCCCATATTTTCGGCTCATTAATACCACAAGGTACTTTATCTTTCGCATCCCAAGTATATGTCTCTGTCCCATCTTTCTTTATATATATTTCTTTACCGTTACTAGGATCTATTCCCTTAGATTTTACGGCGAAAATCGTATTCATAGATTGTCCTTCCTCGTACATGAAACTCGGATTCCCCCCATCTTCTGAACTCATCTGTTCATTCAAAAATTCCAACGAATTTGAAATCTTTTTAATTTCATTCTTATTATGAGCCAAAGTTCCCCCTATCAACCAGGACAAATCCCGTTTTGTATCCCGAAGTACGTAAACATTCACTCCTAATTCGACACCAGTATTGGCAACCTGTCCCACGTTAGCCTTATAACTTCCAAAACCACTGGATGACGGTAACGTAATATCCGACAACAAATCATCTGTTACTTTGTTATAATAATCTGCATTGACACGAATCCGCCCATTAAAGAATTCCAATTCAGCCCCCACGTTCAGTTGTTTGGTTTTCTGCCATCCTAAATCGCTATTTCCCATGGCCATCAAATAGACTCCATACCAACCTTGATAACTCGAACCTCCATAATCTTTAAAGGTTGTCATTGCTTGATAGGAATTAAAGGCCTGAGAACCGGATGTTCCGTAAGAAAGTTTCAAACGAGCAACATTCAACAAATTATTATCCATCATAAATGCCTCATGATGCAAGTTCCAACCAATTCCGATAGACCAAAATGGAGCATAACGATTATCACTACCAAATTTAGATGATCCTTCAATCTTGAATGAAGCATCTATAAAATAACGACGATCATAAGTATAATTCACGTTAGCAATTCCTCCCATCCGTCGAGAAAAACCTTCTGAACTTTGTGGGTGACCATCTTTTTCATACATACTGGCCATACCGAGAAAATCCATATTAACATTAGAAATCCCTTCTGCCAAAATAGTGAAAAACTCGTTCTTTTCTTGAGCAAAATTATATCCTAATCCCACATACAACTGGTGTTTCTCCATAAAATTCTTGGAATAATTCAACGTGAAATCTGCCTCATAATTAAAAGCTTCACCTGTGCCATACGAATAAGTTCCTTTCCGTCCATAATCATCTTCCGAGTAATTGTCAAAATCAGTATGTTTAGCCGATTTATACACATCTGCACGATCCGTCTTTGAAGTAATCCCCAAACGCCCGCGGACAAACAACTCCGGTAAGATATGCCATTCTATCGCAAAATTATTTTGGATTTGCGTGTACCGACTCTCATCTTTACTGGGTAACTTCGCATTATAAAGTGGATTATATACAAAATTCCTCCTTTGAAGGCTATTATAGTAGTAATCCTCTAGCACTTTTATCAAATTCCCTTCTTCATCATAAGGAGTCCAATAAGAATTAATTTTCGCAAAATCATTAAATGTTCCGTAAGGAGAATTATACGAACGGTTAGAAGAAACTTGTAAATCATTTTGGAAGGTCAAGTTTTTATATTTGTATGAAAGAAAGACATTCCCGTTAAATGTTCTCCGATTAGATCCTTTCATGGCTCCGGCAATATCATTATACGACAAACCAACCGAATAACGATAAACGTCATCTCCACCTTCAAAACGTAAACTATGTTTATGCCCCACGCCTGTTCTCACGGGATATTTCAACCAATACGTATTCACTCCTCGCTCGGCATCCATCTTACGTTGATTATACAAATCCCATAGCTCTTGTGTTTGATTGGCATTTGTATTCTCATACAATCCGGCAGCCCACTCGTACTGCAATTTCTCTCTGGAATCCAGTAAGTCATAAGATGTAAGATCAGGAGCCTCAATATTTAAACTACCTTTGTAAGTCACCCGAATACGTCCCGCTTCCGGCTTTTTCGTCACGATAACTACAACACCATTCGCTCCACGAGTTCCATACATCGCTGTAGCACTGGCATCCTTCAAAAGAGTAATACTCTCCACTTGATTCTCATCCAAGTCCATCATTCGTTCCAAAGTAATCTCAAAACCGTCCATGATAAACAAGGGTTGATTTGTAGATTGCGTACTTCTGGAATCTTCCTGCAAATCTCTTACGCCAACATCCAGACTGGAAGAACCACGTACCGTGATATCGGGTAATTTATTCGGGTCCGAACCAATATCAATATTATCCGCAATATTAAAGCTCGGATCGATATTCCGGATAGAAGACACCAGATTCCGGTTTCCAACCCGTTGAAGATCTTTCGCCGTAATCGTGGTTACCGCCCCCGTGTAACTCTCTTTTGCTTTCGTGAAAATACCGGTAACAACCACCTCATCCATTTCCGTCACATCTTCTTTCAGGACAATCGTGATCGGTTTGTCATTTTTCACCTGAAATTCCTGAGTCTTGTAACCCACAAAGGAGAAAATTAAAATCACCGTATCCTGTTTTGGAAAATCAAACTTAAATTTTCCATCAATATCCGTCACGAATCCCAATTGTGTATTTTTTATCCGAATCGTTACTCCGGGCAAAGCCTCACCTTTCACGTCCTTAACTACTCCGGAAACAGACATCTTTTGAGGAGCTTTCTGTTTTGTCGTGTCAACCGCCACACCCCGTTGGATCACGATCGTGTGATTATTCATCAACCGATAACTCAAATTTGTTCCTTGCAAGCATTTATCCAACACAACCTTAATATCCGTGTCCCGGAAATTCAGATTTAAACCTCCGATTTCGGCAATATGCCGATCCTCATAAAGAAACGTGTATTCCGTGTTTGCTTCCAACAGACGGATCACACTCTCAAAAGAAGCGTCTTTCACAGACAACGTCACTTTTACTTCTTGGCTGTACACCGCGGCCGTCAGCTGCATCGCAGACACGCACATAAACAGGACGATAAACCTCATAATCAACCATGTTTTTAATAACCTTCTTTTCGGGAGAAGATGTACAATTCGCTTTTTTTTCATACATTTGTATTTTAAGTAAAACAATGCCAGTCACACTGGTACTAAAGGTGGAATAGTGCAAGTATTCCATCTTTTTCTTTTTATCTTTTGGTTACATAGATTTCATTATTCTTTATTCTAAACTTCACGCTCCCGGTAGCCTCCAGCATTTCTGCCAGCTTACTAAAATCATCATATCGCTCCACGTTACCGGAAAAACTAACCTGTTTACACCACTCGTCTTCAAAGATTACTTTCAAATCATACCACCTTTCGACAATCTCCATTATATGTTCCAAACTTTGTTTTCGAAACACGAAATTACCATCTTTCCAAGCCGTGTAGAGAGCAACATCCACTTGTTCTTTTCTTATATCTCCTTGCGGATCAACAATCCCTTGTTCATTGGGTAATAATTCCATGCATTTACGATCAGAAGTTGTCAACAACACCTTTCCTGTTACCAGCGTCGTAAATTGACATTTCTCATCCTTATAAGAACGAACATTAAATTCGGTCCCCAACACCCGAACTTCATTCCCATTCATAACCACGATAAAAGGCTTTGTCGTATCTCGCTGTACTTCGAAATAAGCCTCTCCTGACAGATACACCCGTCTCTCCTTTCCTACAAAACGTACCGGATATTTCAATTCGGTCTCCGAATTCATATAAACCAATGTCCCATCTTGCAATCTCACTTTAAATTCACCACCTCGGGGTACGCGCATAATATTATAAGCCAAATCACCTTCTTCTTTATTTCCAATATAAGATACACCATTCCCCTCCTTCACGATATTTATCCCCTCTTCGCTGGCTAGAGAGTCTACGGTTTCCGTACCCAAAATCACTTTATGCCCATCTGCCAACACCAATTCCGCCTTTGTTACTCCCGGAGCAATTGTCACCACTTCGGCTACCGGATGAATTTTCTCCTTATCTCTAGTCAGATAAAAGCCAATTCCAACAACGAATAAAGGCAATACAATTGTAGCTGCATACCTCATACACCGCCTCAAAATAGAATGTTTATACTCTTTCGTATTCCTATCTACCCGCTCCCAAGCCGCACGTTTATTTAATTGTCGAATGATTCTTTGCCGCTCGTCCCGATTTACCCGCCCCTGCACACGATGATATACTTCTCTATTTTCAGGACTTTCCTCCAACCACTTGTCTAACATAACTTTCTCTTCCGGAGAAATACATCCCTGCAAGTCCTTCACTATCAACTGAGAAACTTCTATACCTTTTTCTAAATTTTCCATCTTCCAAATTTTTGATTCGATCAAAAAAGGATCGTTTAATGACATTGAAAGATGAAAATGAAAGACAAACACTAACGAATTGATAATTAGAATAAACGATTTTTTAGAATTAAAAAAAACGAGCCCAGAGGGCTCCTATTTACAAACGCATTAAACGATCGTTTTATCCTAATACAATTCACAACAAGAGCAGGGTGAAAACCTAATTCAAATTTTATTGATTATTTTATAACACATCAAGAGCATTTATTACAATATCACCCTCTAAAAGCCAAATTTCCAACAAATTTAAACAATTCTTTTTACGATCATCACATTCTGAATTACCAATATCTAGTATTTTTATCCATTCTCGGTAAAGTTTAAACAAATTCGGAACTATCGAGATAACAAATGATGGTAAAGAATGAAATCCTAACAAGAACCTAAAGTAAACTGTAGGAAATCCTAGGGAAATAATCCCACTTATTCGAAGAGCACTCGAAGCTCCCTCAGAGCTTCGCCATCCCCCAATGTCTGAGCAACGATTAAGCTTCGAATGAGCTCTGAATGAGTGAGATTATTTGGGTTACATTACCTCTTTATTTAGGTTGAATTAGGGTATAACGTGTAGAATCTATTTTCATTTTTCACCCAAAACCCGCTCTGAATTGTATTAGCAGTAAATGTAATTGCATTTTATTTAACTATTATTCCACTAAAATCAAAGAATCATGAAAAAGAGATTTTTTATCCAAGCTGGTTTAACAACCATGTTGTTTTTCCTTTTTTTGAATCTATTCGGGAGTCCGTTCTCATCTGTTACTTCTCGAAGTCCTGAGGTTGGAGAATTTGCCCACAATTGGATCAGAATACCTCAAGGAGTCATTCCAGACTGGGGAACATATACAGAACTTGTGCAAACAGAAGATTTGTCATTTGAATTGGTTATCAAACATTGCCTTAACGATTACGTCTTCAATTGTGAAAAAGGTCTGTGTGTACCTCCTTATGAGGCTTGTCCCTGTTATAGTTATATACATTAATTGCAATTTATTTTCAGTGTAATAAGGATTATTGCACTGAAAATACTCCAAGGATTAAATCCATTTTGTTCTAACGAATTCTTTTACCCATGAACCCAAATCAACTTTGGCTAATCACCCAGTACTCTTTCACGGAAATATGGAGAAATCGAACATTCGGGATAGCGTTTCTGATTCTAATTCCTTTGATCATTGCATATCAACTATCCTTTCAAAGCGATATATTCAATCTTCCTGTTGAATACACCCTTGTTTTGCCATCCTTTATCCCGACTCAAAACGCCTACCTGTTCAATCTCCTTCAAGTGTTCCCCCTAGCCACCATGGGATTCTGGGTTCATAAACAAAAAAAATGCAACACACTAGAAGCTCTACTCGTTCATCCCCAAGGAAACGGGACACATTCTGCTGGATCCATCATCGGGATCATTGGAGCGTTTATACTTATGGGGGGACTCTCTCTCTCCATCGCCGGGTTAATCAACCTTTTCGCTTCCCCCACGGGATTCCGTCCATTAATCTATTTATTTTATCTCGTGACTCTGTTCCTACCTACCGTCATCTTTATCGTAGGCATGACCTCTCTCCTTTCTGCTCGCTATTTAAAAAACAGTACGACCACGACCCTTTTTATGCTCATCTATCTGGGTGTGGATATCCTCTACTTGTCAAAACTCTATCATGGGATTCTTGATCCGTTAGGGATTTTACTTCCCTATACCTTTTCTGATTTCACGGGAATAGCAGACCTTTCCGGTTTTCTCCTTCATCGAATGACCTTTTTTCTCATGGGAATTGGATTTTCTATATTAACCATAAGTGGTTTTCCTAGAATTCCCAACAAGGTAAACGAACGACAATTAACAGGGATTGTAGGCCTACTTTTTCTATTTGCAGGAATTCTATCAGGATATACTGGGTATAATCACCACCAACAAAAGGAATATCATCAAGCCCTCTACAAGTCCACGTACAACAAATACGTACAAAATACCAAACTAAACATCACAACTCACGAGATTCGGTTTGCTTATCGAGAAAAACAAGCACACATGGAAAGTCGGATCACACTCCGAAACTCCACCGCTAGCCCTTGCCCGGAAATTATTCTATACCTCAACCCCTCGCTGAAAGTAACAAGTATTCAAGAACACGACAAGCCGATCTCTTTTACTAGGGATGCCCAAGTCATTATGATCCCGTACCCCGTTTCTCCCGAAGATTCCATCACTTTAGATATCTATTACCGAGGAACAATTGATGAAAGCATTTGTTACCTCAATATTCCCGAAAAACAAAAAGAATTTGACATCGACAATCGACACTATCTCTCATGTAGATTCGGACACCGATACGCTTTTCTTGAAAAAAACTACACACTACTCACCCCAGAATGCCTATGGTATCCCGTCTCGTCGCCCCCAATAAATCCCTCTTGCCCGTACAACACTCAGTGCGATTACACTCGCTACACGTTAACAGTCGATCATCCCACCCAACTTACTGCCATCTCACAAGGTTCCGACCAAAAAACAAAATCAGGAACTCGGTTCGAGAACGAACATCCCCAAAGAAACATCTCCCTCTGTATCGGGAATTACGAAAAACGGGCAATAAAAGTAGACAACGTAAATTACGAACTCTACATGTCCCAAAATAATTTCGAAATACTTACACCTATTGAACAAAAATTAAATTCCCTACCTGCAGAAATCAGAGATATAAAAGAAATTATTGAATATGAAAGAAAATCTTCCTATCCTTTTAGTCGACTCCGCCTAATAGAAACTCCCATTACTTTTACTTCCCACTATCACCCCACCACGGGAGGAAGCGAAATGGTACAACCCGAAATTTTTCTATTCCCAGAAAGAGGCATCAGTATATTAAACGGAAGGATTAGGCCTTTCACGAGATCCTTGTTACGTTTCGATACTTTCACAAGATCCCCTTTCAAATCTATCATCCATTGGAAATTAAACCATGAACACATCACGACAAGCTGGGAAACAGGGACTCTTTCTCATTTAAAATTAAGTGTTTCATGGGATTACAATCACATGTACAATATATTCGACTTTAATCCATTATTCTTTAATCATATTCATCACATCCACTCCTCCGAGTACCCAACAACAAATGAAATCTTAAACCAACTCGTAAAAAGACCGTGGGAAAATCGAGATCCCATGAATGCAATTACAAAATCTCACCAAGAGGCACTAAATTACTTGAACGGAAAAAGTTACCGGGAGGCACTTGCAGACAACACGCTTTCCTTCGATGTTATAAACCAAATTAACGAGCTAAAAGCCAACGACCTGTTCATGCAAGTCATCCTCAAAGGTGTTCCCGCCGCAAATTTTCATCAATTCGTACAGAATTTCATGAAACAAAACCGATTCCAACAAACAAATTTCCAAACTTTTGACAACGCCTTCTTTGAAAAATTCGGATGGCAATTATCTGAAATTTTCCCAATGTATTTCAATCAACGAGAACTTCCCGCTTTCAGAGTCAAAAATTTTCGAAAAAAACGAATTTTATCTCCTTCCGAGAAAGAAGGAGATCCATGGACCCCTCACTCGAAATTCAATATCGAATTCGATGTACTGAACGAGAGTGACGTGAACGGGGTCATCTCCTTATATTTGGAATCCATAATTATCCCCAAAGGAGAAGATCCTGTTATTGACAGAAACATTTACACTCCGAGATCCTTCGCTGTGAAAGCACGAGAAGCTAAAAAAATAATATTTATATACGAAGGTATTCCCAACTCACAAAGTATTCATACTGGCCTTTCGAAAAATCGTCCCAACATGTTTAAAATCTATGATGAAGTTTTCCTCCACGAGAAAAAAACAGAATATACCACGGATTCCATCGCCCGTGAAGAACCGATCCCTACCAGCATCTTCTTCCCTCCTGCTAATGAAATTATCGTTGATAACAAAGATTCCGGATTTCATATTATCAATCCACCAGCCCCTTGGCTAAGTCGCATCCTTGGTATCGAAAACGAGCACCACCATATTAGCTTCTTTAAAGCAGTATCCCACTGGGAATCTCAAGTATCCACCGATTATTTCGGAGGATACAACCAGAGTGCCGTCGGGAAAGCAACAAGAAAGGGGAAAGCTGCCTTAACATGGACAACTCCCATCGATAAAAAAGGGAAATACAAAATTTACGCTTATATCCCAAATAACTCTTACCGGGAAGAAGTCAGAAGAACAAGGTGGAGCGATAACCCCATACGAGACATCCAGTATTACTACTCCATATCGTATAAAGGTAGTAGTAAAAAAGATGTCAAAGTTCATGCCCCGGAAACTTCCAAATGGGTATTCCTCGGAGAATTCATGTTACCCGAAGGAAAATGCTCGGTCACCCTATATGACATCGGTTTACCCGGCCAATGTGTCGTGGGGGATGCTATAAAATGGGTTTATCAAAAACCGTAATCACTCACCAACCACTTGATTCAATAGTAGGAGCAACATCGTTACTTCTGCTATTTTCTGTTTTAACTTTTTATAGGCGATCTTTTTCTGCGTTTTCACCGTGTTCTCCGAAACTCCCAACAAGCGGGCAATTTCCTCGTTATCTTTCCCTTGCATGGCAAGCTTGAAAATCTCCCTGCATTTCGGTGCCAATTCTTGTTCTGTCTCAGCCAGTATCCGTTCTGCCTCTTCTTCGATCACGTAATTGATAAAACAAACCTGTGATTCCAGTTCCTGCACTCCTTTGGCCATATACTCACTCTTCACCCGCTCATGTTTCAAATGATTCAGTGCGTTATTACGACTGACTTGATACAAAAAAGATTTCACATGAGCCGCGGATGCCATTTCCTCCCGATTATCCCACAAGGAAATAAACGCCTCCTGCACACAATCCTCACAAACAGACAGATCATCGATAAAACGGTGCGTGAACAAGCACAAACTATGATAAAAAGTATCAAAGATCTGTTGATATACTTTTCTGTCACCAACCGTCAATCCTTGGATTTTTATTGAAGTTTGTTCCTGCATACACTTACGCTTTATTTATTTCCTCTTTACGTAAAACAAAGATAGAAATGAAAATGTAAAAACGAAATGATTTATTTCATTATGTTTCAATATAGTCTCTTTTTCTTTATAAAATTAAAACCTATTTATAAATTTAAGGGACTATATAGCCCCTTAACGCAAACGACAGACAATATTAATTACAAGAAAATAATTCTCATTCACACACAAACTATTGCCCTATATTCATTGAAATATACTTCTTTAAAGATTCATCTTCAATATTTGCCTCCAGCATAAGAACCAACTTTTGTAAATCATCCTCTTGTTGCATCTCTGTTT
>ERZ827101.3820-NODE-3820-length-10113-cov-2.705309_pt1 | contig 10113 bp, 7 predicted proteins | sample MGYA00519869_ERZ827101 | MGnify/ENA primary metagenome ERZ827101 (study PRJEB31778, sample SAMEA3449256) | human gut metagenome | biome: human gut; feature: human-associated habitat; material: faeces | place: United Kingdom | collected 2010/2012 ...
GCAGAGGATTGCGTGCAAAATGCCATTTTCAGTGCTTGGGAAAGAAGAAATAAATTCGATTCCGTGTACACGTTCAAGGCTTTTCTTTACATGGCGATCAAAAATGACATCATTAGTATTCACCGGAAAAATTCAGCTAGGGAGCGGTATGTCCGGGAGTTGGAGGATGCATCTTGTTTTGCCAATTCGGTGATTGATCAAGAGGCTCAGACATTGTTGTATAGCGCTATCGAGGAGTTGCCGGAGAAAGCAAGGATCGTTTTTGAGATGAGTTTTGTGGAGGGGCTAAAGAATGTGGAGATTGCGGAAAAATTGGGTTTATCTGATAGTTCCGTGAAAAAATACAAGGCAACGGCCTTGGATTTCTTGCGTAAAAAACTAGAACCTTCTTTGTTTCTATTCTTATTTTCAGGGTTATAGAAATTATTCTGAAAAAACTTCAATTTTCTATTGCCCCTTTTGAGGGGTGTTGCGTTATAGGGGGGATTTAAAAAATGATTGCATGATTACGCGTGAGAATGAAAAGTGGTTTCGAATAGCCGGATTACTTGCTCGACAGCGAGTAGGACAGCTTTCTGAAGAAGAACTTCGGGAACTGGAGGAATGGAAAGAAGTGTCTCCGGAAAATAAGCTGTTGTATGATCGTTGGCAAGATGGGAAATTTCTAGAGACCGGTTTTAAGAGTTACCAAAGAATTGGTCGTCGGAAAGCATTGCTGGAAATGGAAAAGCGAGTGCAGTTCCAACGTAAGAAAGAGTTGAGATTACGGGTTTTACGTTGGGGAACCGTGGCGGCAGTATTTGTCGTGGCCGTGTTCGGTAGCTTATATTTGTTCGAGAGAGGAACTGAAGAATCCGTAAAGGAACAAGTGGCAATCGCTTTGATGAAACCACAACGTCCCGTGTTAAGGTTAGATGACGGGACTACAATGTTGTTGGATAGTTTGAAGGGGGATTTTGAAGAGGCAGGGGTTTTAGTGGAAAAGGCCGGAGAATCAACGTTATCTTACTCGGCAGAGAGTTTGCCACAGCAAGCGCAATTAGCTTATAATACGATTGAAGTTCCAAAGGGGTCTGAGTTTGACTTGATTTTGTCAGATGGAACTCACGTTTGGTTGAATGCCGATTCTAAATTGAAGTACCCGGTTACTTTTGGAAATGGTAAGCGGGAAGTAGAATTAGAGGGAGAGGGGTATTTTAAAGTGACGAAAGATGAAAAAAAAACTTTTCGGGTTGTTGTGAACAAACAAATAGTAGAAGTATTAGGAACAGAGTTTAATGTGGATGCCTATCCGGAAGAGAAGAACACTTATACCACTTTGGTCAGAGGGAAAGTGAAGGTGGATGCCGATGGGCAAACCGTGATTCTTGATCCGGGGATGCAATCCGTGGTGAATGATGAAAAGATATACACTCGGAAAGTGAATGTGGCAGAGGTGATAAGCTGGCGAAACGGGATGTTCGTGTTGGAGAATCATACCTTGGAAGAAATTATGTCAAAACTGGCTCGTTGGTATGATTTTACGGTTTTCTATCAGAATGCGTCTTTGAAGGAGGCTACGTTTAAAGGTAAAATTCCTCGTTATGCCTCTTTCGAGTCGGTTTTGAATATATTGGAGAAAACGGGTGAAGTGAAGTTTAACGTGAAAAATCAAACTGTAACTGTTTATCAATAAATAAAAAAGGGGAATTTGGTCGATTCCCCCTTTGCCAAACATCTGTTGGTCGCAGATGAATGTTTAATGTAATACTTTACAAATGTATGAAAAAAAAGAGTATGACGTGTAGTCTTCTTGGTAGGAGATTGCGAAAAATTCTGTTAGTTATGACATTGAAAGTTTTTATTTTACTTGTTGCATTTAGTTCTGTAAGTGCTATGAGTTACTCGCAAGAGCAGAAAATGGATGTGGTATTCTATGATGAAATGCTTGAGAACGTGTTGGAATATTTGAAAGCGAACACGGATTATGAGTTTGTGTATCGTAGAGAAAGTTTGGGTGATTTTAGAGTGAAAAACGTAGAATTGAAAGATGTAACATTAAAACAGATTTTAGATCAGGTATTATGTCAGAATGGGTTTGATTACGAGATTGTGGATAAGATAGTCATTATTCGTAAGCTTGTTATACCCCAACAGAAAAAAGAAATTAAAATTACCGGTCAGGTTACCGATGAGAAAAAACAGCCTATGCCGGGAGTTACGGTTGTTGTAAAAGGTTTAACAATAGGTACTGCCACGGATGCTGATGGAAAATATGTATTAAAACTTCCAGAAATAAAAGATTTGGCCATATTATTTTCTTTCATCGGAATGGAAACAATGGAAGTGAAATATACAGGTCAAGATACGATAAACGTGATACTCAAGGAAAATGTAAAGATGGTGGATGAAGTGGTTATCACGGGTATTTATACGCGTAAAAAAGAGAGTTTCACAGGATCTTCAACGACATTTAATTCTAAAGATCTGAAAATGGTGGGTAATCAAAGCGTGTTACAGAGTTTAAAAACTTTAGATCCGGCCTTTGCCATCGTGGAAAACAATGAATTCGGGTCTGACCCGAATCATTTGCCTGATATTGAAATTCGTGGGAAGAGTAGTATCGTGGGATTGACGGATGAGTATGAGACAGACCCGAATCAGCCATTGTTTATTTTGGATGGTTTTGAAACAACATTACAGACAATTAGTGACTTGAGTATGGACAGGGTGCAGAGTATCACTATATTAAAGGATGCGGCGGCTACGGCTATCTATGGTTCTAAGGCTGCTAACGGGGTGGTTGTTGTGGAGACGAAGTTACCACAAGCGGGTTCCTTAAGATTGACATATAACGGGAATATGCAGCTTTCTTTTGCTGATTTATCCGATTATAATTTGATGAATTCTTACGAGAAACTGACGTTTGAACGTTTGGCTGGATGCTATCGTCTGATTGATGATGATGGTAATATTTTAGACGAGGGTCAAGATCAGATTTATAATGACTTGATGAAAGAAGTGGCTAGAGGAGTTGATACTTATTGGATGAACGAGCCATTGCGTTTTGCTGTAACTCATAGACATACTCTTGCTATTGAGGGGGGAGATGATGTTTTTCGCTATGGTGTTGGGGTCAGTTACGGAATGACGGAAGGAGTGATGAAAGGTTCCGATCGGGAGGTGATGAATGGGAATATTCGTTTGATTTACAGGAAAGGAAGGTTGTCATTCACGAATAATCTGAATATTGATTACTCTAAGGCTGATCGGGAACCGGTGGCGTTTTCCGAATTTGCTAAAGCGAATCCTTATTTCCGCAAATATGATAAAAACGGGGAGTTAAAAAAGGTGTTATTCTCTAATTTTGCAGCTACTTATTACAGTCCGTTGTTTGATATGAAACAGACCAATTTTGACGGAACGGGAACAACGGGTTTTACAAATAATTTTGAAGTGGATTGGAGAGTGATAGATGAGTTGAGGATTCGGGGACGATTTGGATTAACGAAGTCAAATGAACAGGTAAAAAAATTCAGATCTCCGTTTAATACTGAGTTCGCTTCTAAAAGTGATAATTCAGATCGGGGAAATTACGAAGAGACAAATACTCAAATCCTGAATTATGATGGGGATTTAAGCGTGACTTACGGGAAGTTGTTTAACGAGAAACACATGATAAATGTTGTTGGTGGTATACGTTTGAGCCAGAACAGTTCGAATAAAAGCGGGTATAAAGTACAAGGTTTTATAGATGATGAGTTTTCTAATCCTGCGTTCGCTCTCGGCTATCAAGAGGATGGAAAAGCAACTTATACAGATTCTAAGAATCGAGCATTGAGTTATTATTTGAATTTTGGTTATTCTTATGATGATCGTTATCTGCTGGATTTGAATTACCGTGCAGATGGTTCTTCCGTGTTCGGGTCAGATAAACAATTCACGAATACTTGGTCTGTAGGGTTAGGGTGGAATATTCATAAGGAAGCTTTCTTTAAAAATGTATCGGGTATTAGTTTATTAAAGCTACGAGCTTCTATTGGTAATCCTGGAAATCAGAATTTTAATGATTATATTTCTACCCGAGTGTATAGTTATAACACAGATAATATGAATGTTTTTGGTTCTAGTGCAATCGTTTCCAATTTAGGAAATCGGGGTTTGGAATGGCAAAAGACATTGGATCGCAATATTGGTTTTGATGTTGTTATTATTGACAACCGTTTGAGGGTGAACTTTGATTATTTTAACAAGAAGACTGATCCGTTGTTGGTACATATCGGAACCCCGTCTTCAACAGGTTCAACAACTATTCCTCGTAATGTGGGTAAACAAATTACGCAGGGTATAAACGTAACGTTGAATTATTCTATTGTACGTAGGGATGATATGTTCTGGTCTGTGAATGCAAATATGCGTCATCAGACTTCGGAATACCGGAATGTTAGCGATGTTTTAACTAAATATAATTTGGATAATCGTAATCGTAATTTGACACGTTATTATGATGGGGGGAGTCCTTCCGATTTGTGGGCCGTGAGATCTTGTGGCATTGATCCTGCAACTGGACGAAATTTTCTTGACAAAGGAGGGTAAGCAAACTTTCGTGCATGATTATGACGATGAGGTTGTTGTTGGAAATAGTGATCCAGATGTGGAGGGAGTGATTGGTACATCTTTTTATTATAAAGGATTCTCTGCTTCCATTAATTTACGTTATCGTTTAGGTGGACAGATTTTTATGCAAACGCTTTATGATAAAGTGGAGAACCTTTCCAGTGCCAAGAAGTGGGAAAATTTGGATAAACGAGCTTTGTATGACCGTTGGAAACAACCTGGGGATAAGGCAAAATTTAAGTCAATTGCCGATAGTGAAATAACACCGATCTCTTCTCGTTTCGTAGAAGACAATAACGTGTTATCCGGGGAATCCATTTCATTGGGGTATGAGAGTACTGGAAAATGGTTAAGTCGTATTGGAGCTTCTTCCATGTCATTGAGGGCTTATATGAATGATATTTTTAGAGTTTCCACGGTAAAGAATGAACGCGGATTGAGTTATCCTTTTGCCCGTTCCATATCCTTTTCGTTAGGAGTGACTTTTTAGATATAAATAATTAATAAATAAAGATATGAAAATGAAGATAAAACATAGCTGGCTTTTGTGTTTGTTGGTTTTTTGTTCCTGCAATTCATGGATTGATATAAAGCCATCCGATCGTTTGTCAGAGGATATGCTTTTCGAGATTCGAGAAGGCGATCAATGGAGTGTATGTCGGTTTGGTCGATCGTGCTCTTTATGGCCGAACTTTAAGTGTAGGAACAATTGACTTTATGGCACAATATTACACGTATGGTAGCGGTAGTGATATGAATTCAATGGTGGGGGCTTATCGTTATGAAGAAGATGAAATTAAGGCAATTTTCCAGGGTGCTTGGGAAAAGGCTTATGCGTTGATTGTGAATTGTAATATAATTATTGAAAAATGTGATGCCAAGAGAGAGGTGCTGTCGGATGTTTATTACGGTTTGTATAAGGGGGAGGCGACGGCTTTGAGAGCGATGTTACATCTGGATATGTTGCGTTTGTTTGGTCCCGTTTATGACGATGTTTCTAAAACAAAAGAAAGTATCCCGTACGTAACAAATTCCGACTCGGAAATTTCTCCGTTGCTTTCAGCAGAAGAGATTTTAAATTTTGTGATCGAGGATTTGAATACGGCTTTGGATCTATTGAAAAGTACAGACCCGATTTTGACTGAAGGCGTACGCAACGAATCAAATACTGATGGGGGAGACAACTCTTTATACTACCGTCAGTATAGGATGAATTATTATGCGGTAAAAGCTTTATTAGCCCGGGCATATGCGTGGAGGCATGATGATAAAAATGCATTGATTGTTGCCGAAGAGATATTGAGAGAGGTACAAGTAGAGGGTGCCGAGATTTTTCCTTTCGTGGAACATTCTGCGGCTGTTGATCCCTCTGTACCTGACCGGATGTTCTCTCCGGAAGTGCTGTTTTCTCTTTATGATTCTTATCGGGGAGCCGAAATTCAAGACAAATTGTTTATTCCGACTGTAGATCAAATATATACTTTTAGTTCCAGACGGTTAGAAATGGGAAGAGAATACTCTTTTTATGCATCAGAGAATGATTATCGTTATGCAATTTGGGCAAAGTATAGTAATGCGGGAACTGAAATTAATTATCATCGGAAATATGAAGATGTATCAGGAAGTAATGCTAGCAAATTTAATAAGATGGTTCCTTTGATTCGTTTGAGTGAAATCTATTTGCTAGCTGCTGAGTGTTCTGGCAATTTTGAAACGGCAAAGGGATACTTGAATAAGGTACGGAATAGTCGAAATTGTCCTAGTTCTACTACGACAGAAGCAACTTTAATGGATGAAATCTCGAAAGAGTGTTGCCGGGAGTTTCTAGGGGAAGGACAAATGTTTTTCTTCTACAAACGTAAGGCTATGCAGAAGATTCCTAATGGGAAATGGGAGAAAGATTCGGAAAGTCAGACGATAAATATGAACATGAATAATTATGTCGTGCCACTTCCGGATAGTGAAATTAATATGAGACTGAATTAAAATACTGGATTATGAAAAAATTGATGTATATATGGGTATTATTTCTTTTTTGTGTTGCTTGTGAGCGGAATTTAATGCCATACAAAGGAGAGGAAGCCATTTATTTTGCTGTACAAAATGGTAATTCGTGGGGGTCGGAAAAGGACTGGCCTTATATGCCTTATTCTTTAGCTGAATTCGGAAGTATTTTAGAAGATACGTTGACTATTAGAATTAAGGTGATGATTACTGGGGAGGAAAAAGATTACCCGCGTCCATTTAAAGTGGTTGTAAATCCAGATAGTACGACGGCAAGGGAGGGAATAGATTTTCATATGCTTGCTGATGAATATGTCGTGGGGGCAAATAGTAGTTATGCGTACATTCCTGTTTTACTTTATCGTCAACCTGAGATGAAAACGGATACGGTGACTTTGGGATTGAAGTTGGAGGCTAATGGTTATTTTTCACTAACTTTTGATGAATTTAATAAGATGGATAAATTCACAAATGGTAATGTGGTTTACGATTCTTTTGATGCAACAATGCATAATATCCTGATAACAGATATCATGCCGAAACCTGTTCAATGGTCGGACGGAGAATTTGGAACGTTTACGCAGAAAAAGTTGAATTTAATATGCCAAGAATTTGGGTATACTTATGCTGATTTCCAAGATGCCAAAAAGATAACATATTTACAACAAATGGTTATTGCAAGAAAATTCTCGGAAATATTGAATAAGGCGTATAATAATGGAGATCCAATCTTAGAGGATGATGGTCAGTTGATGTGGGTAAACGGTTGTGTGTACGAAAAGGGGACATATCCTAAAAAAAAGTGAATAGAGAGTTAGACCGAGATAAAAATAAAAATGATGAAACGGATAATATGTATATGTTGGGGAATTATACTTTTAGGTGTAGTTTCGTGTTATGATGATAAAGGTAATTACAATTACCATGATATTAACGAAGTGTCATTCGGGGAGGTAGATTCTGTGCGTAATGTATTGTTGAATATTGATACATTAAAAATTGATGCTCTTATTCATATGAGTAATGGAGACGAAACGGACTTGGGACGCTTTCAATACGTGTGGGTAGTTGCTCCTCAAAACAATAGTAATTTGAAGGATACGATTTCTACGGAACGAGTTCTAAATTATTTTGTGACTTTGTCTCCGAATACCTATGATTTGTATTTGAAAGTTTGGGATCAGCAAACGGATGTACATTGGAAGAAAAGGTTTATTATAACGGTAGGTACCCCTTATTCCCGAGGTATTATGTTGATAGGAGAAGATATGAATGGTGATGCTAATGCACAAATGATCTCTATGGCAGGGGTTGATACGGTTCTCTCTAAAGATATATTGAAAAATAGTGGTTTGCCTTCGCTGAGAGGTCCAATAGCATTTTTTCATACCGGACAGCAAGGTGAAGATTATAGACAAGTATGGGTACTTTCTGAAACCGGGTCGTATTACTTGGATCGGGAGACGTTGAAAGGCTCTGAATCAAATGTGTTCGAAAATCTTTTATTAGAGAAATACAGTGAACCTATGATTCCTATTGCGATTGCTCCAGAACAGAGAGATATTAATGGTACTATTGATGGAAATAGAGTGGTTGTATGTAATAATGGTTATTTGTTCTACACGGGTCTGAATATAATAACATATGGAACTTATTCTTTTCCGTTAAATTGTTTACAGGATGATCTGAATAAGTATATTCCTGCAAGTAAATACCTTTTTTATAGTATACAGTCATTTAAGAAATTCATTTGGTATTCTGAAGAAACAGATCGTTTCTATAAAGTAGAAAGTTATCTGAATCCTTATTCCGATACAATCGTGCAGAAAACCTCAGATCATTTCCTTTGGAATCAAAAAGGTACGGGACGGAAATTAATATATGGAGAAAACACCTGGAATGAGGCAAAAGCGTGGGTTTCTGACGGAAATTCATTTGCGCTTATGGGAGATGGAACAAATGCCTTTATTTACAAGTTTTATGTGAATAATCTAGAGACAAAGAGCTGTTATCAAATTTCTTCCAGTGTAGCAGCAGATGTATTAAGTGCTGATTTTTACGCTTTCTCGTCTACTCGTTCAGTGTTATTTTACGTGAAGAATAACACGTTGTATGCTTATAATTACGATATAGGTAATGAACGAGTGGATGTGATTCCTTTGGAAACAATGGATGAAATTACCATGTTAAAATTTGATTTGACCATGGAACCAATGAAAGATGCTTTGTATATTGCGACGTATAATGCAACGGAGGGAGGTTCTTTACGAAAATATTACGTGGGAAATAATCCGGATAAAGTAGAGTTAAAATCAGATCCGAAGGCCGTTTGGAAAGGATTGACGAAAGTGAAAAATATGAGCTGGAGGGCGTTGTTATAATTGTAAAATGATTGTTAAGTTGATAATGATGAGAAAGATATTTCTTTTAGTGGTATTGTTGTGCTGGGGGATAGTGGGATTTACTCAGGATGGTGTGAATTTTGAGCATTTGAGCTTTAAGGAAGCGTTGGATAAAGCTCGGACTGAAAATAAATTGGTGTTTGTGGATTGCTATACTTCTTGGTGTGGTCCTTGTCGGAACATGACGGAGCATATTTTCCCTCAAAAGAAGGTCGGAGATTATTTTAATTCGAAATTTATTTGTGTGAAATATGACATGGAAAAGGGGGAAGGGCCTGAATTGGGTAAACGTTTTGGAGTGCGAGCTTATCCTACTTTCCTTGTCTTACGTGCAGATGGAACGCTTATCCATAAATTGGTAGGTGGGCGTGATGCTGATGGTGTTATCCGGGGTGTTGAGGAGGCTTTTGATGCCTCCAAAGCCTCTGGGGCAATGGAGGCGAGTTACCAAGCTGGAGAACGTAGTAAGGAGTTCTTGTTGAAATATCTGAAGACATTGATTCGTTTTTATGATCCGTTGGAGACGGTTGTTGCCAGAGAATTGATGGAGCAATTAAGCGATGAGGAAAAAGTGAACGAAGATTATTGGTTTCTTTTTACAAATCACAAATTATTTCCTGCCGGCTCCGATATTGAGAAATATTTATTGAAAAATTACAAATATTTTTGCAAATCAATAGGCAAAGAGGAAGTTGCTAAAGAGGTGGAAAAACGATATATAGAATGTTTGATGAGAGTGTTCAAGAAAGAAGAAACTATGACCGAGCGACAATTGAAAGCTCTAGGACGTGAAATAGGTACTCTAAGATTACCTAATAACGGTGATCTGCAGTCTTATGTGAAGATTGCACGGAGCGAGACGAAGGATTTGACTTCTTTAGTGTCCGTTTGCGAGAATGAATTTTTCAAGATTAAAGTGTTGGAAGTTCCTTATATTCATTTTTACGACTGTGTCATGAAAGAAGGAACCCCGATGGATAAGGAACGCTGGATTGCTGTTGGTGAAAAATTATATATGCAAATGAAAGATGGTGAAACGAAAAAGATAATCAAGCTTTGTTTGGACTTTTACAAGAAGAATAATAAGCAAAATTGAAAATTTTGACAGATG
>ERZ827101.3821-NODE-3821-length-10109-cov-12.887607_pt1 | contig 10109 bp, 8 predicted proteins | sample MGYA00519869_ERZ827101 | MGnify/ENA primary metagenome ERZ827101 (study PRJEB31778, sample SAMEA3449256) | human gut metagenome | biome: human gut; feature: human-associated habitat; material: faeces | place: United Kingdom | collected 2010/2012 ...
ATGGTGGCGCAATTTTCAACTGGAATATTGGCGCACTTTTCAATTAGTATCTACAAAAGATGTGATGTAAAATTGGAAACCTTGTTAGGATACATCAATTACTTTTCAGAACACTGTAAATGCAAAGTTATCATCATTGGTGATGAAGATAAAATTACCGAAAAGGAGAATAAGGACAGTAATTTGAAGTTTAAAGATTTCAAAGAGAAGACTATCGGACGCACTTTCGAAATTAAAGTAAATGTAGAAGAAACACTTGATTTTTTCATCAATGAAATATCTGCCAACAACAGAAATCTTCTGCTGGAAAACAAAGAGTTAATAATTAAAATATTCCATGCTTCTAAATTCAATAACTTGCGAGTGCTCCGTCAATGCTTGAACGACTATCATAGAATAGTTATGGCGTTACCCGAACATTATCATAAATCTCCTAAATATAAACTTATCATAACATCATTATTGGCAAATTTTGTCGCTGTTTATTGTGAATATAAAAGTGGAAATACCCAGATTGGACATTTATTCAATAGCTTATCCAAAATGTTTACTGATAGGGAAATAGATGAAGAACGTGAAAATATTTTATCCAAATACCGTTTTATTGAAATAGGTAGAAAGCTGGATATTTTTAGTGATTTTCTTGTCAATGAAATTGTTTGTTACTTGGAAAGTGGATATTTTGATACAACTTACCTGCAACAATATTTTGCTGCTGAAAATACCAGTTTGAAAAGTTGGGAGTACCTATATGACTATTGGAGATTAGATAATGAAGAATATGAAAAATATTACGATGAAACGATACGATATTATTTAGCAGATAAAAGCACGGATTTGAGAGAACTCTTTATCATTATATCAGTTCTTTCTGTCTTATCTAATGATAATCTTGTTTCCGTATCTGAAAAGGACATTATAACCCAAGGTAAACATTCTATAAACAGGCTGATGGAAGGAATTAGCGGCATTGAGGATCTATTGAATTGCAAATCAAAAGTACATTCAGGTATAGGAAGAAACCATAATAATGTCGGCTCTTACAAAATTTTGAATAAGTTGATTGCGTATTTTGAGAAACTGTTTGAGCAAAGATTTGAAAAATGTCCCAATAAAGTGTCTGTTATGTTGGAAAATTTAACGGATGAGACTTGCGAACGTTTGAGTTTGGCACTTAACGACATGCTTCCGGTTAGACAGATACTTTATAGAGATACTTCGATATTTCAAGAGGCTGATGCGGATAAAGTTTCGAATAGTATTTTGGGATTATCAAATGAATCACGAAATACTTTCCTGCATTTTTTATTATTCCGTTATAAATTTACCTCTTCCGGCAATGAAATAGAATACTTGAGTAAATGTTGTCAATTAGATTTACCGCAACTAAAATTAATCAACCGGAAATTAAAGATAGAAGCGGCAAACAAAAGATTTATAGAAAAGTATTCTATTGAGAAAATCACGAACCTAATAGATGAAATTACTGCAAAAATAGAATAGCTATTTCTGTTCGTCCTCAAAAGCGATGGTCTTGGCAAGGAACAGACCGATTACAAACTTTGCTCCGTGTTCGATCAGTTTGCGCTTCGTTTGTATGAATCCTTCGCCAGTTGTCAGTAGATCATCAATTAACAGAACGCATTTGTCCTTGAAATATTCGGGATGAAATTGCAGGTTTGCGGTCTTGTCCTGCCCGTGTGTGCCTTTGAGTTGAGGACGGTCGGCGGCAAGGGTGATAGCCCCGTAGCCGTCGGCTATTCCGATGTCCGCCGATAGTTTCCGGCAAAACTCTTCGTAACGGATGCGGTTCTTCTCACGGGTGGATGCGGGAATAGGAACGAGTACGGCACGGTGCTTGTTCTCCTGAATGGCACGGATTCGGCTGATAGCAATGGAAAAGAGCTTGACGGTGAGGTCGGTTTTGTGCCCGGACTTGAATTTGAAAATAAGGTTGGAAATCTTCTTGCCCTCAAAGGTGATCTTGTCGTTGCGCCGGACGGGGCAATAATCATACAGGTAAAGGCACAGGCTGCCGTCCAGACGGAAAAAGCCCTGAAAACGGTTATCCAACGGGTAAAAGGCTTTGCGGAAATCGTTCAGGAAGGTAAAGATGAGAACGTTGTTCCAGAAACGGGCTTCGTCCTCGCTGCCGGACTTCAAATAGTACATGAAGCCTGCCAGATGCCCGCTTTCGTACAAGCCCATGCCGATAGTCAGCCTCTCGTTGAAACAGGTCTGATTGACGATATGCCATCCGTAAGATGCAAACTGCTGTTCGTAATCGGAACGGGTTTCGAGCAGGAAATAGAATTTGCCGTCGTCCTCGAAACGGATCACGTACTCGCACCGAAGGGCGACCTTGCATAAAATGCGGTTTTCTTCCTCGAAAGTTTCGGGAATGGCAAGAAAGGTGTATTGGGCTACAAATATAGGGCGTTCCATAGTTAAACGTGTTTGTTCATTTGCAAAGGAATGGATTCCTTGCGAACCTGCAAATAAACAGCGGGGAAAATATGCAGGCTGCAAGAAAATATGTTGCCCTTTGCTTCGTTTTGCACCACTTCGGACACGACAAAGCTACAAGCGTGGAGCAAAACACGGACAAGCGGTACATAAACGCACCGGGGCATCCGTAACAGTCTGTATATTTGCGGGAAACAGTAAATTATCGGATATGGAAATAGTGACTATTGAGAAAAAGACCTTTGAAGAGATGAAAGAGAAGTTCAATCGGTTCAGCGAGCATTTACAACAGTTGTGTTCACGGTACAGACCGCCGGAAAAGATGAACTGGCTGGATAATGCGGACGTGTGCGAGAAACTCAACGTGAGCAAACGGACATTACAGACGTACCGTGACAGCGGAAGGCTGGCATACAGCCAGATAAACCATAAGTTGTATTACAGGCTGGAAGATGTGGAAGCGTTCTTAACGGCAATGAGCAAGGAACAGGTAGAGGAAGAATAAGATGGAAGTGATTACAAAGGACATGGAAGAGGTAAAGGCGTATTTCGAGGCTCTGGAACGGGGCACGAAGTACGTGGATAACGTAACGGCGAACTTTCACCCGGTGATGAACGGCGAGGTGTACCTGACGGGGGAAGAGGTATGCAGGATATTGCATATCACTACCCGCACCTTGCAGGATTACCGGGCGCAACGGATTATCCCGTTCATTTCGCTGCCGGGCAAAACGCTGTACAGACAATCGGACTTGCTGCGTATGTTGGAAGAGAACTATGTGCAGATGAAGCAAAAGAGCAAACGAAGGAAAAGCTCTACTTAACTTTTGGGTGCGGTGCATGGGTAAATGCAGCAAAGGCAGGAGTTCCACCGGGGAGTTCCTGCCTTTGCCGTATTTTGCCTTGCCGGATGGGATTCAGGCGGTTTCACGCATGGCGACTGCCTGCTTTTTGACCTTCTTTTGTGTCTTGTCAAGGACTTTCTTCTGCATGGCTGCGAGGTTGCCGGAGATCGAACGGAAATCGGAGCTTACCATCTTGTTAGTCACTTCGGCGTATATTTGGGTGGTGCTGATATGCTTGTGACCGAGTATCTTTGAAAGTGCCTCAATCGTACCGCCGTTACAGAGATAGACCGTCGTAGCGAAGGTATGCCTCGAAAGGTGGAAGGTGACTTCCTTGTTGATTTTGCAAACGGCGGCTATCTTTTTAAGGTAGTCGTTACAAGTGCCGTTGCCCGGCATGGGAAACACGTAATCATCTTCCGCAAGCCCCTTGTAGCGTTCGATCAGTTCTTTGGCAATCTCCATCAGGGGGACGTTGCTCGATACCTTGGTCTTTGTCCTGCGGGTGATAATCCATTCTTCGCCGTCGAAATCCATACGCTGGATCTTGTCATAGGTGAGTGTCTTTATATCTATGTAACTCAATCCGGTAAAGCAGCCGAAAAGGAACATATCACGGACGAGGTTGGTCTGTTTATCCACAAACACGGTATTGGCTATCAGTTTCAGTTCTTCTTCCGTGAGGTAGCCCCGGTCGGTTTCCTGCATTTCGAGGCTGTACTCGCTGAACGGATCGGTGCGGATAATTCCCCTGCGCCAAGCCTTGTCGGTCAGGCTGAGTATGGGCATGGTGTAAATCCAGAGGGTATTTGCGCTCAATCCCTTTTCGTTCCGCAGGTAGCTGTCGAAATCGTCTATGAAGTCTTTCGTCAGTTCCTTGTAAGCCATATCGGTACGCTTCCTCTTCTCCCACATGAAGGCTTCGAGGTGCTTGTAAACGGTCAGGTATTTGTTATAGGTGGACTTCGCACGGAGTTTCTTTTCCACCATTTCGCCAAATTCCCTGTTCATGGTCTGGAAGTCTTTTAGGATGCAGTTCTCCATCACGCCGATGCCTAAAAAGGCATTGCGCACCTTCTCGGAAGTGACAAAATCGTCCGCCCGGAGTATCTGGTAGTAGTGGTTGTTGATGCGGGCTTTGATCTCTTCCAACTGCGGGTTGATCTCCAAGGCTTCGGCGGACTTGCCGCTTACTTTTCCGGCTTCGGCGTTCCACAAGGAAGGGGTGACGAACAGCTTTGCGCTGAACGTGGCAATATCGCCGTCAATGGTGATACGTGCCATTACAGGGGCTTTTCCGTCGCTTACTCTCACTGCTGTTCTCTTCACGTAGAACAGGACTTTAAAGGTGCTTCTCTTTGTTTTCATAACTCTAAATATTCGTTTGTAAAGGTAATTACTTTCCCGTTACCACGAGTTATGAAGAATTACGCAAAATAGTGAAACAGAACTTGTTACCGTTATAGTAGGGTGTCATGGATTAGGTAATGACTTAGTACCTGAACTATGGCTTAACCCTACTTTTCGGGGCTTTTTTTGCCTATGGCTGTTTCTTTCCGCTTTGCTACTAAGATGCTGACCTGCTTATTTTTAAGCTAAACTTTGCTTTTCTTTGCGACTGTTCCCGATTTTTCCGTAAAAATATCACAATTTCGCTTGCAAATTCAATATTTTTTTGTATATTACCGATCTAATTCTTATAATCTCTGTTTGAGATATCTTTGTTTATGGAATGAATACTAAAATAGTTTGGCGTTTAATTGTTTGGCATTTAGTGGAAAATGACATGATGGAATTATAAGATTGTTCATTGTGAAAATGAGAAAAGTATACTAACTTTAAATGTGATAATTATGAAAAAACGAATTAGTTTATTAAGCCTTTGTTTAGGTTTATTCATTGCTGCTTGTACAGACAGTAGTGGTTTTGAGGATTTACAGAATTTCTCGGAAAAAGAGGTTATGCCACGTGCGGCAGGTGACGGAATTTATGATGTGTTAGGTTATGGATATGATATAACATCAGACTACTTGGGAGAAGCTTCTGTTCGTCAACCGGTTTTAGATGTAGAAGCATTTATTAGAGATAATAAGGGACGTTTTGATAATCCTTTTATTGGAACTATAGAACAAAAAGTTACTGCTGGTGAGGATGCATGGTCTTTTCTTCAGCAAACAATAAGTAATACAAATTTTTCTGGTTCTGTAGCTGCAATGGGTAAGTCTGATACATCAAAAGGATTTTTCTCCGGGAGTATTACTACAGGATTTAAGTCTGATTCTAAATATTCATATTCTTCCAAATATTCTTTTGCGCGAGCGGAAGTTATAAAGAAACAGAGACAATATCTTTTATATACTAATGCTGAAACCTTATCACGGTATTTATCTTCAAATTTTATAGCGGATTTAAATAAATACTCAGCTGATGAGATAGTTAGAATGTATGGAACTCATGTACTGACTAAAATAACAGTGGGTGGTTCCTATAGGGCCTATTATAAATCTGTTATTGTAGAAGAAGCCAATCGCACAGAGAAAATGAAGACTGTAACAGCTGGTGCTAAATATAATATGAAAAAGGTGGGGCTCGATGCAAATGGAAGTTGGAATACTACAACTATTACTGAAACGAATAAGAAAAATTCTAATTGGACGTGTGATATTAAATGTCTAGGAGGAACAACTTCTGGTACTACTATAACTTTGTCTCCTAATCAGGGACCTACGACTACTATCAATTTAGGTGCATGGACACAATCAGTTGATGATACTCATTCCCGTTTGGTTGATGTTGATTGGAATGCTACTTATCCTATTTATGATTTAGTTTCAGATCCTGCAAAAAAAGTAGCATTAAAAAATGCAGTAGAAAAATACATTGATAGTTTTAAACTGGAGATATTGGAATTGTTGCCTTTATATAATTATTATAGCTCCAAACATATAAATAGTAGTTATTTTACAGAGTGGAAAGGAACGCATTTTAATACGGATGATTATCAAGGTGTAACATGCTATCTCTGTGCGAGTCAAGTGGAGGGAACTGTTCCTTTATATGAATATTATAGTGCAAAATATATAAATCAAAGTTTAAGTTCTGTATGGAGAGGTAATCAGAGTAATACAGATGTATACCAAAGAATAACAGGTTATATTTATAAATCGCAGGTTTTAGGAACAGTACCTTTATATGAATATTATAGTGCAAAACATATAAATCATAGTTATTCTGTTCAATGGAAAGGACTTCATTTTAATACGGATGATTTTCAAAAAATTGTAGGATATGTATTTCCTTTTGAAGATTGATTCATGTTGGAGATAAAAAATATCAATATTCTTTTTCTTATAAAATAGCTTCTAGCACAGGTATGTGATATGAACAATGCTTATTAAAACTTGATTTATTAACTTTTTAAAATGTACTGTTATGAGGAAAATAAATTTGTGTTATTTTTTATTTGTAGGAGTGCTGGTTTCTTGTACAAATACTTATGACGTTTGTGAAATGCAAAGGAATGAAACAGAAGATATGAGTTCCCGTATGGCAGGAGATGGTGTCTATGATGTACTGGGGTTTGGATATGATATAACAGAGGATTATTTAGGGGAGAACTCTACTCGTTTACAAGTTATTGATGTCAAAGCATTAATAAGAGATAATGGTGATCGGTTTTATAATCCTTTCATTGGAACCATAGACCAAAAAATTGTTGCAGGTGAAGATGCCCAATCTTTTCTTCAGAATGTGATAACTGATTCAAATTTTAAGGGATCTGTAGCAGCCATGGATATTAAAAAAGATGCTGAAGGATTCTTTTCTGGCACTCTTTCCGCTGGATTTAAGTCTGCCTCTAAATATTCATATTCTTCTAAATATTCTTTTGCTAAAGCAGAAGTGACAAAGAAACAAAGAAAATATTTTGTAGATGCAGATGTTGAGCTTTTATCTCGATATTTATCTTCTAACTTTGTGTCTGATTTAGGTAAATACTCAGCAGATCAAATTGTTGCAAAATATGGGACCCATGTACTTACTAATATTACAGTAGGAGGTTCTTATATAGCTTATTATAAATCGGCTATTATAGAAGAAAATACAGGTACAGAGAAAAAACAGACAGTAAGTGCTGGGGCGAAATATAATATGTCTAAAGTCGGTCTTGATTTTGATGGGACTTGGAGCACAACTACAATAACCGAGGCTAATAAAAAGAATTCAGATTGGACATGTACTATTCAATGTGTAGGAGGCACTACTTCTGGTACTACTATAACTTTGGCTCCTAATCAAGGTCCCACGACTACTATCAATATAGGTGCATGGTCACAATCTGTAGACGATACTCATTCGCGGTTGGTTGATGTTGATTGGAATGCTACTTATCCTATTTATGATTTGGTTTCAGACCCAGTAAAGAAGGCTGATTTAAAGCTAGCAGTAGAGAAATATATAAATAGTAAAAAAATATCAGTTATTAAGTTGGTTACATTATATCAATTATATTGGCCTAAGGGTGTAAATTGTCACTGGTGTACTTCTTGGTCAGAAGTTCTTCGGTATAAGAATGAAGGGCATGAATATTCCGGTGTTTTTGGGTATATATGTGCTGAAGAGGAACCTGGTACTCTGCCTCTTTATAGAATGTATTGGTCTAAAGGGAGGAATTCACATTATATTACTTCATGGGCTGAAGTACGTAAATTCCAAAATGAAGGTCATGAATACCAAGGTATAGTTGGCTATATTTATACATGGAATGAAGTTAATACTATTCCTGTTTATAGTTTATATTATCCTAAAGGTCGAGATAGTCATTATTTAACAGATAAAGCAGAAGTAGATCGATTTATAAGGGAGAGAGGTGATCAGTATGGTGGTATTTTAGGATATGTTTATCCATAAATATTGTCGGTTTTAAAAAGATATAGGTAGATTTTTTTTCTTGTTCAAATAATAGTGTTCGCTCGAGATCCAAAGAAAGCGAATACTATTATTTGTAAAATAGTTTTGTTTATTGTAATCTGTTTCATTGGTATATTTCTTGAATAGGAATGGCTAGCATTACCGGTTTATTAAATTCTTCCCACAAGAATATATTATAATTTAGTGATTTGGGAATTTTCTCTTATTTTTTTAAGGTTTACATATTTCTTTGGTTTAAGGCCTAATATATATGGCAGTAAATGAATGAATCTATAGATACGTGTACTTATTTTCTTTTGTTTGGCTGAATCATCGTATGGAGTCAGCCTTTGGTAATGGAAAAATAGATGCCGCAAAGGATGCATAGCATGGTATGCCCACGGTTTACGTCCACTATAGTGTAAGATGATTGGATGTAAAATGGCATCTGTGTATGATGGTTTCCACGCAGGGGATGTATATCTGTTATTTCTATAGAAGTCGTCTTGAACATTCCACTTTATATCTATTAGTACCTTTTGGTCGTATAATAGAGCATTTAATATGTCTTGATCATTTAGAATAATGCGATCGGGATATTGTTGATAATATTTTATACATTGTTGCTCGATATTATGTTTGCGCCAATATGCTAAGTTTAATAGTAAAACACCTCCGTTTATGTAGTTGTATGAGGGAGCATATTGTAATCTTTCAAAGTAACTAGGATTAGGGCTGACAGTATCTTGTACCCCTGCTAGTGCTAATTGGTTTAGATTGGTATCCCATAATTCTTTTAAGGATCCTAAAACAAGTGTATCACTATCTAGATAAATCACTCGTGAGATTGTAGAAGGTAATATCGAAGCCAACACACATCGATAGAAGACAACCATGGAAAGACGTTGTTTTTGCCACTTAACTTCATAATTTTGAAGTTTTTCATGTGGAATATAGTAAAAAGCTATGGAAGTTTCATATTTTTCTGCTACTTGTGACAAAGTAAGAACATCTTCTTTGGGTAGATGCCCTGATACAATATGTAGCATGATATCTTTAGGATCATTATTTTCTAATATTGAAACTATTGTGACTGCGCAATAACGAACAAATTTGGAATCTATAGTAAGTGCAATATGCATCATTAGCTTATGAGTTTATATTTTTAAAGAAATTAGGAATCGTTACATCCGGAATAATGAATCCGTCTTTGCGAAGTGCTTCAAAATAAGCACTGCCGATAACACGTTCATATTCAGCCTCTAGTTTTCCTTCTTTATGTAACTGATAGAAGTAGCGCCAGTGGCGACCTCCGTGTCTGCCCTTGTGTTGCTCCAGTTGCTTGCCGCCATTTATCATCTTTTCCATAAACTGCTGCTTGCCGCGTATATTGTAATGATATACATGGATATGGCTGTCGGCAGAGTTTTGTGGGAACATGGTTACTTTATGGTTTCCCATTGAAATTTGCAGGTAACCGGCAGTCCGGTGAATGACTTTTTTGTTCTGACGCTCAAACAGCGAATAGAGTGACAAGTCATATTTTTCAGGTTCGGTTACCGCTTTTACAGTCTTATCCCATTGCCAAAAGGGTTTTTCTTCTTCAGGATAGACACTTCTCATTTCACAATTCAGCACATTGGCATTGGTGGCATATAATTCATCTTTCAAATTGCCGGTAGGGGCATACCATAATTCGTCGGCATCGGCATTGATAATCCAGTCGGCCTTATAAATGGTTTTGGCTTTCCAAATCATACGGTCTACCCAGTCCTTTTGTTCATAGTTGGTAGCCTTTTCTTCTATCACTTCTTTAATCCACCCTTTTTGTTTGTATTTAACGTGAGTTCGAAATAAAATCAAAAAATAGCAAGTTGTCCGTCATTGACA
>ERZ827101.3829-NODE-3829-length-10084-cov-20.213780_pt1 | contig 10084 bp, 9 predicted proteins | sample MGYA00519869_ERZ827101 | MGnify/ENA primary metagenome ERZ827101 (study PRJEB31778, sample SAMEA3449256) | human gut metagenome | biome: human gut; feature: human-associated habitat; material: faeces | place: United Kingdom | collected 2010/2012 ...
GCAGTCTGAATCAGACAGTGCAGTTTCTGGAACGCCCGGTGAAGGATTTTCAGTACATGCCCGGACGAGGGCCTGCAGAAGAATTCAGCATTCGTCTGGTTGACTGTGACACATCCTCCATCTGGAAAACGGTGAAGCTGAAATTCAGCGGTGATAATGAACCCGGAATGAAGGAGAAATCGGACTGGTTTTTACGTGTTTCCGGAGAGAATCAGGGAAAACTTGCAGTTGGTCTGCTGGATACGGATGGTGTCACTCCGCTGAAACTGGGGGACGCGCACAATAACAGGCAGGGAACGCAGATTGAGGGCAATACGGTAACGCTGAATTTTAAGGCTTTTGTGCAGGCAACGCCTGATGCCATTGCACAGAAAAGTGTACAGCCCGGAGAGTATAAATCAGTAGCGAATTTTGAGTTGTTCTATGAATGACAGACTGAAAATATGCCGCCGGATACTGCAAACGACGGGAAGTGCTGCACTGTTATTGTGGGGAGGCTGTGCCGGAGCCGGAGAAAATTCAGGAGGTGTTCCGGGTATACTGAAGTTTGCACAGCAGTATCAGCAGCAGGAAGTTTCTGCCATAAAAGAGGGGGGGACAGGCGGAAAAATGGACAGTGTCGCCATTAGCACAAAAATGCCTATCATGAGCATACATACCTGCTAAATTTGACTTACAGATATGAGGGATAGTATCCCAAACTTCAGGAGCAGTAATGGATTATACATTCTGAGTTGAAAATATAAATTAGGATACGAAGAAGATTATTGGAACATCACTTTAAGTAGCCAAAAAAATCATTGAGAGGCGTGTTGGAGGATATAACAAATGAAGAAGATAGTGTGCTCAATGAAATTACTACTAATGTTAGCGGTAGGAGATATCTTGTTGATACAGACTGCAGGGGCGGTAGATATAAATATAAATATCACGGGGGAAATTTATATCCCCCCATGTAAAATTAATAACAATGACTCTGAAATAAAAATTTCTTTTAACAGAATATCGTTGTACGAAGTAAACGGATACAAAAATGCCAAAACAAAAACGGTCACAGTAAACTGTAATTATTATCAGGGAACGCCTTATATTCGAATAGACGGCACGGTATTATCAGGTGCCGGGGACAATGTTCTGAAGACAACCGGGATCAATGCATCTGTACTGGGTATTGCCCTGTATCAGGGGAATGATGTGAACAGTTCTTATCCACTAAGGATAGGTGCAGGTGAACAGGGAAAATACGGATATAAAATAACACGTGGCTTGACTGGACAAAATATAACAGTGGGACAGTTCACATTTACTGCAGTACCCTATAAACATGGTTTAGGGACGCTGAGTACTGGGACATTTAGCGCAATAGCTACGATGCATATCAGTTATCTATAAAACATAGTTCTGGTATCGAGAGTAAATTAGGAGCCATGTGGAATCTTTTGTTTAAAAAGAATGATTCTGATAGTTGATATATATAATAGGACACAATCTTAGCATTAGAGCATCCATTTATAATGAAGCAAGCATTTATTGCCTTTACAAGGTTAATAAGATATGTGGGAATGCATCAAAAGACACTTTAATAAAATTAAAATGCGCATCAAAAAAAAAATAATTTTTCAGGAGCGGGTAATGAAATTAAAACTGATATTAATGGTCGTTATGGCTATGTCACCAGCATTATCGCGAGGACAATACGTATCATATTTATGGGCACCAACTGCTTCATCTATATCTGGATATATTAATTATACAGGATGGGGCAGTGGTAGTGTAAATACTCAGCTTTATGGGTGGAGTGTCAACCAAGCTAACGCTGTGTATTCAACATGTGATAGCGGGTCTATGGGGACAGATGCGAAGAATCAAGCATATGACTGGTTTGTTTTTATTCCTAAAAAAATAGATTTAGGAAATGTGTCAGCTTCTGTAATACCCCAGTCAATAAACGGGTGGACATATGCATCAATGAATAATGAATTATGGGTGATGAAAAAAATGACAGAAGAATCATCATACAATTATGATGGTAAGACATGTCCAATTAGTTTTTTTTCGTATAGATTTAGCAACCTCACTCCAGGGAGCGTTCCTATATCTATCGATTTTTTTGATGTGCCAGTTGGAAGTTACAACACAGTAATGAAGGTAAAAATTCAGTTTTCGGAATTATTCTGGAGTATAGGTAGTATGTATCAAAAAATTTCTAATCAAACTGCATTAGATTATGCTCAGGAACAAAATATACCAGTAGATATCAATGTGAATAATAAATGTACCGTTGGGCATAAAGTTGTTAATATAGACCATGGTAAACTTGCAGTTGACGTTGCTGAAAATAACATAGTGAAAAAGGATATTTCTATTCATTGTACAGGAGAGACAAGTATAACATTAAGACTTCACTCTAATCAACAATCAAAAATTTATTACGACAATGGATTAGGAGTTGACGTGGGTAATGGTTGGGATTCTTTATTATCTATTAAGAGTAATGATAGAGCGCAATATGGAAAAAACATAACTGATGTAATTCAGAGCAACGAAACAAAAAACTATTCACTACAATCAGTCTTAAAGAAAAAAGATAATTATTCCCCGGGTGTTATTTCAGGAAGTGCCATATTGGAAGCTAGTTTACCATAATAAATGTAGGAGGAAATTGAGCCTGTACATGATTGTTTAATTACCTAATTTTGGTATGTTTAATTCAGCTTCAAATGAAGGTTAATTTATGGACGAAAAACAGTTACAGGCTCTGACCAACAAACGGACCAAAAACCTCTCTGGCAGGTCCAGTCTGGTGAACAGATTATTAGGAATGATATAGCCGCTTTAGTTATATCTTTTACCAGCAAACCTCCGCTGACCAGCATGGCCTGATTTTCAGGATCAGAAGCAAACACTGCAAACTTAGTCCATTCAGGGCTGTTTACATCTATTTTTGTCAGATCCCGTCCATTCCACTGCTGAACATAGACTTTGGCTTCATCACTGGTCATTACTTCCGCACCAACGTTACCCAGCCAACCAGGGCGCTGCGTCATATCATATCCGCCCTTCGCAACTTCCTTATCAATAACCAGGGCTTCCAGCGGATTGTCTTTCAGCTTCTGATCGATTTCTGCGCTCTGTTCATCACTGATTTTCTTCCATTTATCGATAACATTCTGACAGTCCCCCCCGGATTTCCGGCATTCCGATAGCTCCTTGTCAAAAGTCAGAGACTGGTCTTCACTAAGGTAATTACTCTCAACAGCATTCTTCTCGCTCTGTGCTCCCACTGCTGCTGATGCGGTGCTATTTTCGGTAATACCGCCGGCCAACCCTGCCGAAACGGTTGCCAGCGTACTTATCGTCTGCTTCTGCTCTTCACTGAGGTCTGACTGTTTCACGCCCGGATACAGCATTCCGGCAATCGCTCTGGCTGCCAGCTCTCCCGTTGCTGCGCCTGCTGCACCGGCAGCAACATTATTACTCTGCATTGCCGCTACTGCACCGCCCAGAATGGCGTGAGCAATGGCCTTTACTGCCGGGTCTTTTTCTGTTGATTTCAGCAGGTATGCCAGTTCCGGAGCCGAAGCTCCCGCCAGTACTGCACCAACGTCACCACCTGCCAGCTATGGCTGGAGATGGTGGATGTTACCGATAATCAAGAAGCCTTAGATATAAGGCAATGTTTTATCTTTCTTTCATACGAAAACCAGTGCTGCCATACTAGCCCTTTTCCTGTGACATCTAAGCGAGCTCATGTTTATCGGGAAGGGTGTTAGATCATTGTTAATCATACACAGGTAATTATGCAGCGGTTATGCATAACTTCATTTCGAGCGTGTGATAACGCCAACACAATCACCAGAATTATAAAATAAAATCACAAAACCTGAGAACATATCACATTTTATCACATTAATAATTTTTCTTTATGATTTCATAACTATTTACAGCCTTTTATTAAGTCAAAAAAGTTAAATTGCAATTATTGCATAATTATTCGCACTACAGTTTTTTTACTTTTAAAATCATATAAATATATGATCACCTTAAAACAGCAAACTCCACAAAATAATAACAAATAGAAATATTTCCACCCAAATAATGATTATCTATTCATGAGCTGACATTATGAAATTAATCATTATTTGATGCAAATAACACAAATTAAAACAAACACCTTAATATCCATTCTTGTGTGAATCTCATCACAATAATGTTTATTTTACCGCCTAGTATGAACCACGAAATCAATTGAACTTAGCCGCCATGAAATTAAATACACAACATGGCGCATACCTTTTTATTCTGAAAAAATTAAAGGAATAATTATGGAAAAGCATTACGTCGGTTCTGAAATTGGTCAATTGCGTAGTGTTATGCTGCACCGCCCAAATTTAAGTCTGAAACGTTTGACACCATCGAATTGTCAGGAACTGCTTTTCGATGATGTACTCTCGGTTGAACGGGCAGGTGAAGAGCATGACATCTTCGCAAATACGCTGCGCGATCAGGGGGTGGAAGTCCTGCTGTTAACAGACCTCCTGACACAAACCCTTGATATTAAAGAAGCGAAAACTTGGTTACTGGAGACGCAAATTTCTGACTACCGCCTCGGACCTACCTTTGCGGGCGATGTGCGCAGCTGGCTGGCGGACATGCCGCACCGTGAACTGGCGCGAAGATTAAGCGGCGGATTAACTTACGGTGAAATTCCGGCTGCCATTAACAATATGGTGGTGGATACCCACACGTCTAATGACTTTATTATGAAGCCGCTGCCGAATCATTTATTTACCCGCGATACCTCCTGCTGGATTTATAACGGTGTTTCTATTAACCCGATGGCCAAACCAGCCCGTCAACGTGAAACCAATAACCTCCGGGCAATATATCGCTGGCACCCAGTATTTGCCGACGGCGATTTTATTAAGTATTTCGGCGACGAAAATATTTATTACGACCACGCCACTTTGGAAGGTGGCGACGTATTAGTGATTGGTCGTGGGGCGGTATTGATCGGCATGTCTGAACGCACAACACCGCAGGGCGTGGAGTTCCTCGCCAACAGCCTGTTCAAACATCGTCAGGCCGAGCGAGTGATCGCCGTTGAGCTGCCAAAACACCGCTCCTGTATGCACCTTGACACCGTCATGACCCACATCGACGTTGACACTTTCTCCGTTTACCCGGAAGTGGTGCGCAAAGACGCCCAGTGCTGGACGCTCACTTCGAACGGACGCGATGGCCTACAACGGACCCAGGAAACCGACCTGTTGCACGCCATCGAGAAAGCACTCGGTATTGACCAGGTACGCTTGATCACCACCGGCGGAGACGCCTTTGAAGCCGAACGTGAGCAGTGGAACGACGCCAATAACGTTCTGACCATCCGCCCCGGTGTGGTGATTGGTTACGAGCGCAACGTCTGGACTAACGAGAAATACGACAAAGCCGGCATCACCGTGCTGCCCATCCCGGGGGACGAATTGGGACGAGGCCGCGGCGGCGCACGCTGCATGAGCTGTCCGCTTGAACGCGACGGAATTTAAAGGAGCCATCATGGAACGAAAACCCACTTTGGTTGTGGCGTTGGGCGGCAACGCATTATTGAAGCGCGGCGAACCACTGGAAGCAGAAATCCAGCGCCAGAACATTGAGTTGGCCGCCCGTACCATCGCCGGGCTCACGGTGAATTGGCGCGTGGTGTTGGTTCACGGCAACGGTCCACAGATCGGGCTGCTGGCGCTGCAGAACAGCGCCTACGACAAAGTAACCCCTTATCCACTGGACGTTCTTGGCGCCGAAAGCCAGGGGATGATCGGCTACATGCTCCAGCAGGCGCTGAAAAACAGCCTGCCACAGCGTGAGGTGAGCGTCCTGCTTACTCAGGTGGAAGTGGACGCTACTGACCCGGCGTTCAGCAACCCGACCAAATATATCGGACCGGTGTACAACGAAGACCAGGCAAAAACACTGGCAGCAGAAAAAGGTTGGGGGTTTAAGGCCGACGGCAGCTACTTCCGTCGCGTGGTGCCATCTCCACAGCCGAAACGCATTGTCGAGAGCGATGCTATTACGGCACTGATCCAGCGCGACCATCTTGTTATCTGCAACGGCGGCGGTGGTGTGCCAGTTGTGGAAAAGGCTAACGGCTATCGCGGAATTGAGGCGGTGATCGACAAAGACCTCTCTGCTGCCCTGCTGGCATACCAGATAGGGGCCGACGCACTACTGATTCTCACTGATGCCGACGCGGTTTACCTCGATTGGGGCAAACCGACCCAGCGTCCGCTAGCGCAGGTGACGCCAGAACTGCTCAGAGGCATGCAGTTTGACACCGGATCGATGGGGCCGAAAGTGGCCGCCTGCTGCAAGTTTGTTGAAGCTTGCAACGGTATTGCCGGGATCGGCGCTCTGGTCGACGGAGCTGAGATTTTGGCGGGCAAGAAAGGCACATTGATTCGTAACTGAATCCCCCTTCACCTAACCCTCTCCTCAAAGGGGAGATGGCAGAGTGAGGGCATCAGACAGTTAAAATTTAAAAAGGATTTCCTAATGACCATCAATTTGAAAAAACGCAACTTCCTTAAACTGCTGGACTACACCCCGGCAGAGATCCAGTACCTGATCGATCTCGCGATCAAACTGAAAGCGGCCAAAAAAGCCGGACGAGAAAAACAGACCTTGGTTGGCAAAAACATTGCCCTGATTTTTGAAAAAACCTCCACCCGTACCCGCTGTGCTTTCGAAGTGGCTGCGTTCGACCAAGGGGCGCAGGTGACCTACCTCGGCCCAGGCGGATCGCAAATCGGCCATAAAGAGTCAATGAAAGACACCGCCCGTGTGCTGGGCCGTATGTATGACGGCATCGAATACCGTGGTTACGGTCAGGCCATCGTTGAGGAGTTGGGCAAATACGCGGGCGTACCGGTGTGGAACGGTCTGACCGACGAATTTCACCCAACCCAAATCCTCGCAGATTTGATGACCATGCTGGAACATTCCCCGGGCAAAAAACTGTCGGAACTGAGCTTTGCCTACCTTGGCGACGCACGCAACAACATGGGTAACTCCCTGATGGTGGGGGCTGCCAAAATGGGGATGGATATCCGTCTTGTAGCCCCAAAATCCTTCTGGCCGGATGTGGTGCTTGTTGAACAGTGCCGTTCCATCGCGGAAGAGACGGGCGCACGTATCACCCTGACCGATGACGTGGAAGAAGGCGTGTGGGGAACGGATTTCCTCTACACCGATGTTTGGGTCTCAATGGGTGAACCGAAAGAGGCGTGGACCGAACGCGTCAGCCTGATGAAGCCTTATCAAATCAACGCTGACGTGATGAACGCCACCGGCAACCCGAACGTCAAGTTCATGCACTGCCTGCCAGCCTTCCACAATGAGCACACCAACGTGGGCCGAGAAATTGAGATGGCATACGGCCTGAAGGGACTGGAGGTGACGGAAGAGGTCTTCGAATCCCCTAACTCTATCGTCTTTGATGAAGCAGAAAACCGCATGCATACCATTAAAGCGGTCATGGTGGCGACACTCGGCGACTAATCACCACCCGGTGCGTCGTAGGGTGCACCGGGTCTCAGGAGAACATCATGGGTAAGTTCAAATTTCCCTCCGCATATACCATTCTCTTTTTTCTGATTGCCATCGTTGCCGTCCTGACGTGGATCATTCCAGCCGGGCAGTATCACATGGCAATGAACGAAGCTCTCGGCAAGGAGGTTCCTGTTGCCGGCACCTATGCACACGTAGAGGCCAATCCGCAGGGACTGATTTCAGTGCTGATGGCCCCAATTGCCGGGTTGTATGATCCAGACTCCGGTCAGGCTAGGGCGATAGACGTTGCGCTGTTTATTCTGATCATCGGAGGATTCCTCGGGATCGTCACCAAAACCGGGGCCATTGACGCCGGAATCGAGCGCGTCACCACCCGACTACGTGGTCGCGAAGAGTGGATGATCCCGATCCTTATGGCGCTGTTTGCTGCTGGCGGTACAATTTACGGCATGGCCGAAGAATCCCTGCCGTTTTATACCCTGCTGGTGCCGGTGATGTTGGCAGCACGCTTCGACCCTGTGGTAGCCGCCTCCACCGTGCTGCTCGGCGCCGGGATCGGCACACTCGGTTCCACCATTAACCCTTTCGCGACGGTGATCGCCGCCAATGCAGCCGGGATCCCCTTCACCAACGGTATCACCTTGCGTGTGGTGGTGCTTGTCATCGGCTGGATAATCTGCGTGACATGGGTGATGCGCTATGCCCGGAAAGTTCGCAAGGAGCCGTCTCTCTCCATTATTGCGGATAAACAAGAGGAGAACCTCGCCCACTTCCTCGGCAATAAAAGCGAACAGGCTCTGGAGTTCACCCCGGTACGCAAAATTATTCTGGTGATTTTCGCCCTTACCTTCGCGGTCATGATCTACGGCGTGGCGGTGCTGGGTTGGTGGATGGCGGAGATCTCAACGGTATTTCTGACCAGCGCAATTATCATCGGCCTGATCGCCCGCATGAGCGAAGAGGAACTGACCTCTACCTTTATCAACGGCGCGCGAGATTTGCTGGGCGTTGCACTGATTATCGGTATCGCGCGCGGTATCGTAGTGATCATGGATAAAGGTATGATTACCCATACTATTTTGCACTACGCCGAGGGAATGGTTACTGGATTATCGACAGTAGCATTCATCAACGTGATGTATTGGCTGGAAGTGGTGCTGTCGTTTCTTGTGCCTTCTTCGTCCGGTCTGGCCGTTCTGACGATGCCGATCATGGCACCTCTTGCCGACTTCGCTAACGTCAACCGCGACCTGGTAGTTACGGCTTACCAGTCTGCGTCCGGTATCGTTAACCTGATCACTCCCACCTCTGCCGTTGTGATGGGCGGACTGGCTATCGCCCACGTGCCTTACGTGCGATATCTGAAATGGGTTGCGCCGCTGCTTGGGATATTAACAGTGGTAATTATGGTGGCATTAAGTCTGGGGGCATTGTTGTAATTTGCCGGATGGCGCTGCCCCTATCCGGTCTACGGAATGGTGTGGTGTCACCGGTTATTTCGAGAACTGAATATAGGATTATGATGGATTACGAAGATTTCTCTCCCAAAGAGCAACTACAGCTAACGGTCTGCCAACGTCTGATTGCAGAAAAGAGCTATTTTTCCCAAGAGGAGCTCCGCCGCGACTTACAGGAGCGTGGTTTTGAGACAATCAGCCAGTCCACCGTTTCTCGTCTGCTCAAGTTGTTAGGTGTCATAAAAATTCGAAATGCCAAAGGGCTAAAAGTCTATTCGCAGAATCCACAGTTGCGTCCGGCTCCTGATGCCGCGCGCACTGTGTCCGAAATGGTGGTGAGCGTTGAGCACAATAGAGAATTTATCCTTATCCATACCGTTGCTGGATATGGCCGCGCAGTGGCACGTGTCCTTGATTATCACCAGTTACCAGAAATTTTAGGCGTGGTGGCCGGAAGCAGTATCGTCTGGGTCGCTCCTCGGATGGTGAAGCGCGTCGCTCTGGTGCATAAGCAAATTAATTATTTACTAAGAACGTATTAATATTCACAAATGCCCGCTTGTATTGACTAATACATACATTAAATCGCTTCATTCGCAAAGCGAGTTTCCTATAATGCCTGATAATGTGCCAGGAGGGAGCATAGTCAAGCGTGTACGATATAACGTCTCACCGCGTCTGAAATCAGACACTGGCTTGGTGTTTTATTCCCGTTGCTTAATCTATTCCTTGGGTCCCTCATTTGAGGGGCTTTTTTTGCTCGGCATCAGGAGATAAACATGAATCCGTTTTATCAAAAAATAAATGCCCCTAGCCGCGAAGTGCTGGAGCTCGTTCTAAAAATCGCAGCAAAAATTGAAAACCATTCCTCAACCATCGCGGCGTTCGTATGCGCCGCCAATGATGCGCCCGAAAAACGCGTCAATATGAGTTCGCCGGAATATTACGCTTACGACGTATGTCAACAGGCCGCAGATGCTCCCGTGGTTTAACTCCTTCCCCGGTGTCGTTACGGGGAAGTCATCTTCACAGGGATCTTCAGTCAGTTAGTATTACCG
>ERZ827101.3840-NODE-3840-length-10055-cov-3.886900_pt1 | contig 10055 bp, 7 predicted proteins | sample MGYA00519869_ERZ827101 | MGnify/ENA primary metagenome ERZ827101 (study PRJEB31778, sample SAMEA3449256) | human gut metagenome | biome: human gut; feature: human-associated habitat; material: faeces | place: United Kingdom | collected 2010/2012 ...
GCGGATGCGTTCTGCTATATCAGTTTTTTATTCTGCTCGGCGAAAATCTCTCCGTGCCGACCGAAACTGCCGCACCGCAAAAAACAGGCCATTCCGCACAGGTACACCGCCAGATGGTTGCTGCATGTACCTGGATCTCAAGTCACTGCACCGAACCGGTTTCCCTGGAAGAAGCATCAAAAGTCGCCGGATTCTCCCGCTGCCATTTTTCCAAGCTGTTCCGCGCATACACCGGCCTCTCCTTCACGGATTTCGTCACCAGGGAACGGCTCCATATCGCCGAAAACCTGTTAAAAAAACCGGATCTCACGATCACCGAAGTGTCGCTCGAATCCGGTTTTAACAGTATTTCTACGTTTAACAGAGTCTTTTTGAAATCAAAAAATGTAAGCCCTACCGACTTCCGTCAGATGTACCTGCAATCCTATCAGAAATAGGCTATGAATTCGGCATGGCCTCTGGTCTTTCGCAGGTGGATGGAACCTTCTCAAATGCACCCGTTTCCGCACTCTTCATAATCTGATCGATCGTATCGAGTACGTGATATGCCATTTTGGCACTCGCACGGTTTGGTCTGCCCTCGGCAATTGCTTCTGCCATCTCAGACGGGCCAAGACCACGGCTGTTTTCGCTGTAATCAAAGCCATAATGTAAAACTTCCGGAACAGTCTGCTGTGTCCAGTCTTTTACACCCGGAATATAGACAACATCGCCGCCGAAATTGTTCGGATCAACAAGCTTTAAGATACCTTTTTTACCGTAAATGGTGAATACCGCCTGATCATTGATGACGCTGTCACCATTGACGCAGAATGTACCGGTCACACCGTTTTTCATTTCCAGAATGGTAAAGACCTGACTTTCGTTTGTATAGTCAAATTCCTGTCCGTATTCCGGGCTGCCCGGAATGATGTTCACACGCTTCGCCGCAAGGTTTCGCACGGACGATACAACGCGATCCACCGGACCAAAAAGACTCACAATTGCCGTCAGATAATAAACACCGAAATCGTAGCAGATACCGCCGCCCGGCATCCGCAGAAAACGGAAGATGCTCGCCAGTAAATCAAGATCGCGGTTTGCGCATGCTTCGAAAGATGTCACCTCGCCGATCAGCCCGTCGTCGATCGCTTTTCTTGCGGTCTGCAGTGCCGATCCAAGGAAGGTGTCCGGTGCGGAACCGAGATAGAGATGTTTCTCCTCTGCCAGCTCGATCAGTTTCGCTGCCGTTTCCGGTGCGAGGGTCATTGTTTTTTCAGTGTAAACGTGTTTTCCGGCTTCCAGTGCCTGACGGATCAGCCCCTCGTGGGTCGGTGCCGGTGTCAGAATGACTACCATTTCAATCGACGGGTCTGCCAGAATTTCCTCGTAGGTACAGCCCTTGATGCCATACTGCTCTGCTTTCTTTTTCGCATGTTCAAGATGGCCTGCGCAGCATGCTGCTACCTCAAGATTCTCAAAGTTATGAATCATGTTCGTCAGATAAATATCACTGATCGCTCCGCAGCCGACAACGCCGACTCTCATTTTTTTCGTTTCTGTTGTTCCCATTTGTAAAAATCCCCTTTACTCTTTGTTTTTTGATTCTGTTCTGATAAAAACCCTTATCTTTTTTATACAACGAAATGTCTGAAAAAACAAGCATTCCGGCTCATATTTCACTTTCAAAATGAAAAAACCGCCCACGGTTTCTGCAGATTCTCTGCATCACCGCGGACGGCCTTTTTCTGTTGTTTACTCCACGCTTTTCAGCGATTCAATCATATCAATTTTTCTTAACCGGTAGAACATCATAAAGTTGACGAACAGGGCAAACGCCAGGGTAATCAGGGCGCTCCAGCCGTAGCTCCGCGGGAACACGTTTCGTCCGAACATCATCAGATCGACCTCGACGGTCTGAATTACGCAATGATGTAAAAACGTTCCAATTCCCATGCCCGCGATAACGCCGAACAGTGTCAGCACCATGTTTTCCCGGTACACGTACGATGCCACCTCGCCGTCGAAGAAGCCGAGCACTTTCAGCGTTGCCAGCTCTCTCTGTCGTTCGGTGATGTTGATGTTGTTCAGGTTGTACAGCACCACAAACGCCAGCAGGCCCGCCGATACGATCAGCACCACGATGACGATGTCGAGGGAACGAAGCATGTTGTCAATCTGATCAATCAGGTCGGATGTGAACGAGATTGCCGCTACACCGTCGTACGTCATGATTTTTTCTCCGAGTGCTGTCTCATAATTGCTCGACGTGTCCTGGTATTTCATCAGAAGCTGGTTGTAGTCCGGCGCTCCGCCGAACAGCTCCTCGTAGAGATCCGGGGCCAGATACAGGTAATGGCGCACGTAGTTTTCGACGATGATCGAAATCTTTACGTCCACAATATCGTCGCCTTTTTTCAGCTGAACCGTGTCGCCTGCTTTTACGCCGAGCATCGTTGCTGTCTTTTCGCTGATGGCTGCGCCGCCGTCGGTCGGGAATTCGTAAACTTCTCCGCTTTTCCGGTCTCGGAAGGCATAGAAGTCATTGAAATTCGTCAGTTCTTTCGGCACTTCAAGCACTGCATCCACGGTCTTTTTGTCGGTCTGCAGTTCGATGTTCTGGCAGTACATTTCCAGCAGCTCATCGATGCCGCTGTAGTTTTCCAGATCGGTCTGCAATGCTTCTTTTTCGGATTCATCCACATCTGAATTCAGCACAGCATTCGCCTGATAGGTGAAGAGGCTGACGAACTGGTTTTTCGCAATCGCGGTGATGGAATCCTGAAGGCCGAAACCGACGAGGATCAGACCCATGCATCCGCCGATTCCGATAACGGTCATGAAGAATCGTTTTTTATACCGCACCAGATTCCGCACGGTTGATTTCTGCGTAAAGTTCAGATGTTTCCAGAGTACGCCGATGCGTTCTAGGAAAATCCGTTTGCCGTTTTTCGGTGCTTCCGGCCGCATCAGCTCTGCCGGACCTGCGGCGAGTTCTTTGTAGCATGCCGCGATCGTCGCCACGCCGGTGCAGGCTGCACTCGCCAGAATCGCAAGGCCTCCCTGCTCCCAGTTCAGCGGGGTCATGTAATACGGAAGTCCGGTATACAGCATGCCGTAGGCATTCATAATAACCCAGGGCAGGATTTTTTCTCCAACCACCACGCCCGCGAGAGCGCCGGATACGGTGGAGAGCATCGCGTATGCGAAATATTTAAAGGCGATCACGCCGTCGGAATAGCCGAGGGCTTTTAACGTTCCGATCTGCTGACGCTGTTCCTCGATCATTCGTGTCATCGTCGTCAGGCTGACGAGAGCAGCCACGAGGAAGAAGATAACCGGGAAGAATTTTCCGATATTCGAGATACGGCCGGCATCCTGACCGAAGCTCTCAGTTGACGTTACCTTATTCCGTCCCCAGACGTACCACGTTGGTTTTTTCAGGTCTGCGAGTGTTTTCTCACCGTCCGCAATTTCCTGCTTCGCATCCGCGATTTCTGGTTCGGCGTCGGCTTTTGCTTTTTCATATTCGGCTTTGCTGTCCTCAAGTTCCTTTTCTTTATCGGCAATTTCCTGTTTCACATCCGCAAGGGAGATTTTTCCGTCGGCGATTTCCTGTTTCGCGTCGGCAAGCTGGGTTTCTCCGTCGGCAATCGTCTGCTTGGCTTCGGCGAGCTGACTTTCTCCATCGGCGATCGTCTGCTTTGCTTCTGCTAACTGGGTTTCGCCATCGGCGATCGTCTGTTTCGCGTCGGCGAGCTGACTTTCTCCACTGGAAATTGTCTGCTTTGCAGCGGCAAGCTGGGCCTCACCCGACTGAATCGTCTGTCGGTACGATGCAATCTGCTGTTCCCCATCAGCAAGCTGGGCTCTGGCAGCCGCAAGCTGAGTTTCTCCGTCTTTTAATTTACTGCGATTCGTCTCAATCTGAGCTTCTCCGTCGGCAATCGCTGCTTTGGCGGATGCAAGCTGGGCTTCGCCATCCTCAATCTGTTTCTGATAAGCTTCTGCTTGTGCTTCTCCATCCTGAAGCTGGGCAAGAGCCTCTGTAATCTGAGCTTCGCCGCTTTCCAGTTCTTCTTTTGCAGAAGCAATCTGTGCCTCGCCTGCGGCGCATTCCTGCTCTTTTTCTGTTAATTGTGCATCTGCAGCGGCAAGCTGACTTTCTGCGTCGGTAATCTGAGCTTCTGCAGCCGCAAGCCGGGCTTCCGCATCAGCGCTTGCTGCTTCAAACGCTGCGATGTTTTGTTCCAGAAATGTTTTCTGCTCCTGCATCGTGAAAAGCTGCTGTGCTAACTCTGTCTGCTTTGCTTCCAGCGCAGTTTTCTGTTCCAACAGGGATACATATGCTTCATCTTCCTCCGTCAGTCCGTCAAGCTGAGCCTCAATCACCTCGATCTGACCAGTCACTTCTGTCTGCGCAGCCTCCACCATCGGAAGCTGCCTGGAAATCTGGGCTAACTGATCCTTGGCTGTCTCATACTGACTCTTCTGTTCTTCATACGCTGCCTTCTGCGCTTCATACTGTGTGCGTCCTGCAGCGGTTTCTGCTTTCTTGTTGTCCAGTTCCTCGCGTGCAGCGGAAAGCTGCTCCTTTGCAATATTCAATTCCGTTTCTTTTTCGGAAAGCTGCTCTTTTGCAGTATTCAGCTCCGTCTGCTTCCGAGTCAGTTCGGTTTTTGCCGCCGAAAGCTGCGTCATTTTTTCCTCTAACTCTTTTTTTCCGGATGCCAGTTCTGTTTCTTTCTCTGCAAGCTGTGCTTTTCCGTCGGAAAGTTCTTTCGCTTTTGCCTCAAGTGTGGTTTTTCCACTTGCAAGTTCATCGGCTTTCTGATTCAGCTCCGCTTTTCCGCTTTCCAGCTCTGCCGCCTTTGCTTCCAGCGTCGCTTTTCCGCTCGCAAGTTCCGCCTCTTTATCTTTCAGCGTTGCCTTGCCGGATGCCAGTTCCTGCTCTTTATCGGCGATGGTTGCTTTCGCACTGAGAAGTTCCTGCTCTTTGTCTGCAATGGTCTGTTTTCCGTCAAGGAGTTCCTGTTCTTTCTCAGCAATCGTCTGCTTTCCGTCAAGAAGCTCCTGTTCTTTGTCCTTTAACGTCTGTTCGCCGTCGAGAAGTTCCTGCTCTTTGTCCGCAATCGTCACTTTCGCGTCGGCAAGCTGCTGTGCACCGTCATCCAGCTCTGTTTTTGCGTCCGCTAATTTCTGCTCTGCATCAGCGACCTGCTGTTTTGCATCATCAATCTTTTCCTGTCCTTCGGTTTTGACTGCCGTATACCGCCGGTCGCACGCCGCATCCTCGAGCGCTTCAATCTTCGTCTGTACAGCCTTCACCGTCTCATCATACGCATCGCTGTAGCTCGCCTCTTCCTGTGCGCCGTCCGCCTGGACGTAAATCTCTGTATAGAGATCCGAGGTAAATGTCTCCGGAAGCAGCAGTGCAAAACTGTTGATGCTTCCGTTTCCAATCGAGCCCGTTCCCCGGTTCAGATCCATATAATAAGGGAGTGTCGCCGAACCAACAATCGTAAACGTGTCCCCGGTCAGCGAATCTGAGAGCGGATCCTCCGTTCCGGAAGTGAACGTTACCTGATCTCCGATCTCACAGCCGGAACTTTTTAGAAACTGCGTATCAACAAGAATTTCATCCTCTTTCTCCGGCATCCGTCCCTCGACCACGCGCGGCTCATTCACACCGTCCGTCAGCGCAATCAGCTTCACAACCTGCTCGCTCTCGCCGATGTCATGCAGCACTTCCACCGTTTTTCCGCCGTAGACCGCTTTCACGCCATCCGTCTTCGCGATATCCGCCAGATCATCGTCTGTCAGCCCCAGCGTTCCAAGAACTTTCAAATCCATATAATTTACTTCATCATAATACCGGTCCGCCGAAACCTTCATATCTCCTTCCGCCGACCGGATGCCCGAGAAAAACGCCGCGCCAAGAAGCACGATGAAAAAGACTGACAGAAACCGCCCCTTGTTCTTTGTGATTTCCCGGATAAAGTCTTTTCGAAATGCTCTCATCGTCCACCTACCATTCTATCTCTTCCACCGGCGTCGGGTTCTCATTTGTTTTCATTCCCGCCACTTTTCCGTTTCGGATTTTAATCACGCGGTCCGCCATCGGTGTCAACGCCGAGTTGTGAGTGATGACAATGACCGTCATCCCCTTCTCCCGGCAGGTATCCTGCAGCAGCTTTAAGATCGCTTTTCCCGTCACATAATCGAGCGCGCCGGTCGGCTCATCGCAGAGCAGCAGTTTCGGATTCTTCGCCAGCGCACGCGCAATCGCCACACGCTGCTGCTCTCCGCCCGAAAGCTGCGCCGGGAAGTTATTCATTCTCTCTTCCAGCCCAACCTCCGCAAGCACCTCCGACGCATCCAGCGGATGCTTACAAATCTGCATCGCCAGCTCCACATTCTCGAGCGCCGTCAGGTTCTGCATCAGATTATAAAACTGAAAAACAAATCCAATATCCTCCCGCCGGTACTGGATCAGCTTCTTGCCGCGGTACTTACTGATCTCCGCCCCGTCCACCAGCACCTTTCCTGAAGTCGCTGTGTCCATTCCGCCTAAAATATTCAGCACCGTCGTCTTACCCGCACCGCTCGGTCCAACAACAATCACAAACTCACCCTTTTCCACATCAAAGCTGATCCCATCCGCAGCCTTGATGGTAATCTCACCCATTTGATAGGTCTTGGGTACATCCTGAAGACTCACATATCCCGCCATGCCGCCGTGTTCCTCCTATGCAAAAAATCGATATTTCCTATTTCTTTTATTGTATCAATCTACAGCCGCGGCGGCTAGTCCTAAGTGGGCGAATTTACTGTTTTTTTATAAATGGCATCCCCCCTTTATTTCAATACTGCCCTGATCATACATCTTATCCCAACCAGAATAATCACCACCGGCATCAGTGCATTGATCCATGCCCAGGTATTATTTAAAAATGCCGTAATGATAAATTCTCTGTACTTCACACAACTGACAATTACCAGCAGACCTCCGGCCGCAATCCATCCGAGTAAAAATCTTTTAATCACTGTCCATACTGTCACTGTACCAAAATCCATGCAGATCACCACCTCCTGTAATCTCTGTGCCATCTCCACCGCAGCCGTGCCGCCAAATAAAGAATTGCTATAACAACTAACAAAACAGGAAACGCAGATGATAACAGCCTGACAACAAAAACGGCAATTCTGGCCGTTACCGCTTCAAAATTCAAAATAATTCCAATTGCTGCAATCCCTGACAGCAGAGAACAGATTATCACAGCAATCGCCACTCCCGATACGGTTCTCATGCCATGCCCTCTGCTGCCTTCCCGTTCAAAAATATTTCCAGAACGCATCATCCTCTGTCACTCTCCTCTCAGATCTTAACCACTCCTCCCAGGCCGCCTACCAGACGTGCGAACGCCTCTTCCAATTCCGCCTCATCCAGTTCATCATCTGAAAACTGCTCTTCCAGCGGCTTCTCACACATTGCAATTGCTTCCTGCGCCAAGTAATCGGCAAAAACAATGGACGTAATCCCATCTCCATATTGTTCAAACATGGCAGCCGTACAATAAATGCTGTTTTTCACATTCTCTGCAGACGGAAGTCTGCCGTCACAATCAATATAACTTCGGAAACCGATTTCTCCATCCTCGTAATCAAACTCAAAACAGCCATTTTTCAAACCATAATTCGCTCTATGAAGAAACTCGCTCATCTGAGCCATCATCTCCTCATCTTTCTCATCCGCATGAACAGGGCAGATTCCGTAAACAACCAGTTCATCGTTTTTAACATCTATTACATACTTGATTTTACGAATTTTACTGCTTATTTTTAAATCAAACTTGAACAATCCTGCTTTTTCAAGAAAATCAAAATGCCAGTTCTTTTCTTTCAGAAACTGTTCTACAGCCTTTGCGATTTCATTGGAATATGTACTTTTTTTCATATGTTTACTCACCTTTTCTTTCTGTTGCTTTTTTCCTGTAAGAGACGTCTCATCTTTATATAGAGAAATAAAAATCTAACCTTAACCGTTTTCAGCTTTTATTTTTGATATCAGACAACCGTCAGACCATATCCCGTATTCTTCAGGAAATCTGCTGTATGAATGAAATAAATATTGTTGTTCGCCGTTGTTTTTACAGCAAGATAATCTGACTGCCTTCCAAAAATCCCCGGACGTGCAGAAAGATCCTCGCTTCTCACTCTGAGCCTTTCCTCACTTTGAATCTGCCAGTTCACAGCCCTTTGAAAAGTAAAAAGCAATGCAGGCGGTTTTACCGCGTTCGGCATCGGTTTATGATATTGATATGTTCCAAACAGAGCCTTCGAAATCTCTTCCGTTGCAGCCGGTGTTCCATGCTGAAACAGAACAACATTGGCAAAATCCAGATCTGCATTTCCTTTCATGGATTCTTTTACATTCTGTGATATTACAATCAGTTCAATTCTGCCTTGTCTTTTTAACTGCATGATGTATCTCATCAGCTCATCATTTTCATCTGCAAACTCCATCTCATCGAGAAGAATCCTGATTTTCGGTACATCCTTCAATGTCTGAAAAATCTCCTCCTTCAGATAAGCGTTAAAAACCCGCTGACTGCCGGAGCTGGCATATATCACCATTCCATCAAGTTTCTCTTTACAGCCGCTTTGAAGATTATATTTTGTATCGCTTCCCGTCACATAAATATTTTCAAATATTTCTTCCAGCCGCTCCAATAACCGCCGAAACACAATGCCCGCTTCATGGTTTGCCCGAATATTATCTGCAATAACATTGGAAAGCCCCTGCTGTAAAGCCAGTTCTGATATAAAATCATCATCCTCCTCAAGAAGCTTTACGACTGCAGGCAGTGAGACTGGATATTCTGTCGAAACAATGTTAAGTACCGCTGCCGCATAAATCATTACCTGCCCGGCCATACTGCTGTATCCCATTTCTTCTGCTGTCATGCAGACAAACCGAAGCATCTGCTGGGCAGACATTCCGTAGAAAGGATGATAATTTTTTTCTGCAGGCCAGGACACCCTGACGGCACCGCTTTTCCGCCTATTTTGATCCTGCTGTATCAACGCTGCCAGTTCCTGATGACTCGTGAGGACAATGGTTGAAACATCCCTTTTTTCCATGCACGCCCTGACCAATGACAGCACCATTTCCTTATTTCCTGCTTCCATTCCTGTTATCAGAAGATCACCGCAGATGGAACGAAAAAACATGTCACAGTCAATGCGGCCCTCCAATACCCGTCTTGCAGAATTTAAATGTTCACACTCTCTGATGATCATTCCCTTATTACTCATCGTTTTCCCCCTTACGCACTCACTGTTTTATCTCTCTGTAAAGCGGCATTCGGAATATAAACGGTTTTTCACCTGCCAGCGCCACTACAGCATCACCATTCCTTAGTCTCAATAAATTCCAGTCCTCTACGGTATGCCCTGCTCTCTGAATATTCAGATTTTCCTGCTGTGCAGAAAAACTGAAATTCTGGTAATTTTCTCCCAATCGATGAATCACAAACTGCCTGGTATCAAAATCATTTGTTCGAAACGCTGCCATATTCTGAAAAGAAGAAAGAATATTTTTTGCTCCGGCCTCCCCATACCGTTCCTCAAGACCGGCTGTATTCTGCAGACCGCACAGCATTTTGACATTCTCCGAACGTCCAAAATTCAAAGCATCCGAGAAATGCTGCAGTTTAGGAAGCTGCAGTGCTTCGTCTAACAGAAAATATGTATTTCCTTTTACCGCCTGTCTGCCTCCTAATGCATGGGCAAGCGCACGGTCAAGAAGAATCCCATAGATCGGCGCCAGAAGCTGACCTTTTCTCAAATCATATTCAATGAATACTACTTTCTTCTTTCCTCCTGTAATTATTTCCCGCATGGAAAATTCCTTCGATGGATCTGATTTTGCAAATGGACCTACAAACATTTTTCTCAGCAGCGCTCCAAAATAGGAGTTCACTCCCTGTGTCTGGTTGCTCTTGCCTGAAATATAATCCTGACAGCTGCGCCAGTCTGACATATAATCTAATTCCAGAATTTTCTTCAGGTCT
>ERZ827101.3850-NODE-3850-length-10031-cov-7.758320_pt1 | contig 10031 bp, 10 predicted proteins | sample MGYA00519869_ERZ827101 | MGnify/ENA primary metagenome ERZ827101 (study PRJEB31778, sample SAMEA3449256) | human gut metagenome | biome: human gut; feature: human-associated habitat; material: faeces | place: United Kingdom | collected 2010/2012 ...
GAGGTGAGTTTAGCTTTTTCTGCACTAGGTTGATAAACAAAAAAGGAGAGGTGAACAATGAAAAAAGGCATTAAAAAATTCGGCGCATTTTTCATAGCTACTTGCATAGCTTCCACTATGGTGACGAGCGTTTCGGCGGAATCTCTTTCTGGTAATACGGAGCAACACAATTTAATCGAATATTTTAAGAGCTTCGATTTTTCAGTATGTTATGAATCTGAAACACTAGGACAAGATGTAAAAGAAGATTTGAAGAAGGTAGAGGTTTATATTTCTCAAAATGAAAATCCTTCGCTCCAAGAATTAAATGGAATTATTGGAAAGATCGAGGAATCAAATACGCCGATTACCAGAGCGGCGGCTGCTTATGATTACAGCAAGTATTTGCCGGTAAGCGAAGGGCAGCTTAATTCAAAAGAGAAGCAGATTTTCAACCAAAACCCAGCGGCTGGCTTGATTGTTTTAGCACAGGCTGATTATGCAAATAAATCAGAAAAGGGAGTATTTGGGTCAAATAGTTGGGGAACAAATGGTGATGCGTATCGACACGCACTGTGGAATGCAATGGGAGCAAAAGGCGTAGGGGATTCGTATATGGCTGCTTTTGCGACTGCTCATGAAACAGGCTCTGCAGGCTATAATCCTAATAGTATTGACACACAAATGGACTTGAAAAATAATGCGAAAGGACGAGAACTACTTAAGTCAATGAAGTTCCCGTCTCGGCCTCCGAACGGTATGACGATCCCTTATATTATCCGGAATGAAATTGCAAAGGCAGTTGCAAATGGGAAAATGGTTCGTTTTGTTTCTGGTGGTAAACAATATAGCTATTTAATGCCGACTAATTCTTCGTCCAAAAATTGAGGCTTATGAAAAGGAAAATACTATTACTGCCTATTCTTAGCATTATCATTGCATTTAGCGGATGTTTTTCAAATGAAGATAAAATTCCTCTGAATAATGAGATTAACGAAAAAATCAATGATTATGTGGCGGAGCATTCGCAGCTAGTATTGGATGAAATAGTCAATTCTTGGGAATATGTTCTTATAGATACGGCTTACCATACTTTGTCGTCTCTTGAAAAATTAGGAATATCTAATAGTGATATGATACAGGATATTCCCTATGAGGATGGAGTGATAGTATTGGCATTTATATGTGATGATAAAGTAGTCACATACACACTAATCAATTCGTCCGATGAGCAGGCTTCATCTTTATTGGATGAATATGTCTATCAGCTATCTGGTAAAACGTATCCAAAAGGGACAGTTTTTGAGTAGAAAACATAATAAGAAAGGGCATTGAGAATTCATCTCAATGCCCTTTCTTATTATTCTGATGAATGAAGAATAAATAACGGTTTACCCGTTTGCGCTAAGCGTGAACGGGTAAACCGTTATGAAAGATATAACCGTTATATGTACTTGACTATTTGGTGCTTGTATGGTATAGTTAGAGTATTCCTAGTTCTCGCATTTTGAGAAGTCAAAAACAGGCTTGATACACCTGTATGATGTACCGACTTCGCCCCTAGTAGCCTTTGCGAAATCGTGGGTTTGCGTACATCATTGACCGGTCATGAGTAATCCTTGTGAAAGTGCCTGCTTGGAAACTGTATCGTGAATGTAGCCGGACATACTGATAAAGTGCCGGAGAGCTGGTTCCTCTAAAAAGAACCCGACAGACCTCCCACTGCTCGTAGAAAGAGAATAAAGGGAGCTGCACACATAAGCAGTAAAAAAGTGTCGGGGAGCAATCCCAACAGTCACACATAAGACTTTAAAAAGTGTATTGCCGAATGCCGAGGCCGACAGGCTGGCAGGAGGCGGCGCAGCCTCAACAGACAACCAAAATATAAGGGGGCGCTTGCTTTGGGACGAAAAGATAAATCCTATTCCAAAAACCTGCACCAGCAGGCGTATGAGCGCCTGACCGGTATGCAAGCCTTTGGCGAAAGCAAAAGGGAAGCAAAGGAGAACGGGACGGATGCGGAAAAAATCTTTTCCGCAAGCACCTATCAATCCTACTGGAAGCACACGAAGTATTTTATCCAGTATATCAAAGAAAATCACCCGGAGTGTACCACGCTGAAAAGCGCAAAAAAGTATGTGAATGAATGGCTGCAGGTGCGGGCGGATCAGGGGCTTTCCGCATGGACGGTGCAGCTCGAAGCGAAAGCACTGGGGAAGCTGTACGGCATAAGGCCGGACGACGATAAATATTTCAAGCCGCCAAAACGGGAACGGGCGGAGATTAAACGGAGCCGGGGCGACGCTGTTCGTGACCGGCATTTTTCGACCACCAACAATGACGAGCTGATTAAATTCTGTAAGGGAACCGGCCTGCGCCGGGGCGAGCTGTCCGAATTGAGAGGCGGGGAGCTGCGGACGAAAGAGCAGATTGAAAAAGAGATCTCCCGGATTGAGGCCGTGCCGGAGAAGGACAGGACGAAAAAAGACGCTGCGAGGCTGGGTATGCTGAAAGATACCCGGCTGTTCGATAGCGAGTATTACGTCTATGTCCGAAACGGGAAGGGAGGCCGGGAACGGTTAAGCCCCATTATCGGCAAGAACGCAGGACAGATTGTGGAACGGATCAGAAGCACGCCCAAAGGGGAAAAGGTCTGGAAGTATGTCAACGGGAATGCAGATATTCACTCGTATCGGGCGCAGTATGCAACGGATATATACAGGGCGCACGCAAGGCCGATTGAAAAAATCCCCTACGACAAAGTGAACAGGGGGACGGGGAAACGGTATCAGAGCGAAGTGTATTCCTGCCGGAAGGATGAAGCCGGCAAGAAACTGGATAAGGCGGCTATGCTGGTGTGCAGCAAGGCGCTGGGGCACAACCGGATTAGCGTGGTAGCTGACAACTATATCCGGGGATTGTAAAGGGGGCGGTTTTCATAGCCGAATTTGTAAAGCGTGGAGCATTGAACACATATAGGCCAGTTCCGGGCGGTAGTACCGATCCGGAGTGTACCCATGTGATTTTGACCTATGGTGAATATGATAGCTTGGTGATGGGGAAAGCTGGGGCAGAGGCGGAGGCCTTCGAGGAACAGAAAAAAGCGGCGGCGGCAATCGAAAAGGTAAAGCAGAGCGCACGGAACCAGATACTAAAAGACCGGGAAGAATGGCAGAAAGCGTTTGACGAGCTGAATGAGGAACTGGAACAGAAAAACGGAAAGATTGACTACCTATCGGAGCTGAATGAAAACCTGCGGCGCATAGCGAGGGAACGGTCAAATGTTGACCGAAATCTCAGGCCGAAAAAATGGCACACCGGCTATGTAGTCGTTTCATCAACAGAAAAGGCGTACCGCTATAAAGTTGATCGGCAAAACTGGAAAACGGTCATGCTCTGGGAAACGGTACTGGAAACACCATATTTCATTGACTTTACCGAAGAACAGGCCAGGGAGCAGACGAAGGAGCTGACCGGAAGTGTTTGGCTGGTCGGTCGGCTCGGCATCAATGCAAGTTATGGCGGGGAATATGAGGATATGCTGGCGGAAAAGGAATGGAGCGCCCAGCAAAAAAGGGAAATGAATATCATGTTGAAGAGACGGCTGCGGGCAAACTATAAAACCGGCTATTGGGAAGTCATCTTTTCCCATACAAAGCCCCTTGGGGTTGTTCCTGCAGATATGCGGGCACGTTGACAGCCGGAGGGCTGCTGTCGTATAATGTAGAAAAATAGGGAAAAACTTCATTGATAATCTAAGCCCCCCGTATAGGAAGCAGGAATATGAGGTATGGGAGAATAGGGAAAAACTTCATTGATAATCTAAGCCCCCTGTATGGGACAAGCCCATACAAGACTATTTTGTGTGTTATGGAGAAAGCCGGAGAGGGATAGGGGGTAAGCGTAGGGGTGTGGGAATGTGGGAAACCTGCAAGGTTTTCCAGCATTTCCATGCCCCGGAGCAGGGGGGAAGGGAGAGGTGGCTTTCTCTTTAAGCCCCCGAAGGGGGCGCTCTTTGGCTCTCCCTTCCCCCCTGTCGTTCCCCAGCCGGTTTGTGTTATGAGGTGAAAATGCTATGGGTGTACCAAAGGATTACGAGGATTGTTATGCGTATTTGAGCGCCCAGTTCCCGGAAGTAGGCGGCTGCGAGTTTTATTCAGAGCTGTTCCCGGATAATGAGAAGGCCGGGGAGCTGCACACGGATTTTTCCCGTCCGAATGCAATCTATCTGTACAGGGATGAAGCCAGAGGCCGGGAGCGCCGCCGGATTATGCTGAAAGATACCTGGGAGCAGGATTACATGGAGTATGTGGAGCAGAACCCTTTGACGCTGTGCAGCGGCCTTGTGTATCGAAGGAGGGCAAACAAGCTGCAGAACGCCCAGCGGATGAACGCCCTTATATTTGATTTGGACGGTGTGGGGGGGGCGGAGCTGCGGAACTTGTTTCTGCGGTTTGGTGGGGAGCCGGAACGCTTGCGGCGGCTGCCTATGCCGACTTTCCTTGTGCTGTCTGGTACGGGGCTTCATCTGTATTATGTTTTTCAGGAGCCGGTGGATTTATTCCCGAATATTAAGGTGCAGCTAAAGAGTTTGAAATATGACCTCACTTTCCGTATGTGGGAATACAAAGCTACGTCGAAGCAGAAAGCGATTCAGTATCAGTCGATCAACCAGTGTTTCCGTATGGTGGGGAGTATCAATGATAAGTATGGGACGCAGCTCGTCGCTTTCCGTACCGGGGAGCGTGTCACGCTGGATTATCTAAACGCTTATGCGAGGCCGGAAAACCGGGTGGATATAGATAAGCCGTTCAGCCCCTCTAAAATGACGAGGGAGCAGGCAAAAGAGGCTTACCCCGAATGGTATGAGCGTGTTGTCGTGCGGGGGGATAAGCGGCGGAAACAGTGGGATATAGCCGGGAAGGTGCATGGGGATGACCCGTATGCGCTGTACCACTGGTGGCTGCGGCAGATCGGCAGGATTGAGGGGGGACACAGGTATTTTTTCATGATGTGCCTTGCCATTTACGCCTATAAGTGCGGCGTGCCGAAAAAGCAGCTCCGGCAGGATATGAAACAAGCCTTTGCGGAGCTGCAGAAGGTGGAGCATATAAACCCTTTGACTGATGATGATATTTGTAGCGCACTGGAAGCCTACGACAAGGAATATTATAATTTCACGATTGCGGATATTGAGGCTCTAACGAATGTGCGGATTGAAAAAAACAAGCGGAATGGCAGGAAGCGGGAACAACATATCAAAATTATGAATGCTATTCGTGATATTGAGTACCCAGACGGGACATGGAGAAATAGAAGTGGTCGTTCATCAGCACAGAAACAGGTACATAAATGGCGGGAGCAGCACCCGGAAGGCCGGAAAGCGGATTGCCATAGGGATACCGGCCTTGACCCCAAGACAATCCGTAAATGGTGGGAATACCAGCTGTTGGCCTAGATATTTAATGATGGACGTAAGAAAACAATTAGATATAAAATTATTTGCAAAGCACTTGTAGAATTCACGAATAAAGCGTATAATAATAGTGTAGGCTATAAAGATGAAAGGAGTGCATTTATATGGCTGCAACGAAAGGAAATATGACTTTAAGAGTGGAACCGGAATTGAAAGCGCAGGCGGCTGCTCTTTTCAAGTCTCTTGGAATGGATTTGAGCACTGCAACCGGGATTTTTTACAGGCAGGCGCTTAGATACCACGGTTTGCCTTTTGAAGTGAAACTTGACGAACCGAATGAAGTGACCTATGAGGCTATGGCTGCGGCAGAAAATGACGAGGAAATGTATGGCCCGTTTGATAGCGTGGCGGAAATGATGGAGGCACTGAATGCTTAAACCGGAATTTACAGGTCAGTTTAAACGGGACTATAAACGGGCAATAAAAAGAGGGTGTGATCCGAAGAAATTGGAAAAAGTCATTTCGATTTTGTGTCGTGAGGAGCCTCTGCCGCCAGTATATCGAGACCATGACCTTACAAATTCGAGAAATTATAAGGATATGAGGGAATGCCATATCGAGCCGGACTGGCTGCTGATTTATAAGATTGTTCGGGGAACGCTTATTTTGAAGCTAATTCGTACAGGCTCTCATAGCGATTTGTTTTGAAGAAAGGAGACGGGCTGCAGATGAATGGTTGGGATAAAGAGAAAATCAGTCAACTGCAGCTCCCCGATCCGAATGATACCGACCTGCACCCCAGGCTTTTGCTTGACGGGTATGGTATTCATGCGGGGAGCTGCTTCACGGCGCTTATGCCGGACGGGTGGCACGACATTACTTTAGAAGTGCGCATGGAGCCGACTGGCCCCGGATGTTGGTACATATCCACCCCTGAATACCGGGATATTTGTCCGGTCGGCCTATTCGTAAAGGTATGAAAACGATACGGCAGATAGCAGATGAAATAGGTGTCTCAAAGCAGGCGGTATATAAGCGGTTCAAGGGGAAACTGCATACCGTATGTGCTCCGTATGCGCATACGGAGCAGGGGGTTTTGTATATAGAGGAGCAGGGCGAAACCTTGATAAAACAAGACTTTTTGCAAGATAACTGCTCTAATGGAGCACATACGGATATGCATACGGAGCGCTCCATTGGAGCACCATTGGAGTACACGGAAAACGATAAGATTATTACTGTTTTGAAGGCCACCATAGACACGCTGCAGGGACAGCTTGCGGTAAAGGATAAGCAGATAGAAGAACTAAATGCACGGTTGGCAGAAAGCAGTGCGGCCTTGGTCTCCGCTCAACAGACCGTGCAGGCGGCGCAGGCTCTCCATGCGGGGACTATACAACAGCAGATAACGGAGGGTAATGAGCAGGAATATCATGCTACAAAGTCAACACATAATATGGGAATTTTTAAGAAATTTTTTAGAAAAAAATAATTTCCATATATTGACAAGTTCTGATTAAATGTAGTATATTTTAGAAAAACAGGGGAGCTAACAAAAGTTTGCTGAGAGGAAGTTGTGTGACTTCGACCCTTTAACCTGATTCGGGTAATGCCGACGTAGGGAAGTGCATATGTACTATCTCGGCTACGGGGGCAAATTTTTCTTTGCTCCCGTTTTTTGTTTTTCTCCTGACAGCAGGAGGTGAGTTTAGCTTTTTCTGCACTAGGTTGATAAACAAAAAAGGAGAGGTGAAGGTTGAAACATTGTAATTTGAGTACCATTCCGAAAAAAGGCGCACAAAACCAAGCCCCCAAAAAGCGGGCGAAAAAAGAAGTTGTTCAAAAAAACTAAGTAGTAGGTGGAGCGGTCACCAGATAACCTTGCCGTTGGAGAATAAAGATGGCTTCTTCCATAGAAACCTCACGGTGTGCCGGTGGCCGATCATCCTTGCGGTAGAGTTCAGGGGTGTACGGCTCATTCTTCTTGAGCATATTGTAGATGACCGTGAGCAGCATCCTGGCAATGGCGATGATAGCCTTTTTGTGCCCTCGGCGCTTTTTGAGTGCGAGGTAACGGTTGCGGACTTCCGGGAATTGTTTGGCACGAATCGCACAGAGGGCGCATTGTACCAGCAATGGCTTGATGTAAGCCCCAGCCCGGCTGATTCTGGTGGTTTTCTTCTTTCCGGCGCTCTCGTTGTTCTGCGGCGTAAGACCAGCCCAGGAGCAAAGATGCTTCGAGGTTGGGAACACAGACATATCCACTCCGATTTCAGAGATAATGCCGATAGCGGCAAAGGATTGGATACCTGGTGCCGTCATAACAAGGTTAAGTTGAGGAAGATATTTCTCAGCAGTTGCCAGAATCAGCGATTCCAGATTGAGTTTGCACAATTCAAGGCTGTCCATGTGGGAACGGATGATGCGGAGCTTTTCAGCCTGTTCTTCACACATCACTCCGTCCACAGCAGCGAGGATTTCCTCGTCAGTCGCTTTCATGTGCTTGGTGCGGAATCCAGAAACATCCGTGATTTTCTTCGCAGGGTTGTCCAGAATACGGACAGTGATGGCGGAGGCTGCCTTGCCGAACACATCCGAGAACACATCATCCAATTTAAAGTTGGAGACAGTCAGGCAGTTCTGCGCCCGATTTTTCTCACCGGTGGTGAAGCTGGTAAGTTTCCAACGATAACGGAACAGGTCTCGAAGTTGGCGGATATCTGCCGGCGGAATAAAACTCCCAGCGACAAGGTCGTGCTTGAAGATGTCTGCGATCCACTTGGCATCTCGCTTGTCTGTTTTCTTCCCCCGAATGGCTTTCACATACTTGGGGTGAGCGAGGACGATGTTGCAGGTGGACTCCAGAATGTTGTAAATGGGAATCCAATACTTTCCGGTGGATTCCATGCACACATCCTTGCAGTTGTTTTCAGCCAGCCAAACTGCGCACCGCCGCAAATCTCCGGTGAATGTGGAAAAGCGCTTACTCTTGTAAGTTGTCACTCCATATTCATTTGTGGAAGCGATACAGGCAACGACAAAAGACTTGTGGACATCCATCCCGCAGCAGACACGATAAACGATTTTAAGCATAACACATCCCCTCGAAACAGTATTTGAGGGAACAGGCAGGGACTGGACGCTCATTGAAAGATTGAAGTAGTCCGTCTCTCCAAAGATAAGGTTACAGGTTACAAAGCCCTACTCATTGGTGCTTGAAAGAGCGTCCGGCACACATAACAATTCAGTCCAGTTCCTAACTGGGCCTACTCTCCTTCACGTACTCTGTAGTGTGCCTGCTTCCTCAAGTATATTCTAACAAATTACGACTGGCTGCGTCAGAGGTGCCTGGGTTTCATTCCCTTTGGTGCCTTGGAGCGCAGCGGAAAGGAATGGTCATAACAATGACAAACAGCAAACACACCAAGCGTGCATTGCTGGCAAGCGTTCTGTCAGTGGTAGTGTGCGCAGCCATGCTGGTAGGCAGCACCTTCGCGTGGTTCACCGATTCGGTCACCAGCGCAGGCAACATCATCAAGTCAGGCAATCTGAAGGTCGCCTTGGAATGGGCGAACGGAACAGAGGCGCTTGACACGGCAACCTGGCAAGACGCGTCCACGGGCGCCATCTTCAACTATAACCTGTGGGAGCCGGGCTACACCGAGGCTCGCCATGTACGGATCAGCAACAAGGGGAATCTGGCGCTGAAATATGAGATTCGTATTGCTGCAAACGGCGAAGTCAGCAAGCTGGCGGAGGCTATTGACGTTTACTACGTCAAGGACGGGAAGCAGCTCCCCAGCCGTAACGATTTGACAGACACGATGAAAATTGGTACCCTGAAAGAGGTACTTGCCAATCCGTATGCTGCCAAAGGCCATATCCTTGCGGGCGAGAATGCGGCGGATGTCGCCACTATCGCGCTGAAGATGCAGGAAGATGCAGGCAATGAGTATCAGGGACTGTCCATCGGCACGGATTTCTCGGTCCAGTTGGTCGCTACACAGTATACGCATGAAGGCGACAGCTTTGATAATCAGTATGATAAGGACGCGAAGTATCCGGTTCGAGTAAGTGTTTCGGACAAAGAGGCCCTGGAAGGGGCGTTGAATAATCCCGGTGTACCTGTGGATATTACGCTGACAGAGCCTATTTCAAATTCTAATGATCTGACCGTCACCGGCGACGTAACCCTGAATCTGGGGGACAGCGCGCTCAATCAAAACAACTCGGATATTGTTGGAGCGGATCTCACAGTGGAAAACGGCGGTTCTCTGACTATCAACGCCAACAGTAGACCGGGCTTTAACTACACCGCAGGTAAGCTGGCAACCGACGGCACAGGCAGCTCCTTGACGGTCAACGGCGGAGAGTACGGCGACAGCGGCTCTGGTAATGCCAATGTGGCCGCACGCAACAGCAGCGTAATTTACCTCAATTCGGGCTCTTTCTCTACTTCCGGTTATAAGGGCCACGCAGTAACCGCAGAGAGCGGTGCGACGGTTTACATCAAGGGTGGCAGCTACGGAACCAGCGGCGCTAGCAGTTCTACTATCTATGCCAACGGTGGAACCATTGTGATTACCGGTTTGGATTCGATTAGAGCAAACGGTGTTAACTACGATGTAGACAACGG
>ERZ827101.3861-NODE-3861-length-10011-cov-3.012354_pt1 | contig 10011 bp, 10 predicted proteins | sample MGYA00519869_ERZ827101 | MGnify/ENA primary metagenome ERZ827101 (study PRJEB31778, sample SAMEA3449256) | human gut metagenome | biome: human gut; feature: human-associated habitat; material: faeces | place: United Kingdom | collected 2010/2012 ...
CTTCCGATCTTGAATACTTCCTTTACAGGCTGTCATTAAGCAGACAGCTTAGCGCGACCCTTAGCGCGACGGCGTGCAAGTACCTTGCGGCCGTTGGACGTGGACATACGCTTACGGAAGCCGTGCTCCTTGGAGCGCTGACGCTTCTTCGGCTGGAACGTTCTCTTCATAACTTTGTGCACCTCCCTGTTCTAAAATTTACAGATGGGCACCGGCATAGGTCCGGCGCAAGACGCGGGCATATGCCGCTGCCTGTCTGCATAATAGGATACGATATTTATTATCCTATATAGGTTCGATTTTGTCAAGCATTTTTTCCGACCCTCGGAACGAATTTCAGCAGTTTGCACAGGTTGTCAACATATTGTGGATAAGTAGAAGCATCTGCTCAATGTCTTGCGTAATCACGGTTTTCAGCAATCTGCGGATTTTCGGATTTTCGCGGAAAAGCCGCCAATTTTCGATGAATTTTTGCATAAATTCCGCATTTTTCATAAAAAACACCGTGCATTTTTTCCAACTGGCTTTAATTTTCGATGATTTCGACGCAAAAAACGCCGATTTTTTTAAATTCTGCGAAGTAAATAAACCGGTTCGGCTGTTCAAAATCATGCTGCCGCGCGGCACGCCGCCGGACAGTTATCCACATCGACGCATTGAACTTGTGGATAAAATATGCTATTATAAAATAGAATTATTATCGACAGGAGGCGCCCTATGGCAAACAATATATTGGAGATGGCGCTCGAGCAGCTGGACTTCCCTCCTTCCACCATTTCCGCTTGGTTTGACGACGTAACGGTCGTTTCCTTTGGGGATAATCGGCTGGTGCTGCACTCTCCGGTACCCTTTAAGAAAGAATTTATCGAGTCCAAATTTATCGCTCCTCTGCAGGAGGTGCTGCACAACCTGACCGGCGACCCGATCACGATCGTTGTAGTGACCGGCGAATACACCGCGCCGAGCACGAGCACTTCTCCGTATGACGACTACACGTTTGAGCGTTTTATCGTCGGTTCGAGCAACAAATTCGCGCATGCGGCTGCACTTGCGGTTTCGCAGCAGAGAACAACCCGCTTTTCATCTACGGCAACTCGGGTCTGGGTAAAACGCATCTGATGTACGCGATTGCAAACGTGCTGCGCCGCACCCATCCGGAATACCGCATTATATATGTAAAGGGTGAGGATTTCACCAACGAGCTGATCACCGCCATCCAGGAAGGCAACGTACAGGCATTCCGCAACAAGTACCGCATGGTTGACCTGCTGCTGCTGGACGACGTACAGTTCATCGCCGGCAAGGAGCGCACGCAGGAGGAATTTTTCCATACCTTTAACGCGCTTTATGAGGCAAAAAAGCAGATCGTGCTCACTTCTGACCGTCCGCCGAAGGAAATCAACACGCTCGAGGACCGCATGAAGACCCGTTTTGAATGGGGTCTGCTGGCTGATATTCAGCCGCCTGATTTTGAGACCAGAATCGCCATTATCCGCGATAAAGCGGTCAAAATGGGCGTTGAACTGCCCGATGACGTATCCAACTACATTGCAGAGAATATCCAGGCAAATATCCGCCAGCTTGAAGGCGCGGTCAAAAAGATCAAGGCCATGCACGAGCTGATGGGCGAACGCATCACGGTTTCGCTTGCAGAAAACGCGATCGACGCGCTGCGCACCGAGAATCCGGGTCTCAATCCGACACCGGAGCGCATTATGGAAGCGGTAGCGAACTACTTCTATATCCCGGTCGAGCAGATGATCTCGCAGAATCGCTCCAAGGATGTGGCCTACCCGCGGCAGATGGCGATGTACATGATCCGGCAGGAACTTGAATACTCCTTCCCCGATATTGCAAAGATATTCAAACGCGACCATACCACCGTCATGCACGCCTGCAACAAGATCGAGGAGGAGCGCAAGAACTCCCGCGAGACCGAGGACGTCATCAAAAAGCTGCATAATAATATCCGCGGCGACGGCTGATCTTTGCCGTGCATTCGTGCAAAACGGCTTTTCCACAGTCTAAAAATGCACAGTTCAGTTATCCCCAACTGTCCTGTGGATTCCACATGGATAACTCTGTGGATAAATAACAGGGTTATTTTCGCTGTGTATCGTTTATTTTTCATCCACAACCTCCTGTGTACGACATTTCCCGCGCCATACCTGAGGATTTTCGGGTTTTCCCCAATTTCCCCAGGTACTACTACGAATACTATATCCTATCCTTCTGTTATGTGTGATCTTTCGAATCTCTGGCGACGCAGGCCAGAAGCTGTTCGCCCACTGCGGACATGGTCATTAGATGGTGTGTGCAATCGCACAGTATTCGCTAGCGTATATTTGTAAATATGCAGATACTGCATAAATCGACTCTTTGTTTTATTTCCAGTTTTGAGAGGAGCAACTATGAAGTTTTCCTGTGAAAAAGAAACCCTGCTGAATCTGCTCAACATCGCCTCCCGCGCAGTAACCGGCAAAAGCTCGATGCCGCTGCTCGAAGGTCTGCTGCTGGCAGCCGATGCAGATACTCTGACTATCACCGGCTACGACCTGTCCATGGGCATTCGCACGACCGCTCAGGTCGATGTGGTAGAACCCGGCAGAATCGTACTGAATTCCCGTCTGTTCTGCGAAATCGTGCGCAAGCTGCCGCAGGACGTAGTCTACCTTGAGACCGACGACAAGCTGATGACCACCATCAAGTGCGGCCGTTCGGTATTCAACCTGATGGCCAGCGAGGCCGACGAGTATCCGGCTCTGGCTGATGTGGCCAGCGACAAGGGCCTTTCTCTGCCGCAGCCCATTCTCAAGAGCATGATCGCGCAGACCATTTTCTCGGTTTCGGACAACGAATCCAAGCCCATCCATACCGGCTGCCTGTTTGAAATCGAAGGCAGCCGTCTGAACGTCGTGGCCGTTGACGGCTACCGCCTGTCTGTACGCCGCGAGACCGTTGAGGGCGTTCCCGGTGATATGAAGTTTGTTGTGCCGGGCGCGTCCCTGCGCGAGATCGAACGAATTCTGGGCGATGATGACGATATTGTCGAGATTTTTCCGGATTCCAAGAACATTTTGTTCCGCATCGGCGGCACGACTCTCATTACCCGTCTGATCGACGGCGAGTTTCTCAACTACCGTGCGGCCATTCCGAAGGAGTTCGAGCACGAGGTTTCGGCGGATCGCCAGGAGCTGATCCAGTGCATCGAACGTGTCTCCCTGATCGTGTCGGAAAAGCTGAAAAACCCGATCCGCTTCCATTTTGACGGCTCGTATGTGCAGATGTCGTGCGTGACCGCGATTGGCAAGAGCTATGACGAATGCCCGTTTGACGGCTCGATCGAGAACCTTGAGATCGGCTTCAACAACCGCTACATTCTGGAGGCGCTGCGCGCGGCCGGCGATGAGCAGGTGAAGCTGCAGCTCAAGGGCGCACTCAACCCGATGATCATTTCGCCGATGGAAGGCGATAAATACACCTATCTTGTACTGCCTGTGAGACTGAAAGCCAATGACTGAAATTAAAATTGAAACCGAATTCATCAAACTTGATGCACTGCTCAAATTTGCAAACCTGGTAAGCTCCGGCGGCGAAGCGAAGATCCGAATTGCCGAGGGCGAAGTGCTGGTAAACGGCGAAATCTGCACCATGCGCGGCAAAAAACTGCGTTCGGGTGACACGGTAGAGCTGGACGGCGCGAAGGTCTGCATCAAATAAAATAAACACTATGTATGATAACGAACGCGATTTTGCATGTTCGTTATCATACAAATCGTCTAATATGGAGAAGCCCATGTACATCAAGTCGTTAAAACTGCAGAATTTCCGCAACTACGCGGACGAATCGTTTGCGTTCGATCCGGCGGTCAACCTGATCTGCGGCGAAAACGGACAGGGCAAAACCAACCTGCTCGAAGCGGCAGCGGCCTGCTCGACCATGCGGCTGTTCCGCACGGCCCAGAAAAAAGAGGGGCTGCGGTTCGGAGAGAATCATGCGTTCATCTTTGCGGATTTTCTCGCGCAGGAGCGCGATATTTCGCTTGAACTGCGATTTTCCCGCACCAAAGCGATGGAAATCTACAAAAACGGTGTGCGGCAGAAACGCCAGTCGGACGCACAGGGACTGCTCAAAACCGTGCTGTTCTGCCCGGAGGATCTGATGCTCGTCCGTGCCGGAGCGGCGGCTCGCCGCCGATTTCTCGATACCGCGCTGTGTCAGATGCGGCCCAACTACGCACGCTATCTCGAGGAATACAACCGTCTGCACGAGCATAAAACGCGCATTCTGCGCGACAGCGAAGAAAAGCCTTCCCTGCTCTCGATGTGGGAGGATTTCTCGCTTCGCATGGCGCATATCGGCGCGCAGATTATCCGCTACCGCGCGTACTACTGCCGTAAGCTGCTCAAGGCCGCGGCTGCCGTCTATGCAGATATCGCGCCGCATGAGGTGCTCTCCGGTGTGTACAAGACCGTGTCGAGCGTCACCGACCCGTTTGCAGACGCTCGAACAATCGAAAAGCAACTTATCGACCATGTGTTCAGCCATAAAACCGCCGAGATTGCGGCCAAAAGCTGTCTTTCCGGTCCGCATAAGGATGACTTGGAGCTGTTATTGGATGGCCGCAGTGCCGCTTCCTTCGGCTCGCAGGGACAGGTGCGGACCTGCACACTGTCGCTTAAACTTGCCGAGCGTGAGCTGTTCTTCGACGAGGATGGCGAGTATCCGGTGCTGCTGCTCGACGACGTGCTCAGCGAGCTTGACCGCCGCCGTCAGGACTTTGTGCTCAACCGCATATCGGCGGGTCAGGTCATGATCACCTGCTGCGAGGACGGCATCTCGGAAAAGCTGCGTGCAGGCGCGGTTTTCCATATTCAAAACGGCGAAAAATCCGCAGAAACACACTAAAATCACATAATTTTACAAACTATTGCACGGCGGGAACAGATACCACCTCGAAATTTCCTGCCGTGCCCTTGTTTTCTTTCAAAAAAACAGAGAAATATTTGTTTTTCCTTAGGTTTAGGGTACACAATTAGTGAAAAAAGTGGTATAATTAAATCCAGTTAGTAATTAGAAATTAGGGTGTCGCGCACGGCGCGATTGTTGAAACGGATAGAAAATCTGCAGGACTTTAATTATGCATTACTAATTTCTAATTATTCCGGAGGAATAGAATGTATTTACATTTAGGTCAGGACTACATCGTGCCCTTGCAGAGCGTAGTTGCGGTATTCGATATGGACACGGCGACCGCATCCAAGCGCACGCGCCTGCTGCTTGAACGCCTGCAGGACGAGGGACGGATCATCGAGCTGTACGACGATCTGCCGCGCGCGGCTGTGCTGTGCGAAAACGCCCTCGGTGAGACCCTGTACCTGACACAGCTTTCTCCGCAGGCCATTCAGCGCCGCGCTGAAAAGGGCTACGCCGTGTAGGCTCCGCCTTCGTCGAAAAATACATTTTTCGACGAAAAGGATATGCCGCGTATACGCGGACATATCCCAAGCTACGAAAAGTTCCGCCCGATGGTTGAAACTTTTCTCCGCACTTGTATAAAAAGTGTGATACATACTCCCACTTTTTATGAATTTCCGATGGAAATTCTATTTTATGCGCGCTGACGCGCGATTTGTTTTGTTCCCGCAATTTCTGGAAAGGAAATTTAACGATATGAGTGAAGAAATCGAAATCAAGGACGAAGTGCTCGACCTGAAGGTTACCGACAAATATGATGAAAATCAGATTCAGGTGCTCGAAGGCTTAGAGGCTGTCCGCAAGCGCCCGGGTATGTACATCGGTTCTACCTCGGCACGCGGTCTGCACCATCTGGTGTATGAGATCGTCGATAACTCGATCGACGAGGCGCTCGCAGGCTACTGCACGCACATCGAAGTTACGATCGAAAAGGGCGATATCATCCGCGTTGCCGACAACGGCCGCGGCATTCCCTGCGGTATTCACCCGCAGATGGGCATTCCGACGCTCGAGGTTGTGCTCACCGTCCTGCACGCAGGCGGCAAGTTCGACGGCTCCGGCTACAAGGTATCCGGCGGTCTGCACGGCGTTGGTTCATCGGTCGTAAACGCGCTGTCCGACTGGCTGGAGGCCGAGGTCCGCGACGGACATACCAAGCACTACATGCGCTTTGAGCGCGGTGTAACGACCGTCAAGATGCGCGATACGCCGTGCGAGAGCGAAACCGGCACGACTATTCGTTTCCATGCGGACCCGGAGATCTTCGAGACTACGGTCTACGAATACGATGTACTCGAAAAGCGTCTGCGCGAGCAGGCGTTCCTGAACGCCGGACTCAAGATCACGCTGCGCGACGAGCGCGATGATGAGCCGGTCGAGGAGGTCATGCACTACGAGGGCGGTATCCGTCAGTTCGTGGAGCACCTCAACCGCACGAAGACGCCGCTGCACGAGAATGTGATCTACATGGAGGGCAGCCGCGATACCTCGATGGCCGAGGTTGCCATGCAGTACACCGACAGCTACAGCGAGCTGATGCTGTCTTTCGCAAACAATATCAACACCACCGAGGGCGGCACGCATGAGACTGGATTTAAGGCCGCTCTGACCCGTGTACTCAACGATTACGGCAAGAAATACAAGCTGCTCAAGGATGATGAGTCCTTCAAGGGCGAGGACGCGCGCGAGGGTCTGACTGCGATTATCTCGGTCAAGCTGCAGGAAGCGCAGTTCGAGGGCCAGACCAAGACCAAGCTGGGCAACAGCGAAATGCGTGCGCTGGTGGACGCAATGGTTTCCGAGAAGCTGATGACCTTCTTCGAGGAGAACCCGCAGGTAGCCCGCACTATCATCGAAAAGGCGCAGACCGCCGCGCGTGCCCGCGAGGCCGCGAAAAAGGCGCGTGAGATGACCCGCCGCAAGTCTGCACTGGATTCCGCTTCTCTGCCGGGCAAGCTGGCGGACTGCATCGAAAAGGACCCGACCTACACCGAAATCTACATCGTCGAGGGTGATTCCGCAGGCGGCTCCGCCAAGGAAGGCCGCGACCGCCGTCATCAGGCGATCCTGCCGCTGTGGGGCAAGATGCTGAACGTCGAAAAGGCACGCCTCGACCGTGTTTACGGCAACGACAAGCTCACTCCGATGATCACCGCATTCGGCGCGGGCTTCGGTGATGATTTTGACCTCGCAAAGCTGCGTTACGGCAAGATCATCCTCATGGCCGATGCCGATGTTGATGGCAGCCATATCCGCACCCTGCTGCTGACATTCTTCTTCCGCTTCATGCGCCCGCTGATCGAGCACGGCCATGTGTTCATCGCACAGCCGCCGCTGTTCAAGAACGAAAAGGGCAAGGATGTCCGCTACACCTATACCGAGGAGCAGCAGCGAGACTGCATCGCTGAAATGGGCGACAATGTGCGCGTACAGCGCTACAAGGGCCTCGGCGAGATGGACCCGCAGCAGCTGTGGGAAACCACCATGGACCCGGAGCACCGCACGCTGCTGCAGGTTACGATGGAGGACGCGGCCGCTGCCGATGAGACCTTTGCGCTCCTGATGGGCGAAAAGGTAGAACCCAGACGCGAATTTATCGAGCGAAATGCAAAATATGTAATGAATCTGGACGTTTAAGGGAGAAAACTATGCTGTTTTTTGAAAATGATTACGGTTATGGCGCACACCCCAAGGTTTTAGAGCATCTGGCACAGACGAATATGGAGCCGGTTTCCGGCTACGGCAACGATAAATTTACCGCTTCAGCGGCAGAAAAGATTAAAGCAGCGGCGGACTGCCCGGACGCTCAGGTGTATTTCCTGACCGGCGGCACACAGACCAACATGGTTGTCATTGATACGCTGCTCCGTCCGTATGAGGGCGTTGTAGCGTCCTCCTGCGGTCATGTGAACACGCATGAAGCCGGCGCCATCGAGTCCACCGGACACAAGGTGCTGACCGTTCCGCATAAGAACGGCAAACTGGATGCGGACGATCTCCGCGAGTACGTCCAGACGTTCTATGCGGATGCCAGCCACGACCATATGGTATTTCCCGGCATGGTGTACATCTCTCATCCGTCCGAATACGGCACGCTTTACACCAAAAATGAGCTGGAACGCCTGTCTGCTGTATGCAGAGAGTTCGATATGCCGCTGTTTCTGGACGGCGCACGCCTCGGCTACGGTCTGACGGCGGAAACCGATGTAACGCTGGCGGACATCGCCAAGCTCACCGATGTGTTCTACATCGGCGGCACCAAGTGCGGCGCGCTCTGCGGCGAGGCGGTTGTGTTCACGCACGGCAATATGCCGAAACAGTTCGTCACGATGGTCAAGCGCCGCGGCGCAATGATCGCCAAGGGCCGTCTGAACGCGCTGCAGTTCGATGCCCTGTTTACCGACGGTCTGTACGAGAAAATCTGTGCACCGGCGGTCAAACTCGCCATCAAGCTGCGGGACGGTCTCAAAGCAAAGGGATACCGCTTTGCACTGGAATCCCCGACAAACCAGCAGTTCATCATTGTAGAAAACAGCAGACTGCCCGAGCTGCAAAGCAAGGTAGTTTACAGCTTTATAGAGAAATATGACGCGGAGCATACGGTCATCCGTCTGGCAACCAGCTGGGCCACGACCGAGGAGCAGGTAGACGAGCTGCTCAGTATCCTCTAAGCGATAAAAACAGTCGTTTTCGGCTGAAAGCCAACACTTTTGGAGGCAAAATTAAAATATGAGTCAAGAATACGAACAGCAGAAAATCATGCAGGTCGATCTCGAACGCGAGATGAAGAAAAGCTATATCGACTATGCAATGAGTGTTATTGTCGGCCGTGCGCTGCCTGATGTGCGTGACGGCTAAAAGCCGGTACACCGCCGTATCCTGTACGCGATGTACGAGGACGGACTGACCTCGGATAAGCCCTACCGCAAGTCGGCAACGACCGTCGGTAATGTGCTCGGCCGGTATCATCCGCACGGCGATGCATCGGTTTACGATGCGATGGTGCGTATGGCGCAGCCGTTCTCGCTGCACTATCCGCTGATCGACGGTCACGGCAACTTCGGTTCCGTGGACGGCGACCCTCCGGCAGCTTACCGTTACACCGAGGCCCGCATGGCCAAGCTGGCAAACTATATGCTGGCGGATATCAAGAAAAACACGGTCGATTTCCAGCCGAACTTCGATGAGGAGCGTCAGGAGCCGGTCGTACTGCCCTCCCGCTTCCCCAACCTGCTGGTGAACGGCTCGTCCGGCATCGCGGTCGGCATGGCGACCAACATCCCGCCGCACAACCTCGCGGAGGTCATCGACGGTACCTGCTATGTCATCGACCATCCCGAGGCGGAGATGGACGAGATCTGCCAGTTCATCAAGGGACCGGACTTCCCGACCGGCGGCGTTATCATGGGCCGCAGCGGCATCCGTGCGGCTTATGCAACCGGCCGCGGCAAGATCAAAGTCCGCGCTAAGACCGAGATCGTTGACCTGCCGAACGGCAAGAGCCAGATCGTTATTACGGAAATCCCGTACATGGTAAACAAGGCGCGTCTGGTCGAGTCCATGGCAAATCTGGTCAAAGACAAGCGCATCGACGGCATCACGAACATTCAGGACCATTCCTCTCGCGAGGGTATGCAGATTGTCGTGGATGTTCGCCGCGATGCCAACGCGCAGGTCATCCTCAACCAGCTGTTCACCTATTCGCAGCTCGAGGATACCATTTCGATGATTCACATCGCGCTCGTGCCGGGTGCGGGCGGCAAGCTGCAGCCGCGTGTGCTGACGCTGCGCCAGATCCTCGATCAGTATATCGGCTTCCAGAAGGACGTTGTCGAGCGCCGCACGCGCTTCGATCTCAAGAAGGCGCGCGACCGTGCGCACATTCTGGAGGGTCTCAAGGTCGCAACCGACAATATCGACCGCATTATCGCAATCATCCGTGCCTCCAAGAACGAGGCTGAAGCCAAGGAAAACCTGATGGCAGAGCCGTTCTGGATCGACCAGATTGCGCTGCTCGGCATCGTGGACGGCTC
>ERZ827101.3862-NODE-3862-length-10009-cov-2.789431_pt1 | contig 10009 bp, 7 predicted proteins | sample MGYA00519869_ERZ827101 | MGnify/ENA primary metagenome ERZ827101 (study PRJEB31778, sample SAMEA3449256) | human gut metagenome | biome: human gut; feature: human-associated habitat; material: faeces | place: United Kingdom | collected 2010/2012 ...
CGCTGCGGCGGGTGATTGAACGCGAAAGGAAACCCTGACGGTTTCCTTTCACACTATCCTTCCCTCCGAAACCTTTGGTCGGGCAGGTTTTTCGACAGTCTGCTGCTCATTTCTCATTTCATTTCCTTATTTTCCTTCAGGATACAGCGTGATCTCCGCGCCGGTGCAGTCGGCCGGGACGGGGATCAGGCAGACCATGCCGTTTCCGCGCACTTCTCCGACAGTCGGCGCGGACATCCGCAGGGTAATGTCCACCGTGCCGTCCTCCGCGCGGAGAACGACCGGGTCGAGCAGGGTGTCGCTGCCCAGACGGCAGAGGTCGATCAAAAGCAGCTTCTGCTCCGCAAAGAAGTCCGCATTGCCGAAGGCCTCCGCGGGCGCGCTGCAGGCCTCGTCCGTCAGGTGCAGCACGCCGTCGTCCGCGCGGCTGCGCAGATAGGAGCAGACCGTCTGCAGCTCCTCCTGCGACGTGACCCAGCGGCCGCCCGCAAGGAGCGCGTTTGCCTCCCATTTGACCTCGACGGCATCCGTCTTTGTCAGGTTCAGGACGGTCGACTTTGTGACATGCGTCTGGTCCACCCACGAGTTGCTCGTCAGCTGCTCAACGGACGCATAGTACGGCACGAATACGATATCGGTCCTGTCCGTCTCCGTGTCCTCCTCTGCCGGGGTGTCGGCCCGGTGGATGGAGATAGCCTGCTTCGGCAGCATGCTGAGCGTGGAAACGAGCTCCTCGCCCTGCGTCTCGGGCGTTGTCGCCTCCGTCGGAACCGCCGCCGGTGCGCAGGCTGTAAGGAGCAACAGGGCTGCCGCAAGAATTCCGGATAATTTTCTCATAACGCGTCCTCCACGTTCCGAATGTCAGTCTCTTAAACCGTACACCGCTCCACGCGGTAGGTCTCGCCGATCGGGCTGGCGGCCAGGACATCCTCGATCGGGAACTCGATCTCCGTCGTGCCCGTGCCGGTGATGCGGAAATACTGCCGCTCCCGCGCATGAGAGTTTGTGAGAATGGTATAGGTCATCTCCGAGCCGGTCAGTTTGATATAGCCGTCACGGAACTCGATGCCGGTAACGCCGGTGCCAGACACAGAATAATAGGAATCACCGATCTCAGCATAAAAGGCGCAGGTGGGCGAAGATGTCTCGAACGTAAAGCTGTCGCTGGCCGCGACCTCCCAGGATTGCATCGGATCGATTCCCACGCCAAAGCCGGACAGGTCGGTATCGTAGATCAGCAGGTCACCCTCCGGTGAACCGTCAAATTCCCATCGAACGGTCTGCCCCTCCGCGTTGGTGATCATGCAATCATCGTTCACAGAAATCTGAATCGTCACAGTATGCTCCGGACGCTCCGGCGGCTCCGTCGGGGCCTCCGTCTCCTCCGGCAAAGCCTCGGTCGGCTCCTCGGTAGGGGCCTCAGTAGGAGGCTCGGTTGGTGTTTCGGTAAGGGCCTCGGTAGGAGCATCCGTCGGCGCTTCGGTAGGGGCCTCCGTAGGCGGCTCAGTCTGAACTGTCGCCGGGGCGCAGGCCGTGAGGAGCAGGAAAATAGCAGTCAAAAACACAAATGTCCTTTTCATTATATTTTCTCCTCTCTCGGGTGTAAGGGTCAGTTAAACGGAGTAAATTGAAAATTTTTCTACCTGATAAGTCTCACTGAGCGCACCGGTACTTGCGATCTCACCCAGTGGGAATTCGATCTCCGTCGTTCCCGTACCGGTAATTTCAAAATAGTAATCCTCTCCTGCATCAAAAGTCGTGAGCATTTTATAGGTCATCTCCGAGCCAGTCAGTTTGATATAGCCATCGCGGAACTCAATGCGGGTAACGCCGGTACATTCCGTCACGGCATAAAATGCATCTCCGATCTCCGCACAGAAGGCACAGGGGGACGTCGTCGTCTCCAGTGTAAAGCTGTCGCTCGCCGCTACCTCCCACACTTCCATTGGCAGGGTCCCGGTATCAAAGCCATAAAGATCAATGCTGTAAACCACCAGATCGCCCCTCGGCCTGCCGTCATCTCCCTGCCGGGTGGTCTGTCCCTCTGCATTCGTGACTGTATAATCACAATTGTCAGAGACCTGAATCCTCACGGTATGCTCCGGACGCTCCGGCGGCTCCGTCGGGGCCTCCGTCTCCTCCGGCAAGGCCTCTGTCAGCTCTTCGGTAGGGGCCTCAGTCGGCGCTTCGGTAGGAACCTCTGTCGTTGCTTGGGTAGGGGCCTCCGTCGGCGGCTCGGTCTGAACTGCCGCCGGTGCACAGGCCGTGAAGAGCAGGATTAGACTTAGAAAAAGGCAAAGTAATAGATTATACATTTTCACAGGATGTCACCCCAATTGCAATACTATGTTGTCCCAATATTACGAAACTCGCTGTGAAGACAAATCGCGCACATCAACGATTTCTGCATGCTGATTTCCTTCAGTAATCATTAACGGAGCAGTACCGTCAAGGGATAGCTCAAGGCTCTCCGGTTCACTGCCATAATAGCAAATGTAATGATTGTCTTCCATATTGGCAGTACTGATCACACGATAGTCGATATTGGTCCCTGCAACGTTAACTTTATTTTTTGAAAAGTCCACAGTGGAAATCCCCGTGCCCGTCACAGCATATAGCTCCTCATCGATCTCGGCATAGAAGCCGCATTCATCCGACTCTGTCTCAAAATGGAAGCTCTCACTGGCCCGTACTTTCCAAGCCATCCGTGCCGGCATACCTTCACCAAGAACGATCATCTTCGTATCTAAAATTTCCATATCACCGGAAGAAATGCCATACTCCGACCGCAGCACCTCTCCGTCAGCATTTATGATCGTACAATCTGCATTTGTATCGACATAAATCCAAGTCGTACTCTCCTGCTTACTCGGACTTGCCGCGCGGCCATTATTGACTCCGTCAATATCAAAGGGAAGCAGCCCATAATAAGATGAGTAATACACTACATGGGAGGGGGCTATCGTTCCCGTGCCAGTCACAAAATAGCATGATTTGTAATCGCTTTTAACTCGAAGCCTTGCCGGTGTATTGCTGTCCATAGAGTCCCAGCATTTAATATCATAATAACCGTTATTTAGGGTCGGTTTCCCGTATAAGAGGACCGAGTGTGCCCACGTTGAGTTGCCCATAGCGGATTCAACAGAATAATTGACCATAACAATGCCGCCCTTTTTCAGGCTGTCCACCAACCCCTTTGCCGGTGTACCAGAAGCGTTTACCTTATTATCAAACTCTCCACCGCATTCCGAAATATTCACTTTAGATTTTACGAACTGCGTGAGTAGGTAATAATTGATGGTATCTTCCAATTGCGTAAATCGAATTGTTTTCTCCTTATTGTAAACAGCTTTGTGGTGACTATTTCTAATGTTGGACGGTTGCGGCATACTATAAATTGTTTTGCACGAATTCGTATAATTACCGTTAAGATCAATCACACCATATTTGTCTAACATCAAAGACATGCTTAAGCCATAACACGCACCAAGCCACTCTGTCGATTTGACGAATGATGCGATAAGCGCCGCTTCAGACTTATTTGCTTGTGATAGCAACTTCGTGTAATTAGCAGTCGATATTAAATACTTTTTCGGCGTTTCGTTTGTATCCGGGTTAACCGCTGTTGCAGACGCAAAATACTGTGGTTGGTTTGAAAAAGAAAAGGTATCTATTCCTGCCCGTATACCCTCAACATTCGTGCCAAAGCGGCAAATCCATAATGCAAGTTCCTTGCGATAGACACCGGCTTTGGGATATAGGCGCTTATTAGAGGACGAATCCGGATATACGATGCCATTACTCACAGCCCAGCGGAACGGGGTAATCGCATAGTCATATATATTCGCATAGTCTCCGCACGATGTAATCGACATATCTACAATCGGCGTTACTCCACGATACTTCTGTAAGTACCGGTAGAAGAAGGTTACCGCCTGTTCTCTTGTAACTGTGCTATCCGGTTCAAACGTTGTTGTCGTTGCGCCTGTAGTAATACCATACTTTACAGCCCAGCGAACCGCATTGTAATACCATGCGGAAGTTGATACATCGGTAAAATTGACACTGGCATAGCTTGCCGGACTTCCCGCCAAACGATGCAGAGTCGTAACGATCATCGCACGGCTAATTACCGTGTTGGGTTCAAAAGTGGTCGATGATGTGCCATTCATCAGGCCATTATCAGTCACGTAGTTGATTGCATCAAAATAACTTGGAAAAGCAGAACGAGTCACATCAGAATAGGCGGAAGCGAACGGTACTGTGATGGAGAACAGCAATGCCACAAGCAGCAGGACACTGCACACACGTGTCAATCGGCATCGTTTCATTATGATTCATCCTTTCTTTCTTATTCTAGCTCACATATTCACGGACTAACTCATCTCTCTTTCCGCGGCTCCTTTCCATTCCTCGGTAAGGCCAGCATATCATACTTTAGAAGCTCTGTCAATGTCACAGCATCACAAGTACCATTATTTTGAAAAAAGTCAAGTTTCGGTTGGTTATAAAAATCCCCCCGAAACAGACCCGGAGCTTATCCGGAATCCACTTCAGAGGGAGCGAAATTCTATCAGGGTTCCTGCGTGGGGTCCGCCGCATCGGCCGTCTCCGTGGGTTCGGCTGGGTCGGCCGATACATCCGTCGGTGTGGACGGCTCTGCCGCGCCGTCATAGGAGTGGTCGGCATCGGCCAGCGTGCGCGCCGTGGCGGCGTTGTGGAACACGCAGTCCACGCCCGGCGAGATGGAGGCGATCGCACCGCGGCTGACGCAGACCTCGTAGCTCTTGAACACAATGGGGCAGAACGGCACGGTGTCGAGCAGGCGCGCGCAGAGGTCGGCATAGCTGCCGGAATTGCCCAGCGCCTGCGTGCAGAGGCCGGCCAGGGAAGCGTCCGCCACGGCCCCGTAGCTGAGCGCGCCGCCCGTGCGGAAGAATTCCGACAGGTCGAAATTCGCCGTCAGGCGGACCTCGCCGAGATAGGCGTCGTAATTGCCCGCCTGCAGAGCGGCCACATAGGCCTCGCGGCCCAGCGAGCGGACCTTGAGAAAGAAGCCGTTTTCCTGCATGGAGGAGGACAGATATTCCGCGGCGCGTACGCGCGCCGGGTCGTCCGAGCACACAAGCAGCACGGGACAGTCCGTCTCGGACGTCGGCACGCCGGCATTGCGGATGGCAGCCTGAAAGGCCGTGGCCGAATAGGCATACTGCGCAGCAAGCTGCGCGTCATAGAGGTCGGAGGCAGGCGAGCAGGGCAGCGTCGCCGCCTGCGCAAAGCCGTTATAGACGGCGCTCGTCATCGCCTCGCGGTCGACGCCGTAGGTGAAGGCGCGGCGCAGAGCGACATTCGTGAACCAGCCGCTGTAGAGGTTGAAGCCGACATAGTGCAGGATGGGCGCCGGCGCTTCCCACGCCTCATAATCACAGCGGTAGCCGACGGCTGCCGGGGAATTCGGGTCGCAGTACACAAGGTCCGTGCTGCCGAATTCGAAATTGTCGCGGATGTCGTTCGGCGTTTTGGCCGCCTGCAGTTCGATGGTCTCGGCCGTCACGGCCGGGGCCTGTGTCTGCCACCAGCGGCTGCTGCGCCGGAGCACCTCGCCGTCGAGATAATACGGTCCCGTGCCGAGCGGCGTGCTGCTCTGTACCGTCGCCGCAGAGACGATGGGCACATCGAGCATCAGGGAAAAATTCTCATACGCCGTGTCGAGCGTGACCGTCAGGGTGCGGTCGTCATCCGCCGTGACGGACAGCATATGCACCAGCCTGCCGGAATAGAGCGCGCTCTGCTGCGCCGCGCGCAGCGAGGCGGCGGCGTCCTGCGCCGTCAGAGGCGTTCCATCGGAAAAGCTCACACCGGAAACAAGGGTATAGCGATAGGTCTTTCCGTCCTCCGAGGCCGTGAAGCTCTCGCAGAGCACCGGCTCGGCGCGGAAATGCGACGAAACGACGAACAGGCTCTCATACAGCAGTGAAAACGCCGCGCGGTTCACCGTTGCCGTGCAGGTATAGGGGTTGAAGCCGTGCTCCGGCAGGTAGGACAGGCCGAACGTCTTCGGCGCGGCCGCCCTCTCCGTCGGGGCGGCCGCAGTCTCCTCCGTCGGCTGCTGCGTGGCCTGCGTGGGCTGACCGGCCGCAGAGCAGGCGCACAGCAGCAGAGCAAGCAGCAGGCAGAGGGCAAGCAGTTGCTTCATATCAGCCCTCCTCCCGCAGCCGGATGATGGCCGCCAGCGAGCCGCGGGCATTGCCCACGCGGCGGTGCGACCAGAATCGCTGCGGCTGGCAGGCCGTGCAGTCGGCGCTGACGTCGATGCACGTCACCCCGGCGCGGCGCAGCCAAATAGCATTGAGCCGCTTCAGGTCGACATAGAATTTCGCTCCGGCGGGGCGGATGGCCTGCCCGGCCTCGCTGCCGAGGGCGGCGCGCATGGCATCCGGCACATCGGCATCCGTCTCAAAGCAGCACGGGCCGATGCAAGGACCGATGGCCGCGCGGATGTTCTCCGGGCGGCAGCCGAACTCCCGCTGCATGGCCTCGACCGCGCGGGCCGCAATGCCCGCCGCCGTGCCGCGCCAGCCCGCATGGGCCGCGCCGATGGCGCGCGCTATGGGGTCAAACAGCAGCACGGGCGTGCAGTCGGCAGAGAAAATTGTCAGTGCAACGCCCGGCTCGTTCGTCACAAGGCCGTCGACGCCGTGCTCCGCCTCCCGCTGCAGGCCGCGGCCGCAGTCCGCGCGGCCGACCCGCTCGACGAGGGCGGAATGCACCTGCTTCGTGAACACGGTCTCCTCCGGCGCAAAGCCGACGGCCCTGCCGAGACGGGCATAATTCTCCAGCACATTTTCCGGCCGGTCGCCCCGGTGCGTGCCGAGGTTCAGGCTGGCGAGCGCGCCCTCGCTCACTCCGCCGAAGCGGGTGGAAAAGCAGTGGGCCACACCGTCCAGCACATCGCTCGTCAGGTATTCCAGCTCTCCTTCTCGATGGACGCGGAAGCTCATGACTTGGCCTCGTCCTTGTCACGGCAGCAATACTTGTATTTTTTGCCGCTGCCGCACGGGCACGGATCGTTCGCGCCGATCTTGATCTTCTTCACGGGCTGCTGCTTGACGGTCTTGTCGGCAGCGCCGCCGGTCGCCGTGATCTTTGCGACCTGCTTGCGGCGGATGTCCTCCTCCGTGCGCAGGCGGAACAGATACAGGCGGCGGACGGTCTCCTCGCGGATGGCGTTGATCATGCCGTCGAACATCGCAAAGCCCTCGCGCTTATACGCCACGACCGGATCGGTCTGGCCGTAGGCGCGCAGGCGGATGCCCTGCTTCAGGTCCTCCATGGCGTCGATGTTGTCCATCCAATATTCGTCAACGACGCGCAGCAGAATAATGCGCTCGATCTCGCGCATGCGCTCCGCGCCGAACTCCTGCTCGCGCGCGGCATAGGTCTGGCGGAAGAGCGGATAGAGCTGCTCCTTCGCCTCGTCGCGGCTCAGACCGGGCTGCGGGGCAAATGCGCCCTTCGGATAATAGACGCCCTCGAATTTTGCGTTGATCTGCGCCAGCTTCTCCGGGTCGTCGCAGTGGTCGGCACCGGCGAAGGCATCCTCGACCTCGGTGTCGATGACATAGTGGATCATGCCCTCGATCGTCGAGGAGAGGTCCTCGCCGTCGAGCACCTTCTGGCGCTGCTCGTAGATGACCTGACGCTGGGTATTCATGACATCGTCGTATTCCAGCACGTTCTTGCGCATCTGGAAGTTGCGGCTCTCGACGTTCTTCTGCGCGTTTTCAATGGCGTTGGAGAGCATCTTGGCGTCGATGGGCGTGTCCTCGTCGATGCCGAGCGAATTCATCATGTTCATGATGCGCTCAGAGCCGAACAGGCGCATGATGTCATCCTCGAGCGACAGATAGAAGCGCGTCTCGCCCGGGTCGCCCTGACGGCCGGCACGGCCGCGGAGCTGATTGTCGATCCGGCGGGACTCGTGGCGCTCCGTGCCGACGATGAACAGGCCGCCGGCCTCGCGCACGCGCGCGGCCTCCTCGGCGATCTCGGCCTTGTGCTGCGCCAGCAGCTGCTTGTAGCTCTCGCGCACGGCAAGGATCTCGGGGTTCTCCGTTTCGGCATAGGAATTGGCCTCTGCCACCAGCTCGTCCGGCAGGCCCTGCTTGCGCAGGTCGGACAGCGCCATGTATTCGGCATTGCCGCCGAGCATGATATCCGTGCCGCGGCCTGCCATGTTCGTGGAGATCGTCACGGCGCCGAACTTACCGGCCTGCGCCACGATCTCGGCCTCGCGCTCGTGGTGCTTGGCATTCAGCACGGTGTGCGGCACGCCCTCGCGCTTGAGGAGCTTCGAGAGATACTCGGACTTTTCGATGGAGATGGTACCGACCAGCACGGGCTGGCCCTTGGCGTGGCAGTCCTTGATCTGCTGGATGACGGCGCGGAACTTGCCCGCCTCCGTCTTATAGACGACGTCGTTGTGATCGACGCGAATGACGGGCCTGTTCGTCGGAATTTCGACGATGTCGAGCTTGTAGATGGCGGAGAATTCCTCCTCCTCGGTCATGGCCGTGCCGGTCATGCCGGAGAGCTTGGCGTACAGGCGGAAGAAATTCTGGAACGTGATGGTCGCAAGCGTCTTGTTCTCGCTGGCGACGGACACGCCCTCCTTGGCCTCGATGGCCTGATGCAGGCCCTCGTTATAGCGGCGGCCGTACATCAGGCGGCCGGTGAATTCCTCGACGATGATGACCTGGCCGTCCTTGACGACATAGTCGATATCGCGCTTCATGACGCCGCGGGCCTTCATGGCCTGATTGATGTGGTGCACGAGCGTCGTGTTCTCCACGTCGGACAGGTTCTCCACGCCGAAATACTTCTCGGCCTTGGCGATGCCGCTGGCCGTGAGCGAGACGGTGCGGGACTTTTCCTCGACATAGTAATCGCAGTCGAGGTCGTCCTGAATTTCCTTCTCGTCCGTCGTGGCAAACACCTTGCGGCGCAGGCCGGAGACAAAGAAGTCCGCCATTTCATAGAGCTTTGTCGATTCCTCGCCCTTGCCGGAGATGATAAGCGGCGTACGGGCCTCATCGATGAGGATGGAGTCGACCTCGTCGACGATGACGAAGTTATGGCCGCGCTGGACCATGTCCTTCTTATAAAGAGCCATGTTGTCGCGCAGATAGTCAAAGCCGAGCTCGTTGTTCGTGCAGTAGGTGATATCGGCAGCATAGGCGGCGCGGCGCTCGTCCGGCTTGAGATCGTGGACGATGAGGCCGACCGTGAGGCCGAGGAAGCGATAGACCTTCCCCATCCATTCCGAGTCGCGCTTGGCCAGATAGTCGTTGACCGTGACGATGTGCACGCCCTTTCCCGTCAGGGCATTGAGATAGGCAGGCAGGATAGCGACCAGCGTTTTGCCCTCGCCGGTCTTCATCTCGGCGATGCGGCCCTGATGCAGCACGATGCCGCCGATGAGCTGCACGCGGTACGGGCGCAGGCCGAGCACGCGGTCGGCCGCCTCGCGCACCGTCGCGAACGCCTCGGGCAGGATGTCGTCGAGCGTCTCGCCGTTTGCCAGTCGCTCCTTAAATTTTGGCGTCATCGCCTTGAGCTCCTGGTCGGACATTTTGGAATACTGCTCGTCCAGTGCCAGCACCTTGTCGCGAATCGGATAGATTCGCTTGAGCTCGCGCTCGGAGTAGGTTCCAAAGATCTTATCCATCAATCCCATAATTTTTTACACCTCATTTGTTAAAAAGGAACGCCCCTGAAATCACAATCAGACTCAATGCGGGAGCCTTCCTTTTGCCGGGGAACTGTTCTTTTATTTTTCTATTGGATGGCCCTCGCGGGACCTTTTTTCCTTCTCCCAATTATTAAGAAGAAAGCGGCCAAAGAAAATAGCCATATCTATGACATTGTACCTCTATTGACCCTGTTTTGTCAAACCTTCCGCGGGGGATTCTTTAAATAAATTGTGTCCATTTTTAAAATTCTGCGCTTG
>ERZ827101.3868-NODE-3868-length-9981-cov-37.401975_pt1 | contig 9981 bp, 8 predicted proteins | sample MGYA00519869_ERZ827101 | MGnify/ENA primary metagenome ERZ827101 (study PRJEB31778, sample SAMEA3449256) | human gut metagenome | biome: human gut; feature: human-associated habitat; material: faeces | place: United Kingdom | collected 2010/2012 ...
TCTGGTAGTTTAAGTGGCGTGACTCGGGAACGCCACCCGGCCTCGCAGAGCGAGCTGTACCTTTGTATGCCGAAAAGTTTTTCGGCATACAAAGGTACAGCTCGCTACCCTCTGACGAGGGTAAGAATCCGCGCCGGAGCATCTCTTCCCGAAGTTTTCGGAATCCTCCGCTGCGACGGCTGATGCCGGGTCGGTTCCAGGTAAATATTACGATGGTTTTCAGGGATAAAAAAGCGCCGTCACCGGCCATAGACGGTCTGGCGAGGACACGCGGAAGCAGGGGCCGGACGACGTATTATCTTGCAGCCGGATTGATGCGAATCAACGCTTCTGTCTGCAAAGAGAGAAATATCGGAGCGGAGGAATCTCCGGTTATCCGGCTCACTCCGGATTTACGGATTTCCAGATTTACGGGAATCAAGAAATATATATTCCTGTAAATCCGGATATCCGCGAATCCCGCAATGAATATGCAACCACTTAAATACAGAGAGAATGGAATCATCGAATCGGGAACCGGAGAGGTACTTCAGCCTCTCGGTCTGCAACCAGAAGGGCGGCGTGGGAAAGTCGGCCTTCACGGTGCTTTTGGCCAGTTGTCTGCATCACACGGTCGGACATGATGTGCTGGTCGTGGACTGCGACTATCAGAGTTCAGATATGCGTGCTGTGGAGCAGCCGCCCGTTGGGTAGCGTCCGGGCCGCAGAAGTCCGCCTATTCCGGCGGTAGCGACCGGCAAAACGCCGGGAATGGAAATACGCAAGGCTCGCCCCTCGGGCGATTCGCACGGCCTTGCGCATTTCCATCTCCGGCGATAAATTCCCTGTCGGCGGAAAGGAGTTACAGGGATATTGGATATATACGATATTTCGGGATAATGCCGGGTTACTGCGCGACCTTGAAAACGCGGTCGAGTTTCTCGCTTAATGCCGCCATATCTTGCCCGATCTTGTCATTGGTGATTTTGGCGTAGATTTGGGTCGTGGTAATATGTTTGTGCCCCAGCATCTTGCTGACTGTCTCCAGAGGTACGCCCTGCGTGAGCGTGACCGTCGTGGCGAAAGTATGGCGCGCCATGTGGATCGTGGGATTGAACGACAGACCGGCATGTCTGGCAACCTGTCGCAACGACATGTTCAGCGTCTTATGGGTGCCTTTGAGCGGAAAAACCTTGTCTCCTGCCAGGTGCATGTCCTTATAACGTTCGTAGAGCATTTCGGCAACGGGAAGAAGTTTGACACGGAACTGCATACCCGTTTTCTGACGCTTGTCGATAATCCACCGATTCCCGTTACCATCCGTATGAATATCTGCGTGGGTCAGTTTTGCTACGTCCGAATGGCTCAGACCCGTAAAAGCACAGAAGACAAAGGCATTCCGGTTAATGCCTGTCCAGTAATTGGGCCGTTCGACGTCTATGACAGCCTGCAATTCCGAAGCCGAGAGGTAGCGACGTTCAGCGTATTCTGCTTTGACATAGAACCCGGCGAAAGGATCGGCGGGAATCCAGCCGTTCTTATACGCCGTGTAGGTCATCAGCTTCAGCTCTTTGAAAGGAATATCTTTTACACGGTATTCGTATTCGAGGAAAGAGGCAAGCCGGTTACGGCGTTTGCGGTAATTGTCATAGCTCGAATAGGCGCGGTCTTTGCCCACACGTTTGAGGAACCCTGCAAGGTATTCGTCGAAGGTCTGCAACAGCAGATGGCAGTCATCGCCCATACCGAGAAAAGCGTTGCGGACTCTTTCGGCCGAGACATACGAATCCCGGTCGCAGAGACGCTGGTACTGCTTGCCGATATTGGTCTTGATGTTTTCCAGCTTCTCGTTGATACGTTGGGCTTCGAGGCTTTTCCCGGAGGCTTTGTTTGCTTTGGCATCCCAAAGCGAGGCCCGAACGGAGAGTTTGCAGCTGAACTGCGACATCGTGCCGTTGATGGTGATACGGCCCATGACGGGAACCTGACCGTGTTTTTCCGACTGCCTTTTCACATAGAAAAGGACTTTGAACGTGCTGCGTTGCATGATAACTTGAACTTTGAGGGTTTGTTAAACGTTAAGCCAAGTTATTTGTTATGCGGAATTTCGATGCAAGAAGCTGAAAATAAATACCTTAATGCAAATCAAAGCATTTCGGGCAAGTAACGGATAAGTAACTGAACTTACCGTTAAACCTGCCCGAGTTTGCTGTTTCCATTACTCCGAGCATATGCAGAACAGAAAATTAATCACCTGTAAACTTGATACTTACTTCTTTCTGCACTCTCATTGTCCTTCTGACCCCGAACCGAAAACGGTCCGGACCGGCCGCAAAATGTCCCCGGCCGCGGATTCCGTCGCAGAACGGCAGAAACGAAACTTCCGGACAGTCGAAAAACGACTGTCCGGAAGTTTTCATCTGTACCCGGAGCCGGGGTCGAACCGGCACGACATTGCTGTCATTGGTGTTTGAGACCAACGCGTCTACCGATTCCGCCATCCGGGCAGTGTCGCCTGCGCAGGCGGATCGTTCCGCCTCCGACGCATACGCGATGAATCGGGAGGACAAAGATAAGGGATTTTCGCAACTTTTCAAAAAATAAGCCGATTTTTCCCGAAGGGAACCTCCGCACGGCCGCAATCGAGTTGCCGGGAACCGGCCGCGACCCGGTCGGCAACGCCCGGAAACAGCCGCTTCCGGCAACCTCCACACCGGATATTCGGAGGGGAGGGGGGGGCGGACAGCACACGGCGGACGGAAATCCGGGGACTACCGCCCGAAATACGCCAGGATCTTCTTCGCCTTCGCCGGGCCGACGAGCGCCGACAGCTCTTCGGCCGGGGCCGTGCGGACCTTCTCCACCGTGCGGAAATGGCGCAGAAGCGTTCGGATCGTCCGTTCGCCCACCCCTTCGATCCGCTCCAGTTCGCTATGGATAAAGTCCTTGCTGCGTTTCTGACGGTGGAACGAGACAGCGAAACGGTGCACTTCGTCCTGGATATGCGTCAGGAAATGGAAGAGCGGCGAGGTGGGGCGCACGCCGACCAGCAGCGGCGGGAAACCGCAGTAGAGTTCGGAAGTGCGGTGGCGGTCGTCCTTGGCCAGTCCGGCGATGGGAATGTCCAGCCCCAGCCGCTCCAGCACCTCATGGATCACCCCCATCTGCCCCTTGCCGCCGTCGGCGATAACGAGGTCGGGCAACTCGGCCCCCTCGGCCATGAGGCGCGTATAACGCCGGAAGACCACCTCGCGCATCGAAGCGTAGTCGTCGGGGCCCTCGACGGTCCTGATATTGAAATGACGGTACTCCTTGCGGGAGGGTTTTCCGTCGCGGAACACCACGCACGAAGCCACCGGATGCGCCCCCTGCAAATTCGAGTTGTCGAAACACTCGATATGCCGCGGCGGACGGTCGAGACGCAGCTCCTTCTGCAAGGCGTTCAGCAGCCGTTCGGTGTAGCGCTCGGGATTCCGGATTTCGAGATTCCTGAGCTGCTCGGCACGGTAGATACGGGCGCTCTTGCGCGAAAACTCCAGCAGGTCGAGCTTCTCGCCCCGCTTGGGCACGGTGAAGGTCACGCCGTCGAAGAGCAGCGTCGTCGAGGGCAGGAACGGCACGATCACCTCGCGGGCCAGCTCGCCCCCGGCAATGTGTTCGACGATATGCTGTATGGCCAGCGTCAGCATGTCGCGCTCGTCGGCTCCCACGCCCGTCGAAAGTTTCACCGTCGAGACGCCCACCACCGAGCCGTGACGGATGCGCACGAAGTTGCACCACGCCGCGTCGTCGTCCGGCAGCAGCGAGAAGACATCGACATCGACGATCCGCGCGCTGACGATCACCGACCGCCCGGCGTAGTTGTCCAGCGCGTCGAGCCGCTGCTTGTAGCGCTGCGCCGCCTCGAAGCGCAGCTCCTCCGCCGCACGCTCCATCTCCCCTTCGAGATACTGCCGCACGGGGCGCAGATCGCCGCGGAGCACCGAGACGACCAGCTCCACCTGCCGGGCGTACTCCTCCTCGCTCTGCAAACCGACGCAGGGTCCCTTGCAGTTGCCCAGATGGTATTGCAGGCAGACCGAATAGCGTCCCCGGGCGATCTGTTCGGGCGAAAGATTGAGTTTGCACGTGCGCAACGGGACCACCTCGCGGATGAAGTCCAGCACGCTGCGCTGCATCATCACCGACCCGTAGGGACCGAAGTACTGCGAGCCGTCGCGCAGCAGCGTGCGCGTGGACTGCACGCGGGGAAACGCCTCGCGCCGCACGACGATCCACGGATAGGTCTTGTCGTCCTTGAGCAGGATGTTGTAACGCGGCTGGAGGCTCTTTATCAGGGAGTTTTCGAGCAGCAGGGCATCCGTCTCGCTCCCGACGACGATGTGACGGACGGCGGCGATCTGGCGGACCAGCACCCGCACCTTCGCGCTGTGCTCCTTCGACTGCACGAAATAGGACGAAACGCGCTTGCGCAGGCTCTTGGCCTTGCCCACGTAGATAACCGTCCCGCGGCGGTCCACGAACTGATAGACGCCGGGCGAGAGCGGCAGCAGGGCCACCTGCTCCTTCAGATCGGATTTCTCGGATGCGGCCATAGACGCTGCAAATGTAACAAATATCCCGCAAAGACGGACCGCATATACAAAAACGTCCGATATTTTGTTTTATTTATCGGAACTTTCTACCTTTGCGCCCGAAATCAACACTTGTCCCTATGAGAACCCTTTCCCTGTTGCTCCTCTCCGGAGCGCTCATGACGGCGTGTGTCGATCGGGATTACGATTTGAGCGACCTCGATTTCGACAACGTCGCCATCGGCGACGAAAATTCCGAATTCCGGATTCCGCTCGCCACCGTGCAGGTTTCGATGGATGAAATCGCCGAAAACGGCGTGAACATCGAAGCGATCTTCCGGGAAGCCGACATCTGGCTGCCCTCTTCCGAAAAGGAAGTGAACCTCCCCGCCCTGACCGGCGACTCCGATTACCGCGACGGTCTTATCGGAAATACGATCGCCGAAATGCGGCAGAACCCGGAGAAGCTGGACGGAGTGGTCCGGCTGACCTACGAGAAATACTACGACGAGTTCGCCGAAGCGATCGGCGTCGAAGAGTCCGGCATCCCGCTCGAAGAGTACACCGAGGCTTTCAAGACGGCGCTCGAGCTCTCCGCCGACGAAATCGAAACCCGGATCAAGCAGGTCGCCTCGGACTACCTCAGAACCATCGACATCGAACCGGTGGAGTACGAAATCGGCCATATCGACCTCGACGACGAGGTGATCGACATGCTCTCCGACAACCTCGACCCGGAGGGTACGCCCGATGCCAAGAATACGCTGCACATCTACGGCTCGATCTCGAGCCGTCTGCCGGTGACGATGCGGCTCGAACCGGTATTCCTGCCCTCCGACGTCGCATTCGAAATCACGGTGGACGCCACGAAGGAGGAGAACGCCATTCCCTCAACGCAGCTCTACGCCGACGACCTGCGGCAGATCGTGGACGGAGCCACGATCCGCATTCCCATCGCGCTCGAAATCTATTACCGAGACCGCGGCTTCGACAACTCCGCGAAACAGCAAATCACCATCGATCTGCGGCTCGTAAAACGCGGCGGTCTGAAACTCGACATCTGATAAAAGCGCACCGAACATGAAAAAAATCCGCATCTTACTGGCGGCGCTTCTCGCAACGGTCGGCGCCGCAGCCCAGAACCCCTCGTCCTACTTCATGGAAGGCTCGACCTTCCGCAGCCAGCTCAACCCGGCCTTCGCACCGCAGCGCGGCTACGTGAACTTCCCCGTGCTGGGAGGCATCCAGGTCGGCATGAGCGGCAACATCTCGCTCGACAAGATCTTCTATCCCCGCGACGGGAAACTCGTGACGCTGCTCGACAGCTCCGTATCGGCCGCCGAGGCGCTTTCGGGCCTCAAGGACAAAAACCTGCTGGGGGCGGACACCCGCATCAACGTCATCGGATTCGGCGCCTACACGAAAAACCGCAAGAATTTCTGGTCGTTCGACCTCAACGTGCGGGTCAACGCCGAAGCCAACATCCCCTACTCGCTCTTCGACTTCATCAAGAACGGGCAGGAGGGGCGCATCAGCGACATCGGCGTAATCAGCGACTCCTACCTCGAGGCGGCCTTCTCCTATTCGTTCCCGCTGCTCGACGACCGCCTCTACGTCGGCGTGCGCGGCAAGTTCCTCGCCGGAATCGTCCGCGCGAAGTCCAACTTCAACCGCTTCGACGTATCGCTGAACGAGGACCGCTGGGCCGTCGAGGCCGACGGATCGCTCGACATTTCGGCCGCCGGGCTGGAGGCCACGACCGAGATGAACGACAGCGGCGAGATGGTTTACACATTCGACGACATCGACTTCAAGCCCACCAGCCCGACGGGTTACGGTTTCGCCGTCGATCTGGGCGCCACGTACGACATCCTGCCCGACCTGCAGGCTTCGCTGGCGATCAACGACCTGGGCTTCATCGGCTGGGGCAAGGGCAACACCCTTTCGGGCCGTTCGGTCAAGAACATGGAGTTCACGGGCGTCACCGTGGACGGCGAGGGCACGAGCTCGCAGCCCGACTTCAACCTCGACGTACTCGAATTCCAGAAGCAGGAGGCCAGCAGCGCGACGCGCATGCTGCGCGCCACGGTGAACGCCGGGCTCGAATACAAGATGTGGCAGAACCGCGCCAGCGTGGGCCTGCTCTACACGATGCGCTTCTGGGAATACAAGACGCTGCACAACATCACCGGGTCGGTCAATTTCCGCCCGATCGACTGGTTCCACCTCACGGGCAGCTACACGGTGATCGGCAACAACGGCGGCGCACTCGGCCTGGCGCTGAACCTCTGTCCGGGCTGGATCAATTTCTTCGTCGCCACCGACGTCCTGATGGCCAAGCACACCCCGCAGTGGATTCCGATCCGGCAAAGTTCGATGAACGTCACGCTCGGACTCGGCTTCCCGATCGGCAAGCGCGGCCACCGCGGCTGCCGCGACTACCTCCGCTGACGCGGCGCACATACGCCCAACCGGACGCCCGGACCCTCCGTAACGGAGAGTCCGGGCGTCCGCATAGACGATACGGGCCGCACGCATACCCCGGAAAGGGAACTCCGGAGCGGAAAAGGATACGGGTTTCGGCCTTTTGGGCGTACCCATATCACATTCAGGCAAAACAGTTGCGATTTCAGAATCTTTCTTTATCTTTGCCGCATAGGAATCCGGGAAGTTTTTCCGGAGTCGAAGACAACATTGCGGCGGTCCTCAAATCTGTGTGAAGTTGCGTCACTACTTATTTATTATTCTTTGAATTCTTCAAAAACGGACCGCCGCAATCTTTTTCCGATTTTAACAAAATCCATGCCATATCAGTCCCCGGCCGCACGGCGTTCGAGCGCCTCGCAGGTCGCCCGGCGCCCCGCTTCGACGATCTCCTCCGAACGGTAGAACTCGAACATGCTGAAGCTGTCGGCCGGCAGCTCCACGACGACGTCGGGCCGGTACAGCCGGCGCATCAGCCCCGCGATATGCTGCTGCATGATCTGCGACGAGGCGGTGAGCATCCGGTAATAGTTCAGCGACACCTTGCCGGCCGCCGGAGCCGCAGCGAACGGGGCGCAGACGTCCACGGCGATCAGCAGGTCGCCCTCCTCGCGCCGCACGCGGTTGAGCGGCAGCGGATTGACCGTGCCGCCGTCAATGAGCACCATGCCGTCGCGGCGCACGGGCCGGAAAACCGAAGGGATGGAAATCGACGCCCGGATGGCATCGTACAGCCCGCCGCTGTCGAGCACCACCTCGCGTCCGGTCAGCAGGTCGGCCGCCACGGCGGCGAACGGCAGCGGCATCCGTTCGATCCGCACGTCGGGAACCAGCTCCTTCATCGCCGCGATCACGCGGTCGCCCTTGACCAGTCCTTCGGAGCTGAAGGCGAAATCGACCAGGCTGAAGACCTTATAGCGGTCCAGCGCGCACATCCACTCCCGGAAAGGCTCCAGATGCCCCGCAGCGTACATGCCGCCGACCAGCGCCCCCATCGACGTTCCCGCCACGGCCGCGATCTCGAATCCCCGGCGCTCCAGCTCCCCGATCGCGCCGATATGCGCGATTCCCCGCGCTCCGCCGCCGCCCAGCACGAGCGCAACCCGGCGTTTTTTCGCTCCCATACCCTTCTCTCCTGTCATTTCAACGGTTGTTTTATCTTTCCGCACCGGCCGGAACACCCCGGTCGGGTCCGCGGTCCGGAACCTCCTGCCGCAATGTCCCGGACGCACTCCGCACGGCCGGCCATACCGTGCACGCTTCGTGCCGCGATACGCGGCGCCTCACTCCGCCACGACGCAGTCCACCGCCACGTCGTGCGGTTCGGAGGGCAGCTCCCCGACCAGTTGGTGCGCATAGCAGACCCCGACCGTCGCCCCGCGGAACTCCGCCTGCGAAAGATAACGGTCGTAATACCCCTTCCCGCGTCCCAACCGGACACCTCCGGCCGTGAAGGCCACCCCGGGAACCACCACGAGGTCGATCTCCCCGGGCGGACACGTCCGCGCCCCGGGCTCCGGCTCGGCGATGCCGAACGCCCCGCGCCGCAGCGCCGCCGGATCGCAGTCGCAGAAGCGCATGGCGTCGCCCTCGACGCGCGGCAGAACCAGCCGCTTCCCCGCCGCACGCCACCTCTCCGCCACTCCCCCGGTGTCCGGTTCGTCCGGCAGGGCCGAGAAGAGCGCCACCGTATGCGCCGCGGCGAAGGCCGGCAACTCCCCGACCCGGCCGAATATCCGCGCCGAGGCCACGGACCGCGCTTCGGCCCCGAGCGAAAGATTACGCGCCTTCATCGTCCGGCGCAGCTCTTTTTTCGTCATACGAACCCTCCTTCCGGGCACAAAATTCCCGCCCGTTTTTGTTGTTATTCCGCGAACAATGGCTATCTTTGCCAACGGAAACACAAATCTTTAACAAATATAAACAAATTCAAAACATTATGAGCTGTTTTCTATCTAATTCCTCGCTTGGCAAGAAGTTAGTAATGAGCGTGACGGGATGCTTCCTCGTGCTCTTCATCCTCTTCCACATGTCGATGAACGTCACGGCGATCCTCTCGCCCGAAGCCTACAACACGATCTGCGAGCTGCTGGGCGCCAACTGGTACGCACTCGTCGGAACGGCCGTTCTGGCGCTGGGTGTCGTGGTGCACTTCATCTACGCCATCGTCCTCACGCTGAACAACTACCGCGCACGCGGCTCGCAGCGTTACGCCGTCACGGTGCAGGAGCCTGGCGTGACGTGGGCTTCGAAGAACATGCTCGTGCTGGGCGTCATCGTCCTGCTGGGCCTGCTGCTCCACCTCTACAACTTCTGGGCGAAGATGCAGCTCGTAGAGATTCTGGGCGGACACACCAACTCGCTGGGCTTCGGCGCGGCCGACGGTGCGTCGCTCATCGCCTACACCTTCTCGCAGTGGTACTACGTGGTGCTCTATCTCGTCTGGTTCGCCGCGCTGTGGTTCCACCTCACGCACGGCGTGTGGTCCATGTTCCAGACCGTAGGCTGGGCCAACGACACGTGGTATCCCCGTCTGAAGTGCATCGCCAATATCGTGGCGACGATCGTGTTCCTCGGGTTCGCTGCCGTGGTGCTCGTCTTCTTCCTCTGCCCCTGCATCGCAGGCGCCGCTTGCTAATCAATTCGTAGAACAACAAACACACAAACGATATGGCTTTAAAATTAGATGCTAAAATTCCTGCCGGTGCGCTCGCCGAGAAGTGGAGCAACCACAAGGCAGCTATCAAGGTCGTAAGCCCCGCCAACAAGCGCAAGCTCGACATCATCATCGTCGGAACCGGTCTGGGAGGCGCCTCCGCAGCCGCTTCGCTCGGCGAACTGGGCTACAACGTCAAGGTGTTCTGCATCCAGGATTCGCCCCGCCGCGCCCACTCGATCGCCGCACAGGGCGGTATCAACGCCGCGAAGAACTACCAGAACGACA
>ERZ827101.3873-NODE-3873-length-9953-cov-3.004344_pt1 | contig 9953 bp, 9 predicted proteins | sample MGYA00519869_ERZ827101 | MGnify/ENA primary metagenome ERZ827101 (study PRJEB31778, sample SAMEA3449256) | human gut metagenome | biome: human gut; feature: human-associated habitat; material: faeces | place: United Kingdom | collected 2010/2012 ...
TTGTCCGGGGTTCGAATCCCCGATGCTTCACTAAATACCCCATAGAAAACGCCCATGGAGGTTTTCTATGGGGTTTTTCTTTTTTGAAAAAATAATATGCGGTTATGACGGAATTGGCAGACGTGCAGGATTTAGGTTCCTGTGCCTTTCGGCGTGTGGGTTCGAGTCCCACTAACCGCAGAAAAATCCACAGCAGTAAAATGACAAAAATCAGATTCTAAATAATTGCAGCAAAAATATTCGCGCATCAAATATCTTAAAAACTCCAAACAGAACCGAAAATCAAATAGAGAATAGATAGAGGAAAAATGGTATGACAAGAGAAAAGTATGAGTCATTGCCTTTGAGCACGCTGAAAGCGCTGGCAAAATCCAGAAACATGAAGGGGATTTCCACTCTGCGGAAAGAAGCGCTGATTGAGCGGATGCTGGAAGAAGATCAGAAAGAAAACCAGAAAAACATGGAAGAGCCGGCGGTTCTAAAAGAGGAAAAAAAGACGGAAACTGTACAGGATCAGAATCAGGAACCGCAGGAAAAGCGGGAGGACGGTATGGAGCGCCAGAATCGGGAAACCTCGGAAAACGGCACCGCGCGCCCGTACCAGAGACCGCGGTATGTCCGCCGGGAAGAGCGCAGTGAAAACGGAGAGCGCCAGGAGTACCGTCCAAGAGCGCCGCGTTTCAATGAGCGTAGATTTCAGGAACCACGGAATTATAATCAGAATAACCGTGAGGAAGAGCAAAGACAGGAGCCGCGTCAGGAAGCAGGGCAGGAAATGAGACAGGAGCCGCTGTGTCAGGAAGCAAGACCAGAGACGAGACAGGAACCGCGTCAGGAAACCAGCACGCTCGACAGCGGCCAGGAGGCCTGCGGCATCCTCGAGGTCATGCCGGACGGATTTGGATTTATCCGCTCCGACAACTATATGCCGGGCGACAGCGATGTCTACGTTTCCCCGTCCCAAATCCGCCGTTTCGGACTGAAAACGGGAGATATCATCCGCGGAAACACGAGAGTAAAGTCCGCAACCGAAAAATTCAGCGCCCTTTTATACTTAAAGAGCGTCAACAATCTGCCGCTCGACCAGATCATGCGCCGCGGCAATTTCGAAGATATGACACCGGTCTTCCCGGATGAGCGGCTGCGCCTTGAGCGCCCGGGCGGAAGCATGGCGATGCGGATCGTGGATCTTGTAAGTCCGATCGGAAAAGGCCAGCGAGGCATGATCGTCTCCCCGCCGAAAGCCGGAAAAACGACGCTTTTGAAGGATGCGGCAAAATCCATCCTGCGGAACAACCCGGAGATGTATCTGATCATCCTTCTGATCGACGAGCGTCCGGAGGAGGTCACCGACATTAAAGAAGCGATTCAGGGATCGAATGTGGAAGTCATCTATTCCACCTTCGATGAGCAGCCGGAGCACCACAAACGCGTGTCCGAGATGGTCATTGAGCGCGCGAAACGTCTTGTGGAGAGTAAAAAAGACGTTACGATCTTCATCGACAGCATCACACGTCTCGCCAGAGCTTACAACCTGACCGTTCCGCCGAGCGGCCGTACCCTTTCCGGCGGTCTCGATCCGGCAGCACTCTACATGCCGAAACGGTTCTTCGGCGCGGCCAGAAACATGCGCGAGGGCGGAAGCCTGACGATTCTGGCAACCGCACTTATAGAGACCGGAAGCAGAATGGACGATGTGATTTTCGAGGAATTCAAAGGCACCGGAAACATGGAACTCGTGCTCGACCGGAAACTGCAGGAACGCCGCGTCTTCCCGGCCATCGACATAGCCAAATCGGGAACAAGAAGAGAAGATCTGCTTCTGACACCGGATGAGCAGGAGGCCGTTTACAATATGCGGAAGGCATTAAACGGCATGAAATCCGAGGAAGCCGTGGAAAATATTCTGAACATGTTTGCCCGCACCAGAAACAACGGCGAACTGATTCAAATTTTAAAGAAACAAAAAATAGTATAAGGCTTGCAATTTTCAAAATTGTGTGATACAATGAGAAAGCTGTGCAAGGTTGATGAGATTTTGTCAGCCTGAAATACGAAATCATCAGAGTAAATCTGAGAAGATAACAATATTAAGAAGAGGTGAATAAAATGAGAGAAGGAATCCATCCAGAATACCATCAGGCAACTGTTACCTGCAACTGCGGAAATACTTTCGTAACAGGTTCTACCAAGAAAGAGATCCACGTTGAGATCTGTTCTAAATGCCATCCGTTCTACACTGGCCAGCAGAAAGCTGCTGCAGCTCGTGGACGTATCGAGAAGTTCAACAAGAAATACGGCATGAAATAAGAATTGAATCAAGCAAGATGAAAAACGGGCTGAGGTTGGAAGATCTCAGCCCGTTCTTGCGTTACGGATGCAGAAAATCCCCTTTGAGGAGGTAAACGTAAATTATGAAATCATCCAATATTGGCGGCCAGGCCGTGATGGAAGGCGTCATGATGATGAACAAGGACCGCTATTCCGTCGCAGTACGCCGGCCGGACGGGGAGATTGAGGTTAAAGTAGAGCAGCACAAGCCGCTGACAAAGCACAAGGGGCTTTTAAAAGTTCCGATTCTGCGCGGTGTCTTCAGCTTTGCCGATTCGATGATCGTCGGCATGAGTTCCCTTATGTACTCCGCTTCGTTCTATGAGGACGAGGAGGAGGAAAAGAAAAAGCCGGCGACGAAAGAGGAAGAGGAGCAGCAGAAAGCGAAAAAAGAAAAGACAGACAGGCTGATGATGTACGGAACCGTCACATTTTCCGTTGTCATCGCCGTCGTTCTCTTTCTGATGGTGCCGTACTTCCTGTCCGAACTGCTGCACAAAGCGGGAGCCGGAACGACACTGACCGCGGTGGCAGAGGCCTTTGCGCGTGTGGCACTGTTCCTCGGCTATCTGGCAGCCATTTCCCGTATGGAAGACATTCAGCGCGTGTTCATGTACCACGGTGCCGAGCATAAATGCATCAACTGCGTCGAGCACGGTCTGGAACTGAACGTGGAAAACGTCTTAAAGAGTTCCCGGGAGCACAAGCGCTGCGGAACGAGCTTTCTTATGTACGTCATCGTCATCAGCATCATCTTTTTCATGTTCATCCGGGTCGATTCCCCGGTGCTGAAAATTGTGATCCGCCTGCTTCTCATTCCGGTGATCGCGGGCGTTTCATATGAAATTATCCGCCTGGCGGGAAAAAGTGACAATAAACTGGTCAACCTGATCAGTAAACCGGGCCTGATGCTGCAGCACCTGACGACGCGCGAGCCGGATGCCGAGATGGCAGAGGTTGCGATCGCCGCTGTGGAGGCTGTGTTTGACTGGAGAGCGTACCTGAACGAAAACTTTGGTTATACGTACCCGGCCAAAACCGAAAAGAAAGAACATGAGGAGCCGTGACCGATGAGTGTGCACGATAGAAAAAACTTGAAATCTGCACTGGAATCCGCTATTCTGTACTTACAAAAGCAGGGGGTGGAGGAAGCCCGGCAGGACGCATGGCTTTTACTGGAGCATGTCTGCGGGATCAGCCACAGCACCTACTTTGTACACAGTGAAGATGAAATGCCAAAAGAACAGCAGGAGCAGTACGAAGCGCTGGTCAGAAAGCGCGGCGAACACATTCCGCTGCAGCAGCTGACCGGAGAGGCGTGGTTCTACGGAATCCCGTTTTTTGTGAATGAGCATGTACTGATTCCGCGGCAGGACACCGAGATTCTTGTGGAGGAAGCGCTCCGCGGCCTTCCAAAAGATGCACGGATTCTCGATCTCTGCACCGGTTCGGGATGCATCCTCATATCGCTTCTTGTGACGAGAGAGGACTGCACGGGAATCGGCGCGGATCTCTCCGAGAAAGCCTTACAGGTTGCGGAAAAGAACGGCGCACAGGCGGGCGGACGGGCATCGTTCGTAAAGAGCAACTTATTTGAAAACATCGAGGGAACCTTCGATGTGATCGCAAGCAATCCGCCGTATATCCGCACGGATGTGATTGAAACGCTGATGCCGGAGGTGCGCGACCATGAGCCGCGGATGGCACTCGACGGCAGTGCGGACGGTCTTGTCTTTTACCGGAAGATTACAGAGCAGGCAGGAAGCTATTTAAAAGAGGGCGGAAAGCTCTGTTTTGAAATTGGATACGATCAGGGAGATGAAGTGCGGGAGCTGATGGAAACCCACGGCTTTGCCGATGTACAGGTTCTAAAAGATCTGGCAGGCCTGGACCGCGTGGTGACCGGTATCTGGCACAAAAAACCCTGACAGAAATGAATTTTAATTTTGACACCATAATGACATCATAAACAGACGAAAACAGCAAAAAGGAGCAGTCATTTTATGTTTGATAAACTTGATGATATCCTCATGCGTCTCGAGGAGGTACTGAATCAGTTAAGCGAGCCGGACGTCGCTGCCGATGCGGCGAAGTTCCAGAAGCTGATGAAGGAGCAGGCAGAACTCCAGCCGATCGCAGACGCATATAAGGACTATAAAACACAGAAACAGACCATCGAAGAGAGCCTGATGCTTCTCGAGGAGGAATCCGACGAAGAGATGCGCGAAATGCTGAAAGAAGAGCTCTCCGATGCGAAAAAACGCGTAGAGGAGCTGGAGCAGGAACTCAAAGTCCTGCTTCTGCCGAAAGACCCGAACGATGACAAGAACGTTATCGTAGAGTTCCGCGCAGGTGCCGGCGGAGACGAGGCGGCACTCTTTACCGCAGAAATCTGCCGTATGTACATCAAATACGCAGAGAGCCGCGGCTGGAAAACAGAGCTGACCAGCGCCGATGAAAACGGAATCGGCGGCTTTAAAGACGCAACACTTCTGATCAACGGAGCAGGCGCGTACTCCCGGATGAAGTACGAGAGCGGCACGCACCGCGTACAGCGCGTGCCGGAAACCGAGTCCGGCGGAAGAATCCATACCTCAACCATGACCGTAGCGATCATGCCGGAGGTGGACGACGTCGAAGTACAGATCGACCCGAAAGATTACAAATTCGATGTATTCCGTGCTTCCGGAAACGGCGGCCAGTGTGTCAATACGACCGACTCAGCAGTCCGTCTGACCCACTTCCCGAGCGGCATCGTCATTTCCTGCCAGGATGAGAAATCACAGTTAAAGAATAAGGACAAGGCACTGAAGATTCTGCGTGCCCGTCTGTACGACTTAGAGCAGCAGAAACAGCACGATGAGATGGCCGAGCTTCGAAAGAGCCAGGTCGGAACGGGAGACCGCTCTGAGAAGATCCGTACGTACAACTTCCCGCAGGGACGTGTGACGGATCACAGAATCAAACTGACCTTATACAAACTGGACGCCATCATGAACGGCGATCTGGATGAAATCATTGACAGTCTGATTGCAGCCGATCAGGCCGCAAAGCTGAGCAGCATGCAGGAAGAAGCATAATAATAAACGCTGCGAATCACGATTGGTCTACAGGATCGATTGCTGATAGAATAAACAAGAGAAAAAAGGGAAAAGAGAAAGGGAAAACGCTATGAAGAAAACAGCACTTGTGATCATGGCAGCCGGAATCGGCAGCAGATTTGGAAAGGGAATCAAGCAGCTTGAGCCAGTAGGACCAAACGGGGAGATCATCATGGATTATTCCATCCACGATGCACTGGAAGCCGGCTTCAACAAAGTAGTCTTCATCATCCGCAAGGATCTGGAGAAAGATTTCAAGGAAGTCATCGGCAACCGCATCAGCAAAATCACAGAGGTGGAATATGCATTCCAGGAGCTCGATGATCTGCCGGCAGGCTTTGCAAAACCGGAAGGCCGTACCAAACCGTGGGGAACCGGCCAGGCCGTTCTTGCATGCAAAGGTCTTGTAAAAGAGCCGTTTGCTGTTATCAATGCTGATGACTATTACGGAAAAGATCCGTTCGTAAAACTGCACGACTACCTCGTACAGGAGCATGATGTGGATGAAGTTATGCCGATCTCCATGGCAGGATTCGTGCTTGGAAACACCTTAAGTGACAACGGCGGTGTTACAAGAGGTGTCTGCGTCGTTGATGAAAACGGAAACCTGACCGGTGTCAACGAGACGAAAAACATCGTAAAGACCACAGAGGGCGCAGGCGTTGAAAAAGAAGACGGAACGGTTGATCCGATCGACAAAAACTCCCTTGTTTCCATGAACATGTGGGGACTGCAGCCGGAGTTCATTGATCTTCTGGAGAAAGGCTTTGTTGAATTCCTTTCTGCACAGAAAGAGGGAGATGTAAAAGGCGAGTACCTCCTTCCGATCTACATCGACGAGCTGCTGCACGCAGGAAAAGCAGAAGTAAAAGTTCTTCCGACCGACGCAGAGTGGTTCGGCGTAACGTATCAGGAAGACAAAGCTTCCGTAACAGAAGCATTCCGCAAACTGATTGCGGACGGCGTATACAGCGAGAAGCTGTACGACTAATTACGATATTTTGTTATTTGAGTGAATAACCAGAAAAAGCGTGTTTGAATGATTGCAAAAAATTTCAGACACGCTTTCTGCCCGAAAGGGGAAAGGAGCATACCATGGGTAAATATTTTGGAACAGATGGATTTCGCGGAGAAGCAAACATTGATCTGACGGTTGAGCATGCATATAAAGTGGGAAGATTCCTCGGATGGTATTTCGGAAAAGACCACAAAGCACAGATCGTCATTGGAAAAGACACCAGACGCTCCAGCTACATGTTCGAATATTCGCTGGTAGCAGGACTGACCGCATCGGGAGCAGACGCTTATCTGCTGCACGTAACGACCACCCCGAGCGTTTCCTATGTTGTCCGTACCGAAAACTTTGACTGCGGAATTATGATCTCCGCCAGCCACAACCCGTTCTATGACAACGGAATCAAAGTCATCAACGGCCTGGGACAGAAACTGGAAGCCGACATCGAAGCGCAGATCGAAGCCTACATCGACGACGGAACACCGAAGATCCCGTTCGCAACGAGAGAAGACATCGGACGCACCGTGGATTTTGCAGCCGGAAGGAACCGCTACATTGGACACCTGATCTCGATTCCGACAAAATCCTTTAAAAACATGAGAGTTGGACTCGACTGCTCCAACGGAAGTGCCTCTTCCGTAGCCAAGAGCGTGTTTGATGCCATCGGCGCCAAGACATATGTGATCCACAACGAGCCGGACGGAACAAACATCAACTGCGGCTGTGGTTCCACCCACATCGAAGAGCTTCAGAAATACGTAAGAGAGAAACACCTCGATGTCGGATTTGCCTACGACGGAGACGCAGACCGCTGCATCGCTGTCGATGAGCTGGGAAATGTGGTAGACGGAGACCTGATCATGTACGTCTGCGGTAAATACTTAAAAGAAAAAGGCCAGTTAAACGGAGATACGATCGTGACCACGATCATGTCAAACCTCGGTCTTTACAAAGCGTGTGACCGCGCCGGTATCCGGTATGAGAAGACGGCAGTCGGCGACAAATACGTGTGCGAGAACATGATGGCAAACGGCTATTCTCTCGGCGGAGAGCAGTCCGGCCACATCATTTTCAGCAAGCACGCGACGACCGGTGACGGAATCCTGACCTCCCTGATGGTGATGGAAGTGCTGATAGATAAGAAACTCCCGCTCAGCACCCTGACAGCCGAGGTAGTGATTTACCCGCAGCTCTTAAAGAATGTCCGCGTGGCAAACAAAGCAGCTGCAAAGGCCAACCCGGCAGTACAGAAAGCAGTAGAAGACGTAGCAGAGGCCCTGGGCGATGACGGACGCATCCTCGTAAGAGAGAGCGGCACCGAGCCGGTGATCCGTGTCATGGTGGAAGCACCGGACGACGCAACGTGTGCAAAATACGTAGACCAGGTTGTTTCTGTGATGCATAAAGAAGGACTTGTGACAGAATGAAAAAAAGACTGGTAATCTTTTTTCTGGCGGCGGCAATGGTGCTTGGCGGCTGTGAAAATAAAAATTCAAAGCTTTATAAAAAGGGCATCGAGGCGCTCGAACAGAAGGACTACGTAACGTCGATTGCGATGCTGGAGGGAGCCGTAAAGGCAGGCGACCGACTGGCGGAGAGCTACCGGTCGCTCGGCATCGCTTATCTGAAAAGCCAGGAGTATGACAAGGCAAAAGAGGCTTTCAAGAGCAGTCTTTCGAGCATGAAGCACAAAGACGCGGAGTTTTCGCGCGATGTCATGTATTACGAGGCGGAAACCTGCGTACAGGCCGGAGATCTGGATGGAGCCATTGAGATCTGCACCAATATTCAGGAAGAAAAGGCAGATGCCGATGCGCTGTTCCTTAGGGGACGCGCGTACTTCCTGCAGAAGAATTACGAGCAGGCGAAGGTGGATTTTGATGCGGCAGTGGAGACGAAGGAGAGCTATCAGCTCTGCCTTGACATTTACGAGCTGTATCAGGAGAGCAGCATGAAGGCGGACGGAGACCGTTACCTCGAAGCGGCAGTGAAGATTGAGCCGAAAACGACCGAGGATTATTATAACATCGGCTGCGCATACTACTATCTGGAGGAGCAGGACGAGGCGGTCAAAGCGTTCTCGAAGGCAATGAAGGACGGCAGCAGCGCGGCGATGGAAATGCTCGGCGAGGTTTACCTTTCCAATGGTCAGAACGACAAGGCGAAAGCACTGTTTTCTTCGTATCTTTCGACAGATGGCTTTGCGGCGGCAGCAAACAACGGGCTGGCGCTCTGCGCACTTGCGGAAAACGACACGGACAGTGCACTCTCGTATATCGAGGAAGGACTCAAAACGGCAGAGGATTCCGACCGGGAAAATCTGCTGTTCAACCAGATTGTATCCTATGAAAAACGGGCGGATTTTGATACCGCGAAGTCGCTGATGGCGGATTTTCTGGCAGCATACCCGGAAAACACCGCGGCGCAGCGGGAAAATACGTTTCTCCAGAACCGATAACAGACGGAGGAAGTTGGATTGTTTGATTTAAGAGAAGAACAGGAGCGCGTGATTCTGGTCGGCGTACAGGAAAACGGCGGCGCAAACGCAGAAGAATCGCTCGACGAGCTGGCGGAACTGGCCAGCACCGCCGGTGCGAAGGTGGAGGGCCGCCTGGTGCAGGTGCGGGAGGCCATTCATCCGGGAACGTACATCGGAAAAGGAAAATTAGAGGAATTGAAAATTCTGGTGCGCGCCTGCGATGCGACGGGCATCATCTGCGACGATGAGCTCTCCTCGATCCAGTTAAAAGGGCTGGAGGAAGCACTGGAATGCCAGATCATGGACCTTTCGGATGATGTCGCCTACTCCGTGCATGACGTCGAGGATTCCATCGCCACCGGCGCGTTCGATCCGATTGTGCTCGCCGATCCGAAGATGCTGGACCACATCATCGAGCAGACGCGCGCATGGTATGGGGCGAAGTGGGATGCCGACAAGCTGCTGGCCGCGTTCATGCGATTGCGCCGAGAGCATTTGTTCCCTGCACATTTCAATGGTTCGCGCGAATCGTTGGCACAGCTCAAGAACATTACGTCCGATTTGATCGGTCGCTTCTGCTGGTCGGTGGAAACCGCCACGCGCGACACGTATGGGCCCGGGCCGTTGACCCGGTATTCCGCGAACATCGTGATTCCCGAGGACACGAATTACGAGATCGTGGCGTTGAAGGGCATCGCCGTGTACTTCGTCATGGCGCCTCGCGAGCGCGAGCCATTCCATCAGGAGGAGCTCAAGATCGTATCGGATTTGGTCGATGTGCTTATGGCCGATTCGACGCTTTGGAAAGCCAGTTCCTGGCCGATTGGAATGAATCCACCAATGACAACGAGCGCCTGCGCGTCGCCATCGATCAGGTCGCAAGCCTGACCGACAACTCCGCCCTGGCCCTGCACTCCATCTTGTGCTGAGGGCGTGTTGGGCGGGCGCTTCCCTCAGTCTCGCTGCGCGAGCCAGCTCCCCTCGGGTGAGGGGAGCTGTCGCTGTAGGCGACTGAAGGGAGTTTCGC
>ERZ827101.3882-NODE-3882-length-9936-cov-3.143508_pt1 | contig 9936 bp, 5 predicted proteins | sample MGYA00519869_ERZ827101 | MGnify/ENA primary metagenome ERZ827101 (study PRJEB31778, sample SAMEA3449256) | human gut metagenome | biome: human gut; feature: human-associated habitat; material: faeces | place: United Kingdom | collected 2010/2012 ...
CGTATGCGTCATTATCTCTATTTTCGGCATCTTTTCGCAAGTAACTTTGTCGTGCGAACAAAGACGCAAAGAGATCGCTATCCGCAAAGTGAATGGAGCCACCATAGGAAGTATCCTGCAGATGTTCATCAAAGAATATTTCGTCCTTTTGCTTGTCGCGGCTCTTATAGCATTCCCGGCAAGCTATGGAATGATGAGAGTGTGGATAGAAAGTTACGTCAGACAAACTTCCACCCCATTTTGGATATATATCGTCCTGCTTGCAGGTATCGGTATCATCATCGTCATCAGTATCTTCTGGAGAGTGTGGAATGCAGCCAAACAAAATCCGGCGGAAGTAGTAAAAACAGAATAAAAAAGGATCTAATAATATGATACGACATTATTTGAAAATTGCATGTAGGAATTTGCTGAAATACAAGACTCAGAGTATCATCAGCATCCTAGGATTAGCTATCGGATTTACCTGTTTTGCGCTTGCTGTCTTATGGATACGTTACGAAATGACATACGACACCTTCCATGAAGGTTTTGACCGTATTCATTTGGTGTATCAGAAATCGGCATTAAGTGACACAGGCGTTACAACAACAATTCCATATCCGGTATCCACTTCTTTAGAAAAGCAGTTTCCGGAAGTGGAAGATGCCTGCGGTTTTCTTTTTTATGAACAGGAAGTGACAGTAGACGATGGCGCTATCCGGCAACTGTATGAAATCAATGCAGACTCTTGCTTCATGCATATGTTCGGGATACAAGTACTCTCCGGCAGCCTTGATTTCCTGGAATCGGAAGAGCGGATAGCACTGACAGAGCATGCGGCCAAGGAACTTTTCGGTACGGAAAATCCGATCGGGAAGGAAATCAAACTGTATGGTGCCCCTAAAACCGTATGTGCGATCGTCAACGGATGGAACCGTCATACCAATTTACCTTTTTCTATTTTAACGGGAGGAATACGTCAATGGCATAATGCATGGTATCACGGAGGATTCCATGTATTTATAAAATTGCACAAAGAAGTAAATGCCGAAACTTTTCAGAAAAAACTGGAACAAACGAAACTCGAAGCAGACGGCAAGGGCGGCATACAGAATCTGATGGTTATGCCCATCAGTAAGTGCCACTATACTGTACTGGCCGACCAAAATGCCATCCAGTTCAGCTATATCCTATTCTTCTCGATTGTAGGCGGATTAGTTATTCTTTGTTCGCTGATCAACTACCTGTCTTTGTTTGTCAGCCGTTTACGGATGCGAAGCAGAGAATTGGCATTACGCAAAGTATGCGGTTCATCAGACCTCCATCTGTTCATCCTGCTTGTTACAGAATATCTGCTGATCTTGTTGGCCGCAGGACTTATGGGAATGGCCCTGATAGAATTGGTATTGTCTCCGTTCAAAGAATTGTCGGGAGTAAAAGAAGGAGATGTTTACTGGGAATCTTTTTTATACTTCGCCCTCGTCATCGGATGTTCTCTTGCCACATTCCTGCCTGTAACTTTCTACTTCAACAAACAAACGCTACAAAGTAACATACAGCAAAAGACCGTAAACAGATACGGGTATCTGGGACGTAAGATAAGCATTGTTTTTCAACTTTCTATCAGTATCTGCTTTATCTTCTGCATCAGTGTCATCATGAAGCAGCTCTATTATCTCAGCACCACAGATATTGGTATAGAACGCAAAAATATAGCGACTCTAAGCATGTATCCGCAAAACAATCTATTGCCTGCCGCTGATAAAATAGAGCAGTTTCCTTATGTCACTCAGGTTCTGAAAGGACACTTTTCGCTGCTACCCAAAACTGCATCCATGGCTATGCACTTCAAGGATTGGGACGGAAAACAACCCGGAGATGCAGAGATCGATATGGAAGTACTGATGGAAAGTGAAGAGTTAGCACAGTTCTACGGCATCCGCCTTTTAAAAGGAAAGATGCTGAAAGAAGGAGAGAGGGATGCCGGCACTATTGTAATCAATGAGGCAGCGGCCAAAGCACTCGGATGGAATGATCCGATTGGGAAAAAACTAATCAGACCCAACGGAACGGGGACAACCGTTATCGGTTTGGTAAAAGACTTCCATACGACATCGCCTACCACTCCCATAAAACCTATCGCATTTATAGCCAAAGGCTTTTCCGGATTCGACCTGGGCAAAGGTGATGTACTGATAAAGTATAGAGAAGGCGAATGGCCCAAACTTAAAAAAGACATTGAAAAGCTATGTCAGAAAGAATATCCGGAAAATAAAATCAGATTATCCAATATGGAGGAGACCTATGACAACTATCTCAAATCGGAGCAGACCCTTTTGTGTAGCTGTTGTCTGTATTCTGATTGCTGTATTCGGAGTGTTCTCTTTAGTGACATTGGCATGCGAGCAACGGCGTAAAGAAATCGCTATCAGGAAAGTAAATGGTGCAACACTTGGCAACATCCTTTCGATATTTATAAAAGAGTACCTGATATTGTTACTCTGCGCCTCGTTCCTTGCTTTCCCGGTCAGCTACATGATCATGAAAGCATGGCTGGAGAATTATGTCGAAATCAGCATAGGCGTTTCGATGTATGTCACTATCTTTACGGGAATCGGTATCATCATAACCGCCTGTATCGGCTGGAGAGTATGGAAAGCCGCCCGTGAAAACCCGGCGGAAGTAGTAAAAACAGAATAAAAAAATCTAATAATATGATACAACATTATTTTAAAATTGCATGTAGAAACCTTTTAAAACATAAGGTACAGAATATCTTAAGCATTGTAGGCTTGTCTATCGGTTTTACAGCTTTCTTGTTAGGCGGGTATTGGCATTACTGGGAATATCATTTTGATAGTTTCCACCCTCAAAGTTCAAGGACTTATGCCTTGACTACCACCGGTATATTTAAAACAGCCGACGGATCTGTCGGAGAATTAAACCAGATACATCAGATGGTGGAAAAAGATCTGGTTACTTTCCCTGAAATAGCTAAAGTTTGCCATGTCAGCGAAGTAAAATACGAATTTGAGAAGGATACAAAAAGTTGGATCGGAATGAAAATAGACTCCACTTTCTTTGATATCTTTCAATGTAAACTGATCGAAGGGAGCTATTATAAAGTTCCATTTAACGTAAATCATGTGATTCTGACTCAAAAAATGGCCAACTTCTACTTTGGTGACAGTAGTTGCGTAGGGAAAGAGTTGAAAATCAACGACAAATTATCATATACCATTGCGGGAGTAATGGAAAATTATCCCCAAAACAGTGATTTCAAATTTGAATACCTGATTCTGGCCACTCCATCCCCCAATCAAGTCAAAAGAAATACGACTTATGTATGGTTACACCCTTCGGCCGATGCTGCACATCTAAGTAAAAAGATAGCAGCCTACAGAGTCAAAGAACCCGATACCAAATGGAATAAATATTCTGAATGGCGCTTTCATTTGCGTCCGTTACCCGAAATTCATACCCGCTGCTCTCCTGAGCTGAAAGGCAGGCTTCAACATATCCGGATTTTGGCTACGGCGGGAATATTGGCATTTGCCAGTGCATTAATGAATCTGCTTGTTCTATTCATTGGCCAGCAACAACGAAAAGCGCGCTATAATGCCACTTTTTCCACTCTTGGTGCTTCCATCTACAGTTTGATAGGGAAAAACTTACTTGAATTGACCCTCCCCCTGTTCATAGCATTTTTGCTTTCAATGGCATTTATCGAATTCCTGTTTCCGTTTTATAAGGATTACACCAGTTTGGTAGCAGAGAGCAGTAGCTATTATAATGGAGTCATCCAGAGTATCACCCGGCAAGAAGTACTGAAAGCATCCTATTGGATTTATCCGTTATGCTGCCTGATATTTCTGGTTTTAAGTACGGTTCCCATCGTCGGTCTGCTGAAACGAAACAGTCGGGGAACTTCGCTGGCACTTAGAAACGGATTGATAATCGGACAAATCTTCATCGGCTCTTTATTCCTCCTGACTTCTTGCATGTTCTACAGTCAGTACCGATTCATGAGCCGTACAGACAAAGGACTGGTCACCGATCACATCTGGCAGATCGACCTCGGATTCGATGCAACCTACAATACTGATTGTACCCCTTTTATAGAAGCACTAAAACAAAACTCAGCCATCGATGACGTAACGGCCCTGACACAGCCTCTCCTTGTTTTAAGAGGAGAGTGGTATTGCAGTTTTATCACTCAATTTCCCATAGAGGGACGTAATAATGTAGATGAAGCAACAGAAGATAATTGCATCGTTGTGCAAAAGAATTTCCTTTCCTTTTTCGGAATGAAGATGAAAGAAGGAGAATGGATACAGGATCAGGGGACAAGAGATATAGTTATCAACGAAACCGGTGCCCGCGAACTCAACATTCCTTCACTGACAGGACGTCTTATACTCAGTGATGACGAAGATTCGGAGAATCATGCAGTACCCACCAGAATCAGCGGTATTTTACGTGATTTCTACTACTGTCCGATGCAGTACCCGCTGTCGAAGGTCTTCTTTATGTATCAAAACAATGCTGATGCAGCAAGGGGGTACCATGGATTCAGGTATTTCTATATAAAGGTACATCCGGATAATGAAAAACAAGCACTGCAATACGCCAGGAGAATCTATTCTCAATACAGCAAAAAAGAAATCTCCGAGGATATGCAGATCATTCAACTTTCCACCTTAATGGAACTGTTCAATCGTCCGGAAAAGACGATGTTCCGTATCTTCCTGTTGTTGGCAGTACTCTGTATCCTGATTTCTTCTTTCGGTGTTTTCTTCCTGGTATCGCTCTCTACCGAACAGCGTAAAAAAGAAATAGCCATCCGAAAGGTAAACGGAGCACAATTTTCAGATATCCTATACTTATTTCTGAAAGAATATTTATGGCTGACACTGGTCAGTAACGCAATTGCTCTGCCTTTAGGATATTTATTTATCAAAAGATGGTTGGAAACCTATGCGTACCATACTGATATTCACGGATGGCTGTTTGTATGTGTATTCCTCTTCACCTGCATCATCGTTATTCTCTCGGTCATGCGACAAGTGGTAGTAGCTGCCAAAATCAATCCGGCGGAGTCGGTGAAAAGTGAATAAATGATTGCAGTGCGAATACGCACTGCAATCGTGCAATATCACACAGAAACAGAGATAACAGAGAGATCCTAACAATCAAAGATACAATCATTTAGCAGTTTGGCATATTTATTGAAACTATAAAAGAGAAGTTTAACGGTAAAACACACGGTATTTACACAACAATAATTAAAACGAAGAAATCAATATATCTATGATACTACATTATTTAAAGATTGTTTTCAGGCAGATGGCTAAACGCAAAGCACAAACTGCTATATCTATATTGGGAATCACTGCCGGTTTGCTCTGTTTCAGTGTATGCAACTATTATAATCGTATTTTCAGTACAGGTAACAAGGATTTGGCAACTTACGAAAATCAAGCAGAAATATGCATAAAAGAAAGATCTTACCAAGTAAATATTCCGATAGAGGATTTTGAAAAGAAAATAGGTAAAGACAAATTTGAAGCAGTTGCTTTTTATGTAAATTCTTCATCTACAATCACATTAGATGAAACGGTATATTGTAAAGTGGACAAAACAGAATGTAATGCTGATTATTTCAAAGTATTTCCTACAGAATGTATAGACGGCTCCTTAAAACAGTTTGGTATTTCGGGCAACGAAGCTGTAGTAACGACTGAGTTTGTCAAACAATTCTGTGGAGGCGTCCCGCCGCTGGGAAAAACGATCCTTGACCAGAGAGGCAAAATACATACCATTATTGCCGTTATCAAGCCCTATCCGGCAGAGATGAATAATTATCACAGCAGCTACGATGTTTTTCTTCCACTACCTGAAAATGCTTCATTTGGGATACACAAACTACTGCTCAAACGCCCGGAAGATGCCGAACACATTTCACAATTACTGCCTAAATTGGGACTTTTTCCCAACCATCCGGAATGGATACCACAAATAGTGCTGGATAGCCAGACAGAACATAAGGCAGGCGCTGAATTATGGGTGGCTATTTTGGGGCTATTGGTCTTATTGGTAGGCATGATCAACTATTTCTCATTCAGTATAGGAGCATTTGCCAACCGTTACAAAGAGATCAGTCTACGTAATACGCTGGGTTCTACTTACTGGGGACTTTTCATATTGCTATTCCTTGAACAGGCTGTCATCATCCTGATCTGTGGAATAATTACCCTGGCCATTACTGAGAGCTTGCTACCTTGGTTTATAAGTACATTTTCTAATGAAATACAAAGAAACTTATACATAGATATACATCGATTGTGGGTTTATGAATGTCAATATATAGGAGGCTTGTTGCTTATCAGCTTACTGATCTCATTCATCTCTTCCTGGCACATTGCCCATAAGACAATAGCGCAAGGATTGAGGGGGGGGACAACTACCGGACAACGTCACATAATCCGTAACACGTTACTGAGCGTCCAGCTACTCTTCTCTTTTCTATTCATTGTAGGTACAGTCGGCATCCGTATGCAAATGAAAGAATACGATCTCTCAGCCAATCCCAATCTGAGCACAGAGGTAAAAAAAGAAGTTATGGTAGTAAATATAGGCAGATACGATCGTATTCGAGAGCATCAACCGGAACTGATAAACTTCCTGCGCTCACGCCGTTGGAATGCCGAAACAGCCTACACTAACAGGGATTACAGCCAAGAGTATGGATTTACCGAACTCTGCTTCGTTTCGGATGATTATTTTAATTTAATGAACATCAAATGCCATCACAAACCGGGAGAACCTTTTTGTTACGTAAACGAACAATTATACCAAACTTTGCAAGCAGATTCTACCTCCGAGTCTTTTCGTTTTCAAAACCAAGTATATCCGGTTAAAGGTTTAGTCCATATAGGTCCCGATTCTCCAAGTGCAAAGCAATTGGCTCTTTTACCACTTTCTGCCATGAATGACGAAATCGGGAAAATATATATACGATTGGTCCCTGATGCTCCTCGCAAGGAAGTAAAAGCAGAAATGAGCAAGGAGATGAATCAATATCTACCACAGAACGAACCTTTCGAGTTCATCAGTTTATATGAGGAACAAACCGGATTAGGAACTATCTCGGTGATGTGGCTGTTCGTTGTCTGCTCTTCCATTTGCTTAGTGATTACGGTACTTGGCGTTTATGGAGCTATCAGCATTGACACTATCCGTAAACAAAAAGAAGTTGCCATCCGTAAAATTAATGGTGCACGTTTACCGGACATCTATTGGTTGTTTGCTAAAAACTACCTGATTTTATTTTTAATAGCTTCGGTAGTAGGAGGTTTAATTAGCCTCTTCGTCATGGTCATCGGCAGCCAGCATCGAGTCATATTGTTTGATTATGCCGATCCATGGCTTTGGATGGGTCCCCTCATGCTATTAATAGGCATAATAACAGCTACAATCAGCTGGCAAATATATTATATTGCACGGACTAATCCGGCAGAAGTAATTAAAAACGAATAAATCAGAGAAAATGAACTATATGATACAGCATTATCTCAAAACAGCAATACGCAACCTGCTGAAGTATAAGACACAGCATTATTTCTGCCATTTGTCTTTCCGTTGGTATGACTTGTTTCAGCATCATCCACTTTTTTATCAATGAAATAGATGGAGCATCACGTAACATGCCCTATTTCGAACAAAGGATTTCAATCCGGATGATCAATTCCAACCACGAAGTAGGAGGATGGGGGTGGAGTCTCAATTCTTCTGAGATCCGAACCCTGACAGAACATCCCATACCGGGTATTAAGCAAATCTGCTTCCACTCTTTCCAAAGAGAAGACGAAGTTGTATTCATCAATAGGGAGCAGGAAGAAAAGCCTTACATCATCTCATATATGGATACTGATCCTAATTTCTTTTCACATTATAATGCATCCTTCTTATATGGCAATGTTCTTCCCACAACTCCGGAAGAAGTTGTGTTGTCCGAAAGTTGTGCCCGTAAAGTATACGGAAAGAGCAACCCGGTAGGCACATTACTGAAAATAGTCAAGTTGAAGGAAAGCGAAAAAGATAAAAGCACATACTATAAAGTTGTCAATGTTATCAGGAATCTTCCCAAAACACTAAATGTTGAAACAGATATCTATTTCTCTCATTTGAGAGAGGGGAACAGACAACAAGGATATATCACAGAAGGTACACTGGAAACAGCAGACGGATTGAATAAAGCCAATGAAGGCCTAAAGGGGATAACAACTCTTCATAATAATGAAATGGCATATTTCATTGCGAACAAAGAAGCTGACTCGTATCACGATCCGCAGCGAATGATAGGCATAGCATTCATTACCTTCTTATCCTCTCTGATTCTGTTATCGGGTATGATAAACTTTCTAAAGTTCATCATACAGTCATTCTACAACCGTAATCGTGAACTGGCCCTGCGGAAAAGTCTGGGTGCCAGCCCCAAAAGTTTATTTGCCCTTCTATTCACCGAAGCTTTCTGGATGCTGACATTTTCTTTATTGCTCTCGCTGGTCTTATCCGAATGTACCTGTTTACTACTGACAACCTATATTCCGCCCAAAGAAATGATTCCAATAGATATCCAAACTCTATATGGCATTCAAGTTAAACTTTATATAGGGCTGTTACTGATCTGCACCCTTGTAATGCTATATCCCATCCGGCGTTTGCAACGGTCCGGTCTTGCCGGGCACATGAAAACTAACAGCCACCGGCACCTCTTTCGCAACATCATGATGTGCGTACAGCTATGTGTATGTATCTTTTTTCTGGGTATGAGTATCGCTATACATTTATTCAATAGTGTAGGAAGCATTTTGTACCTTCCTCTATCAGACAAAGAAACAAATTCCACGCTTTGCCTTGAAATGAATAGTGTTACTCTCGGCAAAAATAAAGATGCGATTTTATCACAAATAAAGATGTTGCCGGGAGTGGAAAATATCAGTTCAGCCTTAATGAGCGGCAACTATAATTCGTTTCTGACCAGTGACTATGAGTCTGCCGATCACCGTACTCTCACTGTCAGAGTCAGACAAGGAGATCCCAGCTACTTCCAGTTCTTCCGGATTCCTTTCCGGGGAGAGATCGTCGAACCTCATACAAGTAACGTGGTTTACATCAGCGAAGCCTTTCAAAAGCAGTTGGAAAATGATTCTGTAAGCGGAAATGTAAAATTAGGTAAAGAGAACTATCGGATAGCAGGTACATACAAGGCTTGTTACGGGGAGAACATTTCAGAACACAATCAATACAATATTTCTGTTTTCTTCCCGACTGAAGAGGCATCCGTAATTTATATCCGTTTTCGTGACGATATCAGTTTTGGTAAAGCCAAATCAGAAATAGAAAGGGTATGCCGTAATTACGTCCCAGAGTCATTGCCACTCGATATACAACGACTGGATATAAGAAGAAGTACAACACAAGGTATCAGAGACCTGATGGGCGATGCCTCACTGCTATTAGGCATCATAAGTGCTCTTCTGGTTATACTGAGCATATACTCAGCTATCTCTATGGACACAGTCAGCCGGCAGAAAGAAGTTGCTATTCGCAAAATAAACGGTGCAACTCCGAAAGTAATTGCTTTGATGTTCGGAAAAGCATATATAATCCAATTCATACTGGCCTATACCATCACTTATCCATTATTAAGGTTGCTTGTGATAGACATAACCAAGGATAGCCCGATCAGCAGTATTACCGGATTTACATGGGGGATTTACCTCTTCATTCTGATAGGTTTACTTATCTTTGTAACAACAGCCTATAAAATCTACAGAATCATGCATCTCAATCCGGCAGAAATAATAAAAAACGAATAATAATATAAACTCTTAAAAAATTACGATTATGATTAAGACAATCAATTTGCAAAAAATCTTCAAGACCGAA
>ERZ827101.3893-NODE-3893-length-9898-cov-3.093366_pt1 | contig 9898 bp, 7 predicted proteins | sample MGYA00519869_ERZ827101 | MGnify/ENA primary metagenome ERZ827101 (study PRJEB31778, sample SAMEA3449256) | human gut metagenome | biome: human gut; feature: human-associated habitat; material: faeces | place: United Kingdom | collected 2010/2012 ...
CCGTCTCATCAACCGCCCGCACGGAAACCAATCCTAATTTTGTAGCCTGTTCCGTATTAAACACAAACGACAAATTCGTCTGCTTCTGAATTTCATCAAACAACACCTTAATCGAAACTTGCTTTAAATCAAGATTTACCCGTTCTTGTTGAGCTAACGTTGATGCTGATAATCCCAACGTAAAACACAACAACAATGAAATACATAGCTTCATCATCAATAAAATTTTTCGTTTTCTATGTCCACCCAAAGACAGACATAACCGTTTTTTTTTCATATATTTGCAATATTAAGATTATTATTTGCGACAGTCGTTTTCCTAGGACTCCTGTCGCTTATCGCTAACAACGGGGGATGCGCTAACATCCGCCGTTTTTTTATTCTGTAACTACAATTGTTCTATCCTTTATCGTAAAATGTACACCGACCATCTTACTAATCGCATTTAAAATAATTTCTACATCTTCATATTTCTCCATATGCCCGGTAAAATGATATCCTTTCACTTTTTCACTTCCATAAAACACATCCACGTCATACCAACGAGACAAACGATTCAAAATATCTTCCAATCCCTCATTCTCAAACACGAAAAAACCTTCTTTCCAAGCCGTATAAGTCCCAGCATTTACATTTCGGATTCCTTTAAATTCCCCATTCACATCAAACTCGGCCAATTGTAAAGGCTCCATCATATATTCCCGTCCCGAACTCTTTCCCCGAATCCCCACTTTACCTGATACTAACGTGGTCTGCGTTCCACCGACACCATAAGTATTCACATTAAATTCCGTCCCGTAAACTTTTACCCGAACGGCATCTGTTACCACGTAAAATGGTCTATTCGTGTCTCTTACCACCTCAAAATAAGCCTCCCCCGACAAATGCACTTGCCGCTTTTTGCTATCAAATTGCACCGGATATTTCAACTCTGAAGCGGCATTCAAATACACTTTCGTTCCATCTGATAACACTACCGTATACTCACCTCCTCGTGGAGTCTTCAAGGTATTATATTGTAACGTAGAAACAGCCTTTTTCGAATCTTGGTAAACAATTCCAGCTTGTCCATTTTTCACTACAAAATCCTCCTGCACGCAAATATCTCTTTCCTGAGAAGGTAATAAAGCGATTGTCTGCCCTTGGGCTGTTATCAACATGGCTTTATGTTCTCCCGGTATAATTCCCGGATTACCGACAGCCATTTGAGACGGAATTTCATCTTTTTCCAGTTGTAACCAATAAATCACGGACAATAAAGGTATCATGACAATCGCTGCATATTTCAAAAGTAGCCCAATAGAATACTTCCGATGTTTAGAGCGAATATATTCCATATAATTCCCCAACTCATGTTCCACTCTCTCTTCGGAAGGAATTGGCCCACTCGTCAAATTCCAAGCTTTCTTCAATTGATTAAAATAAACCTCGTTCGACGGATCCGTTTCCATCCATCGAGCCAAAGCCTGAATTTCGTCCGGTGTTGCTACCCCGTCCAAAACTTTTAAAATCAATTCGTCTTTATCAGATTCTTGCATCATATCTTTATCCGTTATATCCTTATAACGACTAAAGACAAATTTACCCCTAGAGATTTTTCAAAAATTTTGAATAAAAATAAAGCACAACAACCATCCCAACTCTTTCCGCAAACGGACAAAAGCTGTAGTCATTTGTGCTTCAACAGTTTTCATGGATATATTTAATTGTTCGGCAATCTGTTTATTGGAAAGTCCATCCACTTTGCTCAACACGAATATCTCCCGGCATCGTTCCGGCAACTTATTTATAGCATCCTGTATCGCTCCCTTCAAATCCTCATCTAACAGAGCTTGCTCCGCCTCGGGCGTCTCCACGACTTTCGAAAAATAAAAATCTAGCAATTCCTGATTGATATAATTACTTTTCACCTTTTGATGCTTGATTGTATCCATACAAGCATTATAAACAGACTTATAAAGATAAGGGCGCACTTGAAGTTCCTCGTGCAATTCCCTGCGCCGCTCGTACAACCGGCAAAAACACTCCTGCACCACATCATTCGCTGCATCTACATCTTTCAAAATACGTCCAGCATAATTTAATAACGGACCATAATACATACGGAACACGTAAGCAAAAGCTACTTCTTTCCCTCTTTGGAGGTCAGCAATTAACTGTTCCGAATTATATTCCATATTTATACGACTCTCGTTTAATATTATCCAGATTCACTTCGTACAAATATACAACAATCCATGAAAAAAAAAAGAACTTCCTAAAAAGTCCTTCCGGTATTAATTTTAGATTTTAGATTCCAGACATACAGGGCCGGACACAACTACCCCCTCTAACTCCCCCTTACACAGGGGGAGCCGGAGGGGGTAGTTGAGTTAGACCTTGTGCGGCTGACATCTAAAATCTAAAATTACCTGTTTTCTTCTTTCAGCAAATAATCCACCAAAAAACTAATCTCATTCGCCAGCTCCAACGGGTTACCGAAATAACCGTTCGAACTCCAACGTAATTTACCCTTCTGGTCGATAATCATCTTGTGAGGAATCCCGTTAATCTTGTATTTATTATAATACAGGCCATTCCCTTTCCCGTCCGGGCTAACATCATACAATACCTCGAACGGGTAATTCTTCTCTTTTATAAACTTCGGCACCGTCGTCTTGAAATTCTTATCATTTTCGCATGTTGAAATAAAATAGAACGCCACGTCCGGATTCTCCGCGTACCTCTCCACGGCCATCTTCATCCCCGGCATAGCTGCCTTACACGGTGAACACCACGTGGCCCAGAAATCAAGCACGATAACCTTCCCCTTCAGTTTCGACATATCAACCGTTTTCCCATTCATATCCTCCAACACGAAAGGCTCTATATCCTGATCAATAAGCGATGCCAGCAAATGCTGCTCGAACTCTGCAACATGATCCGCAGAACGCAACCCATTGAGATAAATCTCGAAATCTCCCGACGGATTCTTCTCACGGAAATCCTTTTCAAGCGTGGCAATCATCTCAGGCGTAGCCGCATCATGCGCTATACTCGATTCCAAAAACGGGATTACCAACTGATCATAACCGTTAGCCGCGAGCAATTGTGCATATGTTTCATTAAAATCCGACACCTTCCCGCCAAAGAAATCCTTCACCGACTCCATCACTTCAAGCCCTTCGGGATATGCACCCGTCTCGTAAAGCACTTTCCCGTGCGTGATCGCGTAACCGCGTGTATCCCATTTCACCTGTTCCCGCCATTGCCGGGGAGAAAAACGAGCCCTAGAATTATAATACCGGTCTTCACCCCGTTCCGCCCGCTTTTGTATCTCGGCCCAAATCGCATCCGCATGCGGACGCACCTGCTCGTATGTCACCATGCCATGTTTTAATTGAAGTTGCACGACACGGTAGTAATACTCGGCCAATGCCGAATACGGAACAAACGGGAGTAACTCATGTAATAACTTATAATCCTTCTTATTCACGATTCGGTCCTGCATGGACGACCAGAAAATACGCCCGTAAAAAGAACGGGATAAATCAGTCTGCGGTACCGGAAATTTCTCTTGTGGAAACCGTCGCAACATATCTTCCAATAATTGTAACTTTGCATCCGGCTCTCGTTCCATGTAGACCGCCCAAATTGCCTTATCCCTAGCCAATATACCATCAGGAAAACGTTCCAAAATCAAAGCCTCCACCTCTTTCGCCTTCTCTTCATTCTTCAACATATCCTTGTATATCTCGGCTACCCGAATAAGAGACAACTCGGCAGGAGCCTCCAAACCTAAAATATACTCAATATCTTGCTCGAAAAGATGGTTCTGCTCTCCCGATCCGTTCTTATTCAAATTCTTGGCCGCGTAATAAGAGAGAGTTTCACGAGACTCCGGAAAAAAACGATATTCATACCCTACCCACATCTGCAACACGTTGTCATCTATCTGAGCATCTTCTTTCGAAAAACCGGGAACGGCAAAATAATCGAAACTCTTGCTCCGTAAAAGTCCCCAATGAATGTAAGCCCCTTGTTGAGACTTGGCTTCTCCATCCACCAACTTGCTCACGAACACGCCATACTGTCCCATCAACGGGCCGGAATCCCACTCACCATTATCACCATAAAACTTACAAGCTAACAACACGCATTTTTCAGGCACTTGATAAGTCGCGATCCATACACTATCCCGCTTCACCATATCCAGATCATCCGCCCTCCAATCGTCACCATCACAAAGGTATATAACCCCCGTTATCGTCTGGCTACCAGCCAAAGGCGTAAGTGCGCTATTATAAGATAAAGTCACCGGTTCTCCCACCAGCACAACAGAAGGTTCAAATTGGAATGGCCCCTGTTTTTCCTGTGCGTACGCGGTCAAACCGCATACACACAGAATTAATACCAATAATTTTTTCATGTCAATCTTAACAATTTATTCTACCACGTGTTAAAATGCGGTTTGATATTCATATCCGCCACCTTACCAAACCCTTCGAATGTATTTAGTGGCGTTTGACTTGTCAGCCTACCACTCGCCGGATTGAATCCGAACTCGTACACCTTTCCCTGCGTACCGTTCCATGTCGCGATATACAGCAATCTCTCGTTCACCGCGCTCAGCAAAGTCGGTTTATATATCCGAATAGATGTAATCTCTTCGCCACTTGGGAAATCCGGACTGATCTTGATCGCCGTATTCGCCTCCCCGTAATCATACAAATAGACATTCCGGTCGGATGCATAAATCAAAACTTCACCCAACGTCCCAATCTCAAAGAATTTTGCACTGGCAATCTCCGGGAGTGCCGACATATTCTTAATACCCAACGGGACATTCGTCGCGTCGGAACGCACGTTAAAGTCCATCGAATAAAGCCAGTAATTAGGTTGCCCCGGATCCTTGAATATTGCGTAAGTAATATAATTATACCCCCTGCCCAAGAACAGAATCTCCTTGCCAATATGATTGATATCAAATATATTACCGGGATCTTGTTCCGGGAATGGAGCCAGACAAGCCGGGTAATTATTACGTCCCAAGAAACGCTGACCGGCCACATCGTAAACCACCATCGGGTAGAGATAGCTATACCCGTTAGGCAGGACATTCTCCTTCCACACTTTCACCTCTCCCTCAACCGCATCCGATATTGCAATCGGGGCGGGAATAGCGTAATCCCATGTCGGGCGGTCACTCATAATCTCGTGCATATCGCCATTCGCCATGAAGAACAAACGGGTATCTCCATTCACACCCAAACCGACCACGTTCACCTCTGCCGGCTTATCAATAAATAACTCGTCGGCATCATGCAAAAACTGGAATGTCTTGTCGTCTATCTGGAACAAGTCCTGATCAGAAGCCACGTACATGGCATTAAAATTCCCGTAGTTCCGTCCCGCCACCCGGATCGTGGTCGGATTTCCCGGTAATTTACGCCCGTTAGCCTCCAGAATATTACGCAACCACTTCACCCGGTCCAGATCGGGAATAGAATTAGGCGTGGCAAGATAATCAAAGTCCGTCTCCCCGTTACTTCCATGCACGATAACAAACCCGTGATGAATATCCGTGGACACGATCAAATCAAACTCCATGTTCGACGTAACTCCCCGACTATTATCCGTCACGTAAATCACCGCTTTGTAATCTCCCGGGACATGACTTACCGGTATATCCAACTTCTTTTCCGTGTTCATGTCTTTCTGTTATTTTTATTCCTCTAACTTTTTTTGCAACATTGTATATAGTTGTACTAACTTGACAATTTCCTCCGCCATAACCTTTTACTTTTTTACCAGGCTGGTAAATATACCACTCGTAACTCAAATTACCCTCGGGAATCGGGTTCCTCGTGAAAGCAACGGTAGGATCAATCTGCAACTCCTCGTACTGCAACACCGTGTACGTCATTTTAAAACCGACGGTATCAATCACGATGTCATTTATTTCCTTATAATCATAATTACCCTTGTCGTCATAGCATCCTGTCAGAAAGAGAATGCCTGTCAGCAACGCGAGCAAATAATATTTGTATTTCATATCTCTCAGATTTTAAAATGAAATTTCAACCTTCTCCACGGCATTATCATCCATGTATATCGGGCCATGCTCGGCACGGTACTCGGCGTAAGCCGCCTGCAACTGGGCCTTGAACGTGTACATCTCGGACACGGTAAACTTCGTCCCCTCGGAAGGACCCGAATCATATCTCGACTCTGCCGGGAAATCCGCGATCCCCAACGTGGACACGACAAAACTATATTTATTCACGCTATACTCACCGAAATACAACGTCGGCCAGTTCTGCGGTTCCATCAAGAAATCACCCACGTGAAGCGTGAAATACCCCTCTTCACTTCCCCCGTCACCCACGCCACCGAGTAAATCCTCTGTCGCGACAAGTCGCAACGTAATAGAAACCGCCTTTTCTTTCATGTCTGCCGTGCGATACAACGTGACCGGAAGTTGCGACCAGTATTCACCCGCTTTCATCACCCCCTCGTCCAGCCGGAAATGCGTGCCTTCAACTGCCGTGGAAAGTTCCTTAACCACCTCCGCCTTGAACTTGCGATCCCGGTCAACCACTGGTCCCATCAGACGCACATTAATCTTGGCTTCTATTTCCATTTGATCATAAGCCACGAGCGCGAACGAATAATTTTTCTCGTAAATCTGCACGACGATGCCCACGAAACTACTCCCTTCCTCATAGAAAAGGGCCCGACTACCACCTTCGAACTCCATCGGTTCGTTCTCCTCGCATCCCACCGCAAAAACGGACAACAAGAACACGAGAGCCAGATATATCGTTTTTCTACATTTCATAATTCCTAATATTATAGTTATTCACCAAGACGTCCTTCCACCTCATCATCAGGCAACGGGAGCACGTAAGTATCAGCACTCACTCCTTCCGTGTAAAACCGGATCGTGGGACTGTTTATTCGCTTGTAATAGTAGAACAATTGTCCCTCCATCACAAATTCCTTAGCATACTCCTTGAAAATTTCCTCCTGAATCTGATCTTTCGTCAAATTGGGATTCAAATTCAAATCTTCACCTAAATTACGTGCATTTCTGACCGTATTAAGATAACCGACGGCCCCTTCCGGATCGTTCTGGTTCAACCGACATTCGGCAGCAATATAGTATGCCTCGCTCATTCTCATGATAGGCACCTCTCCCGTGTACCCGTAATAATCGGCTGTATTATCCTGATACAACTTGATATGATACCGCGTACTTCCCCCGTCTAACGTCAGGTACTGGTACCTGTAATCATAGCTATAAGAGGCCTGATCCGTCTCGTAAACCGTTGTAAACTGCTCTTTCACCTTGGTATAGCCACCATCATCCCACGCCTCCATGACGGTCTGTAAATTAGCAATATCCAACGAAAATATCAATTCTTGAACAAACACGAGATTCCGTCCCGCAGGTGAAGGCGTAGTCACCGTACCTCCGGGTACCCAAGAAAAAACATCCTGCTTGATAATCGCATCTGCGGCCTTGAACGCCTCCCCGTAATCAGCCTTGTACAAATGGATACGCGCCTGTAACAACTTAACAGCGTAATAATTAAACTTGTGGTGACGCATACGCAAATAATCCGCGTAATCCACGGTTTCAGTTGTATATCCTCCGTTCTCGATCACCGGATCATTGACAAGCTCCTGCTCTGCAATCGTCAAATCACCCAAAGCTTTCGTGATCACCTCTGCGACGGTTGACAATTCTGTAACCTGATTATCAAACGTCTCCTCGTAAGGGATCGCCTTTGTACTCGCCCCGGTTTTATACGATGGCCCGAACAGGCGTACCAGATCGAAATGAAGGAAAGCCCGAAGAGCGTAGGCCTCACCTCGAATCACGTTATACTCAACCCCCGAAAACATGGTCTGATCAGCCTTATTAATATGCTCTATCAAACTATTCACATTCGCAATAACATTATACATCTTACTCCATACCGGATCAATAACTCCTTTCGCTTGATCCGTTGTATAATTATACTGCGAGAGGTCATAATACTGTCCCGACGCCGAGAAAGGCGTGGTGTATTGTTTCCCAAGCACATCCACCATACCAAAGGAAAGTTCTTGCCCATAGATAGCCTGATCACTCATCAACAAATAGATTCCCGTGAGAGCATCCTTAAACCCCTGTGCCGTCTTGAAATTATCGTCCACCTTGACTTCCGTCTGTGGGCGCACATCCAACCAGTTATCGCACGAAACCGTGAGTGTCAGCAATAGACCGGTAAATAATATTAATATCGTATGTCTCATTTTTCTATATCATTATAGGTTAGAAACTAGCTGAAAGCGAGAACGAAAATGTACGGGCAAAAGGATACTCGGTTCCCCGCTCTTGTTTAACCGTACTGATCCGGCCAATATCATTCATGTTAAATGACAAACGCAAACGATCAATCGGTGATCTCTTGACAAAGTTCAACTCACTGAAATCATATCCCACGCTAATCGCCGAGAAAACGAATTCATCCACATCCTCCACGAAACGAGTAGTCGGATAAGTACTTGATCTATTCGTAATATCCTTATATTTTGCCGCCACTCCCGGGGTATTCCATCTATCGTAAAGCACCCGCTTATCCACGTTTACCGAAGCAATATCCACGTTTTCGATCTTGTTGAGTAGCGTGGAATTATAAGTCTGCCCGCCATACTTGAACGTGAACGACAAATTCAGTGACAATCCCATGTATTCCATCGCGGCCCCGATATTCCCGGTCAATTTAGCCTCGCTATCCCCGGCCACGATCTGATCGTTCGTGTCCCAAGTATAGGAAAGCGAACCGTCTTTTTTCACGAAAACTTCTTGACCGTTAATAGGATCTATTCCAAGAGACTTGACCGCCCAAATCGCCGTCATACTCTGCCCTTCCGCGAACCGGACCACCGGTTTCCTGTCGGAATTATAATCGCCCACCTTTTCATCCTGCTCGTCATTTATTGAACGAAGAGCATCAGAAATCTTCACCAACTTGTTACTATTGTGTGCCACCCCGGCTGATATGCTCGCCGAAGCACGCTTTTCCCGGTTAGAATACACCCGCATTTGGGCACTAATCTGGTATCCCGCATTTTCAACTTCACCGAGGTTCTCCTTGTAGGTACCGAAACCGGTTGAAGGAGCCAAATTCACGTCCGTCAACAAATTCGTGGTAACATTCGAATAATAGTCAAACCGCAACGACAACTTGTTGAACAACGTCAAATCGGCACCTAAATTACGGTCATACTGTTTCTGTCCCCGAAGCCCCGTGTTGGCAACTCCTAACAAATACACACCCCGATCACCACCATTATAATTTTTATCGGTAAAATAACCGTATGTCGCGATAGCCATATAGGGATCGAAATTTTCCGAACCGGTATATCCCAGCGAACCTCTCACCTTAAACACGTTGATAAATGGCAGAGAGGCCATGAACTTCTCATGGTGAATATTCCACCCCAGTCCAACAGACCAGAAATGCCCCCAACGATCGTCGGTTCCAAGTTGGGACGATGCGTTAGCCCGATACGTGAAATCAAACAGGTAGCGATTATCATACGAATAGTTGACAGACCCCACCAAACCGATGGAACGGGTTTTCGTTTCACTTCCCGCGGGTTTCGTTCCCGAATACATATTTCCAGCCGTGATATAGTCCGTGAACGGGGAAGGAAATCCTACCACAAGCACCGACATACTCTGATTGTTACTCGATTCCAGATTCCAGAGCGCATTGGCATAAACCAAGTGTTTCCCCTTCTGCAAAGAATAGGACAATCCGACGTCCGCGGACAAAGCCAACGACTCGGAATTTCCTTTCTCGTACTCCCCGCGATTCACGTAATTGTCCCCTCTCGGGTCATACGTGGAGCCCGCGAATTT
>ERZ827101.3894-NODE-3894-length-9893-cov-2.534560_pt1 | contig 9893 bp, 10 predicted proteins | sample MGYA00519869_ERZ827101 | MGnify/ENA primary metagenome ERZ827101 (study PRJEB31778, sample SAMEA3449256) | human gut metagenome | biome: human gut; feature: human-associated habitat; material: faeces | place: United Kingdom | collected 2010/2012 ...
TGCGGTTTTCCTTCCTCTTTGAACTCCTACCTTTCCCTTATTAGATAGTCTGGCGCAGACCAGAGACCGGCGACCGCTCGAAAATAGGGGAACGGCAGTCGGGTTACCGCAGCGTTTGTTTTGCAACCTGTTCGCAGGGTCAGATAGCGTACTGCTACACATACGGGTTACTCTGCGCAGAGCGCGGCATAGCAGTGTCGCGCAACTCTTTGGCATGTTGTAACGCACGGCACCTACGAATTTAGACGTTTGGTACAATTTATCCTCGCAGACCCTGTCTATTATAACGCGCTCACGAGTTGCGCGGCACGGTCATGCCGCGCCTGCGTAGAGTAAACCACCTGTGTAGCAGTAATCTATCTGTGAACTGCGAATATTTCACGAAAAACACGCAACGGTAACCCGACTGCCGTTCCCTTTTTCGGAGCGGTCGCCGGTCTCTGGTCTGTTCCAGACCCTCTAAGGGAAAGGGGAGATACACAAGAGGGTGGAAACCGCAGGTGTCTACCCTCTTGTGCGCCCGCGCGGCGTCAGTGCACATTTCGTTCGCTTCTCAAGCGGCGGCTATATATAATAGGAATAGGCGAAGAAAAAACACTTGAAATTTCCGCGCGATATGATATAATAAAAAAGCTAAAATTTCAATGCCTTGCAAGCTTATGCTCGCAAGGCGTTCTTTTTTTGCCTTGCGGCATAGACGAGGCAGAAAAACAATGTTCAAAACCAAGTTAGACGAGTTAGGCTTCCTGCTGGCGTATCCGCTGCAGATCTTTGTGGTCGGTCTGTTCTGCCGATTTGTATTTTACGGATGCATGGGCGCGCGCACGCATATCTTCGCAGAGGGATAACAGGCGATTTCGGAAGGATTTGCTGGATAATGTCAGGAAATAGGGGAATTGGCAGAATGCACATAGGATTGACGATAGATTTGGTAATTTCGTTCAAAATCACGGAGCAAAAATTGAAATCTTAGCTGGTTCTTTGCGCGAAAAAGAGTATAATATTCTATGCAAAAGGTTATCACATTAAGAAAGGGTGGGAACAATGTCATATGACTTTCTGTTGACGATTGCGATCATCATGTTGTTCACAAAGGTATTCGGCCTTACTTCGGAGCGCGTGCATATGCCGCAGGTTGTCGGTGCACTGATTGCCGGTGTGCTGGTTGGCCCGAGCTGCCTCGGCTGGGTAGGCGAGACCGATTTTCTGGTAAAGGCCGCTGAGATCGGTGTAATCATCCTGATGTTTAACGCAGGTATGGATACTGATCTGGACGAGCTGAAAACCACCGGTTTTGCGTCCTTCATTATCGCGCTGATCGGTGTTATCGTGCCGCTGATCGGTGGTGCTGCATGCTATCTGGCGTTCGACAATGATCCGACCGACTCGATGAACATGCTGAAGGCTGCTTTCATCGGTGTCGTTCTGACCGCTACCTCGGTTTCGATCACCGTCGAGACCCTGCGTGAGATGGGCAAGCTGAAAAGTAAAGTCGGTACAGCAATCCTCGGCGCGGCTGTAATCGACGATATCCTCGGTATCGTGGTGCTGACCATTCTGACCGCACTGACTGACCCGTCGGTAAAGCCGATTCTGGTACTCGGCCGCATCGTTGCGTTCTTCGGTTTCGTACTGGTTGTTGGTCTCGTTATGTACCGCGTATTCCTCAAGATGGAGGAGAAGTGGCATCGTCATCGCCGTATTGCAATCTATGCGGTAGCATTCGCATTCCTGATGAGCTATGTTGCAGAGCGTTACTTCGGTATTGCAGATATCACCGGTGCATACTTCGCAGGCATCGTAATGTGCCGTCTGTCCTCTGCGCGTGACTACGTTGCAAGCAAGACCAACGTGCTCGGCTATATGCTGTTCTCTCCGCTGTTCTTCGCTTCCATCGGTATTAAGACCAACCTGGAAGGTCTGACCAGCACCATGGCGATCTTCGCAGTGGTACTGACCATCGTTGCAATCCTGACCAAGATCATCGGCTGTGGCATTGGTGCCCGCATCATGGGCTTCCATACCTATGATGCGTTCTCCATCGGTCTGGGCATGGTATCCCGCGGTGAGGTTGCGCTGATCGTAGCACAGAAGGGCGAGCAGGCCGGTCTGATCGACCCGCACATGTTCCCGCCGATCGTACTGGTCGTTATCGTTACTACGCTGGTAACGCCGATTCTGCTCAAGCTCGGCATGAGCAAGCAGACCCCGGCAAACACGGAGTTCAATGCGCAGGAAAAGGTGCAGATGCCCAAGGTAAGCCAGCACTAAAAATTGAAAATTGAGGATGGAGAATGGAAAATGCTTCATCCGAAGGAAAACAACGTCCTGTATTGTGTGCAGGACGTTGTTTTTGTATTTGCTAAATTGCAGGACGGGGCACTCCGGAGTGGCTTCTCTTGCAACTTTGCCGCAATTCACCTTCTGGGGCACCCCGCCCTGCATGTTATCGTCAGCATATTCGCCCTTGCGATATTGAAGCCTTGCGGCAAGTATGCTATAATAGTAGCGTTTAATACTATCTCTTAATGGAGGAAACAACATGAAAGCAACGAAGCTCCTGCCGATTCTGGCGGTCGTGCTGTGCGTTCCGGGGATTGCGCTGCGTGCGCTGCACCTGCTGAACGGTTTTGACGTAAGCACCGGCTTGCCGACGGCAGGCGATAAATGGATCTGGTTCGTAATCGCGCTGTTCGCTATCAGTGCGATTGTATATGCTGTGCTGGCGCTGCCGCTTAAGACGCGCAATAAGGTACCGTTTGAGCAGCTGCTCGGCACGAAAGAGACGCTGTTCCGCATGGCGGCTGTCGTTGCGGGACTGATTGTAGCGGCGGGCAGTCTGGTTTACCTGTATCTGACCATCACCACGGCAGAGCAGGACGTGGCTGCATGGGCGCGCGTTCTGGAGATCGTCTACGCAATCATGGGTGTGCTGACCGGCGGCTGCATGATCGGCCTGGCCAAGGCACAGGGCGCACAGATGACGGAAAAGAGCGCCGCAATGACGCTCGTACCGCTGTTCTGGAGCTGCCTGCATCTGCTGGTCAACTACCGCATGACCTGCACCGATCCGAAGCTGGCGTCGTTTGGCTTTGGACTGGTAGCGGATGTGATGATTGTGCTGGCGTTTTATGAGCTGGCGCGTCTGCTGTTTGGCAAGCCGGCGCCGGCTATGCTGGCGTTCTTTGCCGCAGTGGCGGTCACCATGTCGGTGTCGGATATCGGCGGCTACGGTCTGGCTATGCTGATGGGCATTCCGTCCATGTGGTCGATCAAAATGGTGCTGCGTGGCATTCTGGCTGCAGCAGCGTGCGTTATGCTGGCTGCTGAGCTGTTCTGCCTGTGCCGCTCGGACGCAGCGCAGACGGCAGCCGAGGATTAACAGGGGAGGACACCGAAATGCTGTTTGTATGCTATCCCAAATGCTCGACCTGCCAGAAGGCGAAGGCGTGGCTGCAGGAGCGCGGCGTGGCGTTTGACGAGCGTGATATCAAGCAGGACAATCCGACCGAGCAGGAGCTGCGTGCGTGGCACGAAAAGAGCGGTCTGCCGCTTAAGCGGTTCTTTAACACGAGCGGCCTGCAGTATAAGGCGCTGGGGCTCAAGGACAAGCTGCCGGCTATGACCGAGGACGAGCAGTATGCGCTGCTCGCGACCGACGGCATGCTGGTCAAGCGCCCGCTGCTCATCGGAGAGGACTTTGCTCTTCCGGGTTTTAAGGTAAAAGAATGGGAAGAGCGGCTGTAACAGCCGTTCTTCTTGTAAAAAGCTGTTGACAAGCAGGAGAAATTCCTGTATAATAAATCTTGCTTATCGGGCAAGATACGGAACGGTATCGAAGTGGTCATAACGAGGCGGTCTTGAAAACCGTTTGTCCGAAAGGGCGCGTGGGTTCGAATCCCACCCGTTCCGCCAATCACGAGATTGCGCGCGGAGGGTTCGATCGAGGATAACTCCGCGTACAACTCAATACCTTGACATGGAGACATACCCAAGCTGGTGAAGGGGCTCCCCTGCTAAGGGAGTAGGTCGAGAAATCGGCGCGAGAGTTCAAATCTCTCTGTCTCCGCCATGAAAGCTGCACTTTTTATTACGAAAAGTGCAGCTTTTCTGCATTTATAGATAGAAAACGATAACTTTTAGAACGACTTAATTTTTCTTGACAGCAATCGTGACAGCAACGGGCTAATTTACGGCTTCCAGACTGGAGATCAGCTCCTCCATACGGGCGGCGCTGCTGCGCTGCATTTGATCGCTGACATGAGCGTAGGTTTTCAGTGTGAACGCAGCGGTACTGTGACCTAAATTTGTCTGTACGGTTTTAATATCATCGCCGTTTTCTAACGAAATCGTAGCGAATGAGTGGCGCAGAGAATGAAACGTGTAATCGCCCATACCGCAGGAACGCAGCAGACGCTTGAGGTGCTTGTACACGGTCTGGTGGTTGAGTGCGCGGCCAAATTCATTGGTGAAAACCAGATCAAACGAATTGTTCCACAGCGGTCCGGCGGCTAAACGCTGACGCTGCTGCTTGGTGTGCTGCTTCTGCAAGGTAAGCATGGCGGTGTCAGCCAGAACAATGCGCCGCTGCTTGTTCTCTTTCGGAGGAATGAGCGTATAGCTGTAATCGCCCTTCTTGCATTTCTGCTGGAGCTGCTGACGTACGACAAGGCTGTTCTGCTTCCAGTCAATGTCAGCCCAGCGCAAGCCGAGAATTTCGGACTGGCGCATACCGGAGAAAATATCGAGGAAGAACAGATAATAGAATTCGTCCTTGCGAATTAGATCGAGGAACTGATTCAGCTCGGCAGAGGGGATCGCTTTGGCGCGGGTTTGCGTTACACGCGGCAGAGAGCAGAAGTCAGCAACATTGCGCTGTAAGATCTCATCGCGCTGTGCGGCGGTCAACAGGGCGTGCAGCGTGCCGAATACGGTGTGTACAGTCTTGGGGGCAAGTCCTTTACCGCCTGCGCTTAAAGACGAAGCAAAGCGCTGTACCTCGCGGTGGGTGAGGTCGGTCAAACGGCGAGTACCCAGTGCGGGAAGAATATGCAGCCGAAGATTTTTCTCGTAACTGCGCTGTGTGGAATCGGTCAGCGTGGCAACATGAGTTGCCATGTATTCTGCGGCATATTCGGCTACCGTGATTTTACGCGGTTCCTGAAAGGTGCCGTTGTCAATACTGGAGGTTGCAGCACGCAGTTTCTCTGCGACCTCTTTCTGCGTTTTGCCGTAAATGGTATGACGACGCAGCTTGCCGGTTTTCGGATCATAGTCGGACACATACTGACCCTGCCAACGGCCGTCTTTCCGCTTGGTAATAGAGCCGCTTCCGGCTTCACGCTTTTTATTTTTTCGTGCCATAAGTAAAAGAATACTCCTTTCCGGCACATACAGTTCGATTGTATGTAAATAGTATAGCATAGGTATGCAAGTTTTGCACAAGCTGAGGATAAATGCTGTGCGTGAGATAAGCAGAGGGTAAGGTTTTAGACCTTGCCCTCTGCTGCATATTCAGGCGCTTTTCTTGGCGGCATCCTCTTTGAGCCATTGCATCAGCGCATCGTGCGTTACAAGCAGGCGGCGGCCTATTTTGAGTGTTGGGAAATCCTCGCGGTGAAAGAGCGCATAGGCAGCGCTACGGCTTATGCCGAGCAGTTCAGCCAGATCACGGGCGGATAAGGTGATACATTTTACTTGTGCTGCCATAGAATCAGACCTCCGTATTGCCTAAGTACTGCTGCATGAGCGACCGGACCGTGATAATACGGCCAAGCGGCAGTTCGAGTGGAATAGGAAGACCGGGTGCAATCTCTCTGAGGTGGTTCAGCGCATCGTGCTGTGCGTCTAAGTAAGAGCAGTGTGAGATTTGACGTTTAGGAGAGCAGATGTACTTCCGGAAACATTCGTTTGCCTGATCCCAGTTGTAGGCGATCATAACGGCATTGCTGCCCTTGAGAACATAGTAGCGGCCATTTTTGCTTTTGTAGTTATTTTTATGCTTACCCATAATTTGTTTCTCCTTATTGGTTCGATAGTTTAATTCCGATGTACCCATTGCGGGTCTTGTCACCGATCCGTATTTTTTTCGGCTTGACTTTATTCGCAAGCTGGCTGCGCAATATGCGCGAAAAGCGTGTTCGATCGGTTATGATCGGCAAGTCATGTCCCACGCAATAGGCGGTGCAGGCTTCGTGCAGGTCTTGCGTAGAGGTAAAGCTGTTATCGTCGGTCAGGATACAGCAATCATTCAAAAATGCAGCGATATTCTGGTTTTCGGACATAGGCGATGCATAGGACTGGGATAACAGTTGATCGACTAAAGCCTGTCCTGCAAAAATGTACTTGTCCGCAAGCAGACGGTGATATGCGTGGATTGCGCGGAGAAAGATGCCGTCCCGCTCGGCAAGGATTTTCTGCGTGAGTAGATGATCCTGCTGTTCCGTAGGGATAGAGAACCGAAAAGGTATCACCACCATGCGGGATAACAGCGCCGTATCTTCTTCGGCCATCCGAATCGGAAAGTTCGATGCGAACACGAGATTGATCGCTGGTGCCATGGTTGCAAGCGGCTTATACTTTTCCTCCACTGTCATAAGATCGCGTCCTGTGATCTGTTTGAGCGTTGCAACGGCCTGTGCCGAGAGCGTACGATTAGGAAGATCACCGCAGATATTGAGCTTCTTTTCAATCAGGGCTGCACCGGAAAAACGGTCGCCAAGACGGTAAAGATCAAGTGTGCTCACAGCTTCGGGATTGAACATAGAGCGCAGCAACTCAAGCAGCACGCTTTTGCCGCTGTTGCTGACACCTTGCAGCAGGAAGAATACCTTGCCATCAGTATCACAGGCAAAAATATAGCCGAGCATTTGCCAGATACGCATTTGCAGAGCGTAATCATTGCCGGTGATAAAACCTATGAAATTGTCAAAGTGCGGCGTACCATGGCACAGAGTAGGCAGCGATACATTCAGACAATGCGTGAAAAAGCAGGCAGGAGTATGTGGTGATATGGTGTTCGATACCATATCATAGATACCGTTCTGGATGCAGAGCAGCGAATGGTTGCCTGGTGGTTCAGCAAGCAGCTTGGAATTGCTGAGCAGGAAGACTTCGATGTCCTCGAAAACCCGCTTGCTGCTGTGTTTTTCAATGTCGGCAGTACAGAGAGAACGCATCAGGCGGCGCAGTTCACCGGTCTGCAGCAGATGATACCAGCCGTTCTCGTACCAGTAAATGTGCTCTTGATAGATTCGGATTTTACCGGTCGAGGCGATGCGTTTGGCGATTGCCGCTGCATTGGCTGTTTTGGGACGCTCTATTACAGGTGGGGAAACGGCTGTTTCCGTTGGCGCAGGCTGATTCTGTGGAATCGAAACTGCTGTCTGCTGTGCAGGCGCACAGGAAACCGGTGGCAGAGCGGGAACGGACATAGCCTTTTCAGGATTGTTCGTATTGTTGGTACACTCCTGTTGTGATATAGTAATATCAGAGGAATTGGAACAAAATGTAGACAGGACATTGTTCATCACATCTTCTGGCGATGCTGTCGGTGAATCAGCGGGTATTGCTTTGTTGCTTCCGAAGTTGATCGCATCAAAGAGGATAGGAATAGCGTATCCGTTTTTGTCCAGTGGGTAATTGTTTGATGTCGTAGGAATACCTCCTTGTTTTTGTACTTGTGAGGCCTCGATGACATAATACACTAAGTAGTAAGAAATACAAAATCTACGAAATCAGCAACAATTAGAGGTGTTTGGGAAAAGAGAACATTGAGGGTTAGCACGGAATTAGACATCAAAAGAAGATTTAGTTGTAATGAAATTTGCAGACCATAAAATAAGAGAATAGAAATTCATATAAGTTTATGGATAAAAAACGAAAAAATTATTAACTGAAAGGAGAAAATAGTATGTCTAATGAAAATAAGGTGCAAATAGAATGGGTACAGTGTTGTGTAGCGTACAAGCCTCGCAACATAGGTGGACAAACACCTATACGATGGAAAGTTGATCCGGTGCTCTTTGGAAAGCGGTATCATGAGGAGCGAACAAAACAGCGCCTTTCACATGAGCAGGTGAGAGAAAAGATTATGGATATGACGGGTGAAGATGTATCGGTGTCCTATTTACAGGAAATCGAGCAGGGGAAATGCAACAGCAGGGAATGGTGTCATTACCTTGCTAAGGTTTTTGATGTATGTCCGGAATATTTCGCAGGTGTGGTAGATTTTCGCTGGATTACAAGAGAGAAGGCTCATAATAGCGTTTACCCTGAGAAACAGACAGAAGAAAAGTTGATAAAGGCTATTTCGTTTGAAGATAAATTGCGGCCATCGTTGCAATCGCAGGAAAAGTTTATTGAGAATTTTGTTGAAGAACAAAATATCATTACAGGGCAAAGGTCAAAAGGTCAGCAATCGGAATCTATATATGCAGACATTTTTTATCGTTTAGCATATGCAACTCCTGAAGAACAGAAAAATTTCATAGATCTCTGGGAATTACAGAAGCAATATGTGGAAGACAGAGAAAAGGATCAGCGCAAAGAAGATAAATTGCGAAAAAGTTTGACAAAGAAATATATATTGCATAGAGAAAATCCTGAAATTGAAAAGCGTATAGGATATGCTGTTTATAAGTTAACAAAAGAAAATGAAAAATTGTTCAGGCTGCTGTATGAAGTGGCATCAGATTCCAATAGCAGAGCGCAGTTTCAAACGATTATGATGAGAAATTATCAATACAAGGAGTGGAACGATTAATTGTTAAAAGAAATGGTCTGTTCCGCGTTCTGCGTTCCGCATAGATACTTTTTCCACAGTGTATAATAAGAATAATAGTAATAATAAGTATAAGTGTAAAAAGTATACCGTCAGAACGCGGAACGCGGAACACAGAAGATTTACCCCATTTATGCGTACATAAATGGGGGATTTGTACTATTTCTGTAAATAAGCGTATTTTCAATTATATATTATCTCCATGAAGTATCAACAACCCAACAAATACTGAATGGAGGAAACCAAAATGAAAGATACTCGAATTTGCGACAACTGCGGTGCAGAGCACCCGATCGGCAAGATGTTTGAGGTAGAGGGTGACTGGCTCTGCGAGGACTGCGCCGACCGTTTGGTCGTAGTCTGTGATCACTGCGGCGATCGCATCTATCAGGAAAGCGCCGTTGAGGACGATCATCACACGCTCTGCGAGGGCTGTTTTGACGAGCACTATGTCCGCTGCCACGACTGTGGCTGCATCCTGCGCAGCTACGATGCTTACTTCGATGACGACGATCATTCCTATTGCTCGGACTGCTGGGACGATCACGAAGGCGCGATTCACGACTACAACTATACGCCCGACCTTGTGTTCCACGGCAAGGGCCTGCGGCATTTTGGCGTAGAGCTGGAAATCGACGAGGGCGGCACGGTCAACAGCAACGCGCAAAAGCTGCTGGACATTGCCAATGCCAACGCCGAAAACCTGTACATCAAAACCGATGGCAGTCTGGATGAGGGTCTTGAACTTGTTACACATCCCATGACGCTGGAATACCACCTGAACGAAATGCCGTGGGAACAGGTACTCTGTAAAGCACAGCGCATGGGATATCTCAGCCATGCCGCCGGAACTTGTGGACTTCACGTTCATATCTCTCGCTTGGCCTTTGGCTGTACTTACGAACAGCAGGAGGCCGCCATTGCTCGTTTGCTCTACTTCGTGGAAAAGTTCTGGGCCGAGCTTCTGCGGTTCAGCCGCCGCACGCAGTCGCAGATGAATCGCTGGGCGGCACGGTATGGTATCCGTCTTACGCCGTCCGAGCAGATGAGCCACGCGAAAAATTCTTGTGCTGGACGTTACACGGCGGTAAACCTTACGAACTCTGACACC
>ERZ827101.3920-NODE-3920-length-9820-cov-2.957296_pt1 | contig 9820 bp, 7 predicted proteins | sample MGYA00519869_ERZ827101 | MGnify/ENA primary metagenome ERZ827101 (study PRJEB31778, sample SAMEA3449256) | human gut metagenome | biome: human gut; feature: human-associated habitat; material: faeces | place: United Kingdom | collected 2010/2012 ...
GTTTTCGGGGGAAGACTCGCCACCGTTCGGCGTGCTTCCCTTCGGGAGTATCTTGCCACTCCCAATATCCACTCAGATGCCGTTTGTACTGACGTTCAAACAAATCCCCGTCAATATCAAAGAACCATTCAAGAGAGCGACCCGTGATCGGGTACCTGTCCAAGCATATCTTTTAAAAAAGCCGCGAACTTTTTCGAGATGCGGGTGCCTTCAGCCACTATATCCCAGCGCTTCACATGGAACATCATCTTGCGGCCACGAACCGGATAGTCCCTGACTGTACTCTCCTCATAGAACCCGTTTGGACGAAACCGCCCTTCGGCGTTGCCGTCAACTCCTTTATCGCATTCCTCAAGCGTCTCTGGTATCTCCTCAACCTTAACCACTTCAAAATACTCAACCATATCTTCCGGCAATAGACACTCAGCCAACTCTATATACGGTTCTTTTCCATTGCAGTTTTTCTTTTCTGCAAAGGTACAAACTTATATCCGCATACACAGCTTTTTTACCATACGCCGAAAAGAAACAATGGAAAAATCTGCGTGTGAAATTTGTTTTCCACACGCAGATTTTCCACTTGAGCCACTTTTACAGCAAACCAATTCCTCGTCACTTGACACGAGGTGACGAGGAGTTTGACATAAAAACAAGCATTACATTCATATACTATAAAGTTGATTCCTCCTGAATGAACCAAGCTCATCACCCGCAATCTCTATTTGAAAGTATAAAAAATCATTACTGATTGCCTTTCAGTTTCTACCTGCCGGAAAAATTGTTTCATTCTTTTCGTTAAAACCACCCCTTCCTTTTCCATCTTATCTTTCATGGCTAACAATTCTCCCGGGGTATATACAGCCACCAGTTTCTCCCCGCTCTCGCCCCACAAATCATCTGGATAAATCATATCCCCTCTCATCGCTACATTTTTAGGCATGTAAAAAGCCTTCTCCGTTTTTTTGTTATACATCAACTTACCTGTTTCGTAAGTAATTACAAACCAATTCTTTGTTTCATATATTTCATCTTTCGAGAAATAGCCCTTTTCCCTTTTCAAACGTGCCACCCAAGTGAGATAATCTTTATGTCCCGGGGCAAAATCATCCGGCACGGAACGATGTACCTTAGTCACAAAACGAGGTTGCAATTTATGCCCGTCATATTCAAAAATCGTATCACACAACGGGGCCACAAAAGAAATCCTCCCGTCATAAATAGTTATCGGATGAATAGAAAAATCAACCACTCCCAACGGGAAACGGACGTAATGAGGACGCAAAGTATCAAATTTCGTGAACTCCTTATCCGAAATAAAATAACAGAGCCTGTTCAGGCTACACGCAAAATATCCCAAATAACGATCTTTTTCCAAGGGATACACCCGCCGCATGTAGTGCATGTAATCCTCACATGCCCCACTTCCTTTAAAATTACCTTCAAAATCATAGGTCACATAGCGTTTCCCCCAAAGACCGTCATACACCCCGATCTCTCGCTCCAACGGATCTACCCGAACCCAACCAATCACTCCATATTGCTCCTTACCGTCTCCTTGACTACCGATTTGCCGCAAAAACTTACCGGAAATATCAAACAATAAAATATTTTCCATTTGGTCCCGTATACCCCTGACCACAACCAAATCATCATAAATGGCCAAATTCTGGATCTCGACCTCATTCTGAGCGTTCATTTCCAAAGGTACCGCTTCCCACGATTTGATAAAACGATCCCACTCTTTCGCATCATTCAATTCAACCACGTTGTGTTCATCTAAAATAACCGGTTGATTCTGGGCACCCACAAAAACAGAAACAAGAAAAAATAATTTCGCATCACTTTACCTTTCATTTGTTCAACACTTTTTCGATTCTCATACTCAACATAGCGTATATTTTTCGGACCGCCTCATCCTCGTGCCGTCCGGCCAACACTTTCAATCGTTCTCCAAGTTCCTGCACTTTCCATTTCACGACAGGAACAGAAACATCAGCCACCCTCTCAAACAAAGTGTTTACACACGCTACCTGCATATCCATCCGGGAAAAAGAGATTTCACTATCTGCCTTAAAATCACAGAATAACATGGAGAACAAGTCTCCGAAAAACATATCCAACGTGTAAACGTTCTCCAAGCACACCTGCTCCATATCCTGCATACGTTTCAACACTTCCGGGGAGAACAATTTTTGAAATACAGTTGTCATCTGCCGGATGTAAGTTGTCTTTACATCCCAAGAACATCCCTTCGCCAAAGGAGAAATCAACCCTCTGTCACCGGCAAATAAATACTCGCCCAATAAAGCCATTGCTTCCCGCTGCTCCTCTACCGACAAGGGGACATTCCCTCTTTTCTCTCCAAAGCAGGAGACTATTTGCAATAAATACTCACCGTATTTATCAATTACTTGCCGATTGGCATCCATGATCGCCCAACCCGAATCATATCGTTTGTCCGAATAAACGATATTTCCCAATGCCTCGTTCAACCGGAGTAAATTATTCAAAGCGAATCCCAACGTTTTCAACGGTTCCGAAGACAGATCTCCCGCTCTAACCTCTATCCCCTGTGATGCGGGAAACATATATCCCGCTAAACATTTCCGAAACTTTTCCCGCAAAACCTCGCGATCCGTATAGGCGTTTTTGCTCGCGGGAAACTCCCGATACCCCCACTCGATTGCCAAACAGTCATAGTCACCGATCCGAGGCATAAGCTCCCTTGCCGCCACCTTGTCTGACTTTTGAACAGCATAATTATACGGGTTATTATCCATAATAGAACCCGTGTACCCATGCTGCTTCAACCAAGCTACACTTTTCACCTGCTCCGCGGTATAAGCGGCACTTCCCGCCAAATTTTCTTTCAACCCCAACACGCTCCCCACAGCCCGAATCACCTTGCTCCGCAAAATTTCACCCACCACGTCAGGGTGAAAAAACTCTTTCCGGATACGATCGTCAACAGTTCCGCACTCCAGCACATACCTCCACAACTCCTTGGGCAAAAAGCCATGTCCTATATTAACCCGACAAGATAGGATTTCTCCCGTTTTCGGGTGAAACGTGTAGCCTGTTCGGATTCCAGCCTCATGTAAATCGTAGGCAATAACGGCTCTCTGTTCTTCCAACACGGTTTTCGAATCCGCCATTTTCACCCGTAAGGCATTTTTAAAACCGGCTTTTTCAAAAGCGGCATTCCATGCCAGCACCCCCTCTTTAATATACGGCACAAACTCGGCAGGACAGCAAGTATCGATATAAAACACAACCGGATGGGCAGGATCTACCAATTTCCCTTTCCGATACTCTCCCCGGTCGTTTTCCGTTACCCCAAGATTCCATTTCCGAATAATCGAATCACTTTCTGCCCGATAAGGATTCTGGGAATAATCCAAGAATGAAATCACTTGGTAGCCGAAACGCCTGTCGGCAAAACGCTCCCTCATCTCCCGTTCAGGCAGTAACGTCACAACACAACCGATTTCCAACGCTAAAAAACCCCGGGGAGGGATCACGTTATCCAACAACCGTTCGGGAGAAAATCCACACATCCGGTGTATCGTAAAACTTACTCCATCCGAAAATTCATGTACGCCCAAAATTCTTGCCCGAGAAGCATCCTGTTCTCTGATTTGCGAAGCGGCCACCTTAAACCAATCATCCCCGGTTTTCAACATGTCCGTGATATCTATTATATATCCCTTTTCGTCAGCTGAATAGGCTACTACAGGATAAACGATATCTACCGGTTGCTTATTTGATTTACACAAGGCCTTGTACAACTCGTTATTTTTATCCGCAACCCGCTCGGAGAACAAGCGACGTTGAATGTAAATCGAATGATCTTCTACTTTCTGCAAATACACGACCCCCATACTTTCCAATGGTCGGGCTACCATATCGAATCCTTTGTTCACTTGAGCCCGGATTTCCAATTCACGGCCCAGCAAACGTTCCGGAATCTCTATATACACCTTTGCAGAATCCCGGTAGACAGGAAGAACACCGGAGATCTTTTCCATTTTCCCGTGAAAAAATTTCTCAAAAGCCAGTGGTTGCTCTACGGTATTTTGACCAACACCTTTTCCTATCGTCCAACAACAGATTACCAAACACAGCAAACACAACCTATACCCTATTTTCATACTCAATCATTAATTTTGTAAAGATTCGATACTTTCTAACAATAAGGCGATCCGCCTTTTTTCCTTTCCCTCTAAGCCTGCCATATAATTCCGCCCCTCTTCCAAGATCTTTCCGATCTCTGCCAACCCCTCCACCAACACCCGAGAAGGAACGTACCCCGTTTTTTCAAACAAAGCCTTCAACTCTTTCACGTAAGCAGACTGAACAACATAACGGGCATCTGAAACAGCGGTATTTTCCCGCCACTCTCTAAATATCCACCGATGCAATTCTCCCAAATACTCATCCAAAGTATACACTTCGCCCGGCATATATTCTTCCATGCGTGCTATCGTCGCAAACTTCCCCACTAAAGTTTCCATCGTGGTTTGATAAAAATTGTTCATCAGCACCCGCGTATCCTCCCCGAGACTTTTTCCCAAGGAATCCCGGTACAACCAATCGCAAGGTGTCAAGACGTACCGCCCGAGGAACGTCATAACCTTCGACATATAATCACGACCAACCGGTTTATAGAACCTCGTTGTATCCCCCTCACATTTCAACATCCCGCCAATATCCCGAAGCACGTGATCCACGAATAAGGAATATTGTTGGATCATCCCGTGGAACCGGGATTTCACGATATGATACGTTTGACGATCCGTACACTTCCACATGTCAGCCATGGCCATCAATTGCTTTAAATTCTCTATTCCCAAAGAATTAAACTCGACATGATCGTTTCCCAGGTCTTCCGATTGCGCCCTGGCATCCAGGCCCGCCTCGAAACGTTTGGAAGAATCACGTAACTCCTGCCTTACCCATTCGTTCCATTCCTCTCCCGTACGGTCCGGTAAGTAACGGTACCCCCAATCAATGGCGAAACAGTCGTATTCCCCGATGCGGGCAACCCGGTTTTTCAAACGGACATGATCTTCCTCCCTGGCCACATAATTAAAACGCATATAATCCATAATGGAAGAACCCATCCCATGTTTTTCCAAAAAAGCATCATCCCGAAGTTGTTCCACTGAATAAAGGCTGCTACCTATAAAATTATGTTCCAATCCCAACGTATGCCCGATTTCGTGAGAAACAACCATCTTAACAAGTTCCCCGAGCAGGCTATCCGGCACTATCGTTTCCCGGGCAAGTTTATCATTCGTACCACATTGGGCAAAATACCATTGTTGCACCAGATCCCATACGCTACTGAATATTCCGACATGACTGGTTATAATCTCACCGGATCTCGGATCGACTGTCGATGGCCCGTAAGCATTCCGCACCGGAGAAACTTTCCACGAAATAAAAGAATAACGGGAATCATATTCCGAAAAATCAGGATTTTCCTCCGGGGTCGGGGCCAACTCTCCGCGGATCGCATTTTTAAACCCGATCCGTTCAAATGCCTTCTGCCAAGCGTTCACCGCTTCGATAAAATAGGGTACCCAACGGGAAGGCGTTTCCCGATCCACGTAAAAAACGATCGGTTTCACGGGCTCCACCAATTCTCCCCGCGCATAAGCCTCCGGGTCTCGAGGCTCCAACCTCCATCGTTTCACGCAAGAGATCCGGGACAAGGCAAAACGACTTTTTGAAAAATCAGTTTTTGCAAAACTGAAATACCCCACGTCACTATTCTTCTGACGCCTTTCCAACGGCTGACGGGGCAAAAGAGCCAAGCAAACGCCGATTTCCCAACTTGTCGTATAGCTATTGCCTGATCCATTCCCTCCCACCATGGAATATTCCTCCACGGAAAAACTCCTGCTGGAACGAATCAGTATATTCCCGGGAAATCCTTTTATCTCGCCAATACGGTTCTTTTCACTTTCGGCCATCCCCATTTTCAACTCAAAACTGAACGGGCCCAAATTGAACAAGGGATTATTCATCAACAACCGGGACACCTCCACCAATACCGAAGAAGAAGTCTTCACCAGCACGGGCAACACCCCGTTTAACATGAAATCTCCCCGTTGCCGGGCCACATGATGAATCCCTCCTTTCCCCGGGTCCACTCCCACCCGGTCACACAGAGGTACCTGTAATAAAACCTCGTTACCCTCTTTTTGGAAACGAACAATCAGCGGCCCAAAGAGATCCCCGGAATACCCGTAACGTCGGTCTTCTTCTCTTTTCTTCAATGCGGCCGATTCCAATATAGTCGTCGTTACAAGCATATCACGCCCGAATAACGAATCGGGTATTTCCCAAAAGATCCGTTCCCCTTGACGGTAAGTAGTAAACATTCCGGGAATAACCTTCAAAGAGTCCTCCGACGGACGGGAATTAAAAAAAGCATTGATCTCTTGTTGGGCTACCGAGTGAAAATATAATCCACCACAAAACAACAATATAAATCCTATTTTTTTCCACATACAATACTCATTTTTCCGTAACATCCCATGTTTTTATTCTCCAAAATAGACCGGATCAGAATACAACGATGCCCGGGTAGACACCCCGTCTTCTGCAGCAACAAGCTGGAATAAGGTGTAAAACAAACGCCATCCTTTTCGCTGATGAGCTTTATAATCCAACACGTTTTGGGCACCGAAAGAGGCTGACACCTCCATCGTATCAACTTTAACACCCTGTTCGTTGATCTTTGTAAAGTCCGTACCAGCGGGACGACTCATTTGTGTAAGTGCTACAGAATGCCACACGCGATCCCCCTTTTTTAATCGCTGTTCTATTTTAATATCCCCGGAAAGGAGCACCGTAGTCCCCATCACCCCGGCTTGAATACTGACATTCTCGTTATTCATTCCCCGGGAACACGCTACAAGATACTCGTGCGCTTGCCCGTCTGCAATCAATTCAACCACTTTCTCTTCCATCGCTGTTCCACGCCGATCGGCCCAATGCCGAACCACCAAAGTCACAACCTCCCCCGGCTTACTATCTAAAACGGTTGCCGTGAAACGAACAGTGAATTTACCCCCATCATGCGAAACGTCAAAGACCGGAGACATCAAAACCGGAGCCCAATCCTGGGGTAACGATGCATCAGATTTCAATACAAGCCCTTTGGCTGATACTTGTCCCATACGCATATACCATCCCTGCCCCGTCATGTAATCATGCACGAACGCATTTATTCCTAAAGACTTACAAACATCCCCGGACAAGGAGGCATCCCCTTTGACCGTGGTTTCCAAAACTCCTTGAACCCCATCCCGGTCGACTATCCGTTCCACCCCCACGTACGCGATAACGGAGCGTGCCACGGAATTATCCTGCGCTTCCCAACTAGCCACAAAACTTCTCTTTTCCTGATCTACTTGATAAGGCGGAAAAGTTTTCAAACGAGGCAAATCCATCGTGTACCCCTGAGCTTTGGAATGCAATGGCAACACAATACACAGGGAAAAAACATATAACAATATTTTATTCATACCGATAAATCTATTGATACAAGAAAGTGTCCCAAGAGTATGAATCCAAGCTCTTGGAACACTCTTTTCCAGTATCTGAAAATCAATAAAAAAAACTTCTTACACCTTCGCGCTATACCCGAAATCAACAATCTTGCCGAATCCCTTGTGTTCAACAATTTCACTGTCCGGATCAACCTCTGCAGCCGTGGTCAGTTTCATCTCTAAAATTCCCCCCTCATTTCCACCATAATCCAATGAAGCACCTAAATAATACGGAAAATAATTCCATATCCATTCAGATTCATAATCATTTGGATCCGCCGAGTACCCCGTGTCATAAAGCGAATTCTTAAACTTTAATCCGGTAATTCTCACGTTGGGATCCTTGTGCTCATAGAGTAACGAAATCTTCGGTATTGTACGGTTAAAATCTACTTTATAAATTTTATTGCCTCCGGCAAAGAACACGGTTTTCCCGTAAAGATAACAAGCTGTCACGCTCACCTCGTCCACACTCATCCCGCCGGGAAGATCAAATGTATGCTTAGCGGCACATATCGCCTCTTTAGCTTCTTCACCAAAACCGGCTGCATTCAAATCATACACGTGGATCTTCCGGTCGGAAGTGGAAAAACAAGTTGCCAATACCCCGTATTTTCCATCAGCATAATACATGTTCATATTAATCATCTTCTTGTCATCCCCGATATTATCCGGATCGAACACATTTTCAACCCGGGGATTTTCTCCGATCTTTGCGAGTTTTTTCACCGTCTTATTCGGGTAAAAATAATCTTCCATTCCATATTTTCTATAGTACTGATTATAATAATACCCTTCCATAAAATTATCATAAATTCCGGTTTTCAAAAATCGGTGATTTTGCTCATCATAAAGAATAAAACCTATACCTCGTAGGGGGGCGACCTTCGTAATTTTGAATTCAGAGGCATCGGCATCATTTTCCCATACAAGCGGATAATACACAGAATAACCGTCAGCATTCGCCATGTACAACTTCCCGTTATCAGATAATATCTCCCCTAATACCGTGCTATAAGTTTGGGTTGCCAACCACTCCGGTACAAAATTTTCATCATGCAGAACCTCTTTGATATGCAACATATCACGATATTTCCATACCTGTTTAAACGAAACAGCATTCATCAAATACACATCCTGATCCGTTCCGACAAATATCACCGGTTGTTGCGCATTAATAATGGAACCCTGTGGGGATCCGTACATCCAATCCGTCAACAAATATTTCGGCGTACCGCCAATAGGCAAATCCTTCCCCATATCCAACTTGTAGGCATCGGGAATAACCACTCCGCCACTTCCTTCACCATCCACGGCACCCAACACACATTTACCCTCGTTATACTGAAGTACAAACCAACTACGGCTATAGGGAACGATCGGTTGCACGGTCAGTTGCTTATACCATTCACTCCCGTCTTCCCGGTGATCCTGCACCCGTAAACGGACAGCCAAAGGGTTCACATCTTCCGGATTAAACGACAATTCACATACTTTTTCCTCCCCGCAAGGAGTCCATTCGTTCAACCCCAGACTATTTTTCTTCTCTCTCTCCCACAGATATGTCAATTGAGCCTCACCCTCCTCCAGCGTCTGAGACAACTTGGGTTCAATCTTTACAGAGACAGCCTCTTTTTTATCCAACCGCACGCTCACGGTCGTGGGCAAATCAATAACCACCTCATTAACATCATGATAGTCATACGAACCTTTGTCATCATAACAACCGGACAATAAAAGTCCGCCTGTCAGGAAAAAAACTGCTATATTTATAAATCGTTTCATGGCAATCATTTTTAGTCTACTTTTTTAAATACGATCTCCTTTCCCTTGTCGTCCAACAAAGGCGGATTATTCTTTTTATATTCCTCATAAGCATCATATATCTCTTTTTGAGTATCCTCATTCTCCGGGATATCATCTATCGTGGCCTTAAAATGATCCATCATAAAAAAGTATTTCGCATCGGAATACTCACCCCATTGATAGTCATTCCAATTCGTTCTCTTGATCACGTAATGAACCTCTAACGGTAAAACCTCCTTGTCTTCCCGCCCCGGATCAAACTGATGCAAAGGATTGTCCAGATCAAAACAGATGTCTGCCTGGTAAGCTTTCGTTGTTGTCAAATTTTCCGGCCGAGCGACCTTTATCGTAAAGATCTGGTGTATAGAATCTTTTGGAAACATGTACTGCTCGGCAAAAGAGACATCCGCTTTCAACGTATAGGCGTCATTCGGCCTTACTTTCATACAAAA
>ERZ827101.3943-NODE-3943-length-9763-cov-2.601360_pt1 | contig 9763 bp, 9 predicted proteins | sample MGYA00519869_ERZ827101 | MGnify/ENA primary metagenome ERZ827101 (study PRJEB31778, sample SAMEA3449256) | human gut metagenome | biome: human gut; feature: human-associated habitat; material: faeces | place: United Kingdom | collected 2010/2012 ...
CCATCCAGTCCCGGATCGATTCGACCTACGCGCAGGCCTATCTCGCCCTGCAGCGGGCCAACGTGGCCCACGGCATCTGTGATGACATCGCCGACGCCGTACCGGTGGAAAACGGGCTGTCGCTCTCTTCCCGCAGCGTCATGGGGGTGGAAATCCCCATCGTCCATCTCGATCCCGAACCGGTCGTCCTGTCCTACGGCTTCATGAATTCCAGCGCCCTTATCGACGAGGCGTACATCCGGTTCGATCAGGTGAAAAAACTCACGGCGGAGCTGGCCGAGGTGGAAAACAGCGTCTATCGTCTGGCCACGGCGGTCAACAAAACCCAAAAACGGGCCAACGCGTTGAAAAATATTATCCTGCCCCGCCTGACCTCCACCGTCAAATACATCACCGATTCGCTGGAAGAGAAGGAACGGGAGGATTTCTCCCGCCTCAAGGTCATCAAGGCACAAAAAAAGACGGCACAGAGCCGGCCCTGAACGCAACAGAGCCAGCCTGCGGACGGTTCTGTTGTGGGAGATTGGATTTGAAGCACATCGGACATATCGCTTGTTGTTGAATCATAAAACCTTGCTTTTCCATCACCTGCATGCCTCAGCATGGTGATTCAGAAGTTCTGCAAGAACCCCGGACGGGCCATAATGGCCCGTCCGGGGTTCTTGCAGAAAGGTTAAAAAGTTGGATGGCATGTCACGGATACTCCGGACAGAGAACGCGATTCTTCAACATAAACAAATCTCCATCGGAATTCTCAAAATACATCCGGGATAAATCCGCGGCCGCTCCATACAAAAACAATCCGGGAGCTCTTTTCCGGATGACGGCTCTTTCTCCTTCTGTGGTTAAAGTCAAGAGATTGTAACTCCTCTCACAGCGTTCCTGCCAAAGTCTCCGATAGGTCTCATGAGGGAGAATGCGGTTTTGCAGATCCCGAATGCTTTTCACGTGGAACCGCTCACACCATGCGATATCGGCGCGATACAGCCGTCCCCCCCTATTTCCCCGGACACGATATCCTCCGTGTCGTATACAACCGGTATGCGTGAAATGCCTGCTTTATAGGCGGCATAACAACGGCTGTGCCCGTCCGTGAGAGTGTATCGTCCATTCCCAAAATGATGTACCGGCCAAGGTTCGTACGCCGCCATATCCTCTGGATGGAACCATGTTTCCACGGCCTCTATTTTGCTCTGATCCAGATATAGTTGACTGGGGCCTAGTTCCAGGATTGGCACCATGCGCATTCCCTCGAATTCCATGGTCTCGTTCCTCCCTCATCATAGAAGACGGGGTTTCGTCGTATGATTTCGAGGCCCAGGACGGCATCTCCTGAACACGCGTTTGCCGGCAAGAGTCAGACACCGGCCTGCGCGTGGACCGCAGACCGGCGCTTTTTCAGCGCAGCCGATTCATCGTCAGGCCGGTGATCAGCTTCGGATAGAAATAGGTGGACTTCTGGGGCATTTTCTCCCCGGCGGCGGCCACGTCCCGGATCTCCTCCACCCGGGTGGGATTGAGGAGGAATGCCGCCTGATAGGCGCCCGCTTCGACATCGTCCAGCGCCTCCCGCAGGGAACGGGTATAGGTCAGATTAACGCCGGCCGCCATATTCCGCTTATCGATACCCAGGCGCCGCTCCAGAATCAGGGTATGAAGCACGTTGACGTCCAGATGCCGGGAGGCGGGCGACAGCTCCGGCAGGGCGGCATCCATCACGGCCTCGTCCCGCAGGGTCAGCAGCGTAAAGGATTCCCCGCCCGTGTAAAAGCCGAACGCTTTTTGCCCGGCCTGATAGGCGTTTTCCAGGGTTTCATCCAGGGATTCCAGCGTCAGGCCGGGGAGTACGTCGAACTCGGCCCGGCAGCTTTCGAGCAGGGCGGCCGGGTCAAAACCTTGCAGGCCCCGGATCAGCCGATGGGTGGGCAGCACTACCAGGCCCGGATGATCCATCTCCACGAGCATCATCATAATATAATCCGCATCCGTCCCCTCCGGCACCCCCTCGGCGCGCAAGGTGTCCCGGTAACGCAGGGCGGTCTCATACCGATGGTGGCCGTCGGCGATATAGAGCTTGGTATCGGCGAAACGCGCCTGAATCGCGGCGGTCAGAGTGGGATCCGTCACGGCCCACAGCCGGTGGACAAGCCCCGCCTCGTCGGTCACTTCAGTCAGCGGGGCCTCCCGCATGATGAGCTCCAGCGTATCAAGAGTCTCCATCTCCCCGCCGTCGTCCATATACAGGGCATATACATCGCTGAAATTGCAGCCGGTGGCCTTCATCAGCTCGAACCGGTCGGCCTTGGCTTTGGACAAGGTTTCTTCGTGAGGAAGCACGATCCCTTTGGAGAATTCCTCCAGCTTGACCTGCGCGATCAGGCCGGCCACGCTGCGCCGCCCGCCCATCATGCCGCTGATGTCGCTCATTCCCGGCAGATCAAACGCGATTTCATAGCAATAGAACGCCGGCTGCTCGTCCTGCCGCAGGATGCCCTGCTCCAGCCACTCCCGCAGGGTCCGCCCCGCCTCGGCGTAAGGGTCCGCCCCGTCCCGGGGCAGCTCCAGACGGATGATATTGTGCGGGTTCCGTTTGAGATAGGACAGCCGCTGGGATTCGGAAATGATGTCGTAGGGCGGGCAGACGAGCTCCCGCATGTCGCCGGCCTCGGGTGTGAAACGCAGGGCGCGGAAGGGACGGATTTCAGCCATGATTGCATACCTCCAAGATGAATTGAAAAGACCTCACTGGGCCTCCATGTCGTGCAGGGCGCCCCGGCAGAGGGCGTAGATGCCGAAAGATGCCATCAGGTTCCAGACGATCATGGGCAAGGCCATGATCGCGGTCGGCAGCGTGGCGGGAAGGATCCCCATATCCATGAGCACACCGAGGGTGATGCCGCCCGCCAGTCCCGGCAGGACCAGGATCATCAGCATCAGGACATATAAAAACAACAGTAGGCCCTGGTTGCCGGCCTTGCCGAACAGCCGCTGGGACAGGATATTCGCGGCGGTGAACAGCGCCCCGAAGCTCGCGTACAGCAGCATGCACATGACGGTGGTGAATGGCCTGGCTCCCGCGGCGATCCCGACGCCGAGAAAGATGACCACCCCGTCCACCAGCGGTTTGATCAGGCTGGTCAGGCTGGCCCAGAGCAGCTTGGCAAACGGGCCGGCGGGCACGAGGTAGAGATACGGCTTGGCCAGTTCCCGGCCCCATTCGCCGGCGGAGTTGGTGAAGAGCAGGATGTAGAGGCACATGGTGGTGACCATGATCATCACCATGCCGGGGGACATCTCGCCGCCGCCCGCGAAACGGAGCACCAGCGCCAGAATCACCCCGCCGGCGAGCTGCAGAAGGGTGGATCCGCCGACAAACACGAGCCGGCTGCGGCGGCGCATCTCCCGCAGATGCTTGAAGAAAAAGGCGGAGGCGCCCCATCCCCGGCCGATGCCGGTATCCCGGACCTTGATCTCCCGGCCGCCTCCCGCGTTGGTCACGCGGCCTTCCTTGGCCGCCGCCCGGATTTCATAAGTGGTTTCGGCGTTCTGGAGCACGTCCTCGTAATAATCCGGCTCGATGTGCAGGAACAGCGCGACGACCCCCGCCGTCCCGCCCAAAAGCAGGCCGCCGAATCCCGCGGCCCACAGCGTCCGTCCCTCCCAGAGCGAGAAGAGGAGGCCCTTCATCCAGCCGACAAAGGGGATCCACTCGAGCAGTGGCTGGGAGACTGCCGCATACAGGGAATCGGGGCCAAGCCCGTTTTGCAGCAGCGGAACGCCGACAGCGGCCAAAGCCGCCCCCACCAGTAGGATCAGCACGGTCTTGACGCCGCGGATACGGGCGGGGCTGCCGTTTGAAAAGCTGTAAATCAGCATGGTCAGGAGCTGCACGAGGAAAACCGTGACCGCGAAACCCGCGATCAGCAGCACCGCCATGAGGGGCGTGAGCCCGAAGGACCGCACGGCCATGCCGGCATAGGAGAAGAAAAACACCATCATCAGCAGCGAGGCCCCCATCTGCCGCAGCAGCCCGTACAGCAGGATCTTCCGCGGGGAGACCGGGGAGATGAACAGGTTGTTGACATCCGACAGAGTGAACAGGTTCGCCCCCGACCGCAGCCCGACGAGCAGGGAGGGGACGGTGATGAGCAGAAGCAGGCCGAGGTAGATCCCTTCAAGCAGGCGGATATCCGTATACGCGTCCGGCCCGGCCGGAGCCCGCATATTCGTGAGCCCGGAAAAGAGCAGCATCCCGAGCACGAAGAGATAGGCGACGAGACGGCCGGGATGGTGCAGCAGCTCGAGCAGGGAATTCTTCAGCCGCTTGCGCATCATGTAAAACAGGGCGCCCATCGTCTCACCCCTTCCCGCCGTCCGCCGCGGGTCCCTCGGTGATGGAGAAGAAGAGCTGTTCGAGGTTTTCCCCGTTTTGTTCGATCTCCGTGCGGGTCCGCATCGCCGCGATCCGGCCATTCATCATGATAAGGACCTTGTCCCAGAACTCGTCCACGCTGTCGAGCATATGGGTGCTGATGAGCACCGCACTGCCCGCTTCTTTGAGCTCCCGGATCATGTCCTTCAATTCCTTGATCGCGTGGGGATCCAGCCCCACCAGCGGTTCGTCGAACAGCACCGCCTTGGGGGAGGGGAGCAGGGCACAGCAAATGCTCAGCTTCTGCTGCATGCCCTTGGACAGCTCCTTGCCGAGCTTTTTGCCCTTGTCTGCCAGCTCCATCCGTTCCATCAGGGCATCGGCCCTCTCCCGCCAGTCCGGCACCTGATAGGCCCGGCCGATGAATTCCAGGTGCTCGTCCACCGTCAGGGTGTCGTAGGGGGCCGGGATCTCCGGTATGTATCCGAACATGCGCTTGGCCTCCAGCTGCTTGTTCGGATAAGGGCCGATCCGGATGCTCCCTTCATATCGCAGGAGCCCGGCGATGCATTTGATCGCCGTCGATTTGCCCGCGCCGTTGGGCCCGGCCAGGACCGTGATCTCGCCCGGGCCGACCGTGAAGCTCAAATCGTCGTTGGCGAGCAGCTTTTTATACCGCTTGGTCAGATGGGATACAGTCAGCATGCGATTCTCCTTTATCACGCAAACGCGTACGGGCGGGCTTTCCGCCCGCTTGGGCAGCCGGCCGGTGGGGCCGGTGGGCCGAACTGGGCTTAGTATACCATTTTCCCAGTTCCCATACAAGCGTTTCCGCTATTTTTGAAGGCGGGATCCCCTTGCATTTTTGGAGAGCATCCGGTAAACTGGAAGCAAAGCCGGGCCGGAGGTCCGGCCGTTTGCGAAAGGATGGATGATGCATATGCGCACACGCATGCCGGCTGCCTTCGCCGCCGTCCTGCTCGCCGCGGTTCTGCTTACCGGATGCGGCGAGGCCGGGAGAGACGCTCCTACCATGATTACGAAAGCCCCCGGCAGCGGCCGGACCACCACGGCTCCCTCCTCTCCCGCGAGCACGGGCGTCGGCCCGTCGGCCCCCGCCGCCACGTCTTCCAGAACCGCCGTCCCCACCGTGCAGCCCGATCCGGGCTCGAGCGCTACCGGCAGCGCCATCGCCGCCCTCGCCAATTCGCTGGTGGGCACATCCTTCAAGCTCGGAGGCGTCGGCCCCGCTGAATTCGACAATCCGGGGTTCGTCTATTACTGTTACCGGCAGAACGGCATCACCGTGCCGCGCAAGGCTTCCGCCATGGCGGCCGGCGGCAGGGAAGTCGTCCGGGACGCTCTGCAGGCCGGTGACATCGTCGTGTTCTCAAACGAAATCGGCGGCACCGCCGATTTCGTGGGCATTTATATCGGCAGCGGCCAATTCGTCTCCTGCAATAATCCCAGCCAGCCCACCGGCGCGCAGTCCCTCTCGTCCGGCTATTGGAGCGAGCGGTTCCTGACCGCCCGGCGATACGGTGACTGACCGGGCGGGCGTCCCTCTGCGGAGGACTGGGAATAACGGGGACACGCCGGACCGCCCCACCCTTCTCCTGATCGACGGCCACAACCTGTTGTTCCAGATGTTTTTCGGGATGCCGGCCAGGATCCGGAACAAGGAGGGAAAAGCGATCCAGGGTACGCTGGGCTTCACCGGCGCCCTGCTCAAAATCGTCCGGCGGGTATCGCCCACCCATCTGCTCGTCCTCTTCGACGGCGAGCATCCCAACGGGCGGGCGGAGCTGGACCCCGCTTACAAAGCCAATCGCGTGGATTACACGGCGGTCCCGGACGACGACAACCCCTTTTCGCAGCTTCCGGACATCGTCGCGGCTCTCGATTTCATGGGGATCCGCCACGCCGAAACGACGGACGGGGAAACCGACGACGCCATCGCCGGCTATGTCGGCCGGTACCGCGGCCGGATCCCGATCGTCATTTCCTCCCTCGACAGCGATTTCTTCCAGCTCATCGGCAAAACCGTGACGATTCTGCGGTACCGCGGCGAGCATACCGTGCTCTGCGACACGGCCTACGTCCTGGACCGGTTCGGGATCTCTCCCGGCCTCTTTGCCGATTTCAAGGCCCTCGTCGGCGATCCGTCGGACAACATCAAGGGCGCCGACCGTGTCGGTCCCAAGACCGCGGCGGCGCTGCTCCATCGCTTCGGTGGTCTGGAGGAGATTCTGCAGGACGCGGACACCATCGGGCAGGCGGCGGTTCGGGCCTCTATCCAGGCGAACGCGGACCGCCTGCGGCTGAACGCCCGTCTGATCCGCCTGCGGGGCGGCGGCGCGCTGCCGTTCGACATCGGGGAACTCGCCTATCAGGACTCCGGCATGACGACGAACGAGGTTCTCGCCGGAATCGGCCTGAAATAATGCCGCTTTGAATACGATCCAGGCATCTCACAACGTGGACTGAAGGAGGAACTGGCATGGATATAACGGTGGATATTTCAAAAGTTGTTCTCGAAACCGACCGGCTTCTGCTGCGCGGATGGCGGGAGAAGGACGTGGATGATTTTTTCGAGTATGCCTCGGTCGACGGCGTGGGGGAAATGGCCGGGTGGAAGCATCATGAAACCCTGGAAACCACCCGTCAAATCCTGCATGGTTTTATCCGCGAAAAAAATGTATTCGCGGTGGTTAACAAAGACAACGATAAGGTGATTGGATCGTTGGGATTACACGAATCCTGGGCAAATGGCGACGACCGCGCCAAAAATTTGAAAGTGAAAGAGATCGGGTATGTATTGTCGAAAGCGTATTGGGGAAACGGCTTGATGCCTGAAGCGGTAAAGGCCGTAATGGCCTTCTGCTTTGAACGCTGCGGACTCGAGGCGCTGACTTGCAGCCATTTTGAAACAAACTCGCAGTCCAAAAGGGTCATCGAAAAATGCGGCTTTTCTTATGTCGGGAACAGTGAGTTTTTTGCCAAGCAGCTCCAAAAACGCTTCCAAAACCGGAATTATATCGTCTTGCGTTCAGATTGGACTGCTCCCGTCAGAATAATGCCGAAATAACATGATTTTCTTGCTCATATAGTTAAAGTTATGGAAAGAATTTTAAAAAAGGATGTAGGGGAGAATGATGCACTTTGAGTTGGTGCAACCGTCTATTGAATACAAGAATCAATACGAAAAAATGATGAACGAATGGGAAAATTTTGGCGGCAGATTGAATCCTGGAGCATTACGGCGATACTGTTATTCGCAGAAACGCATTGTATCTTATGAAGAATGGCTAAATTGGATTGATGAAGATAAACGCGCTGGACAAGAATTGTATTTTTTTATTAATGAACAAAGAATATTAGGGGCAATCAGCCTTCGCCCAAAAAAAGACGCAAATCACATAGGCACTGACGGTCATATCGGTTATGGCATTCGTCCGTCTGAGCGAAGAAAAGGATATGCTACAATCATGCTGTCCATGGCTTTGCCAATCCTGAAACGTCATGGTATCAATCCGGTCGTGATTAGCTGCGATAAAGATAATACGGGATCAGCAAAAACCATCTTGAATAATAATGGTACACTCGTAGAAGAGATTGCCGATAAAGCGTCCGGAAATATTCTTCAGATATATCAAATCCAACTGTAAGCCTGTTGTGGCTTTCATCTTTAAAGTTTTACGCGGGTTCAAGTCCTCAATCCGATTCAACAGGCGGATCTTTTTTGTATCATCTTTACTTTGCGGCGGCACCTTGCAGCCGCCATTGGCCGCGCATGTGTGTCCGCGCCGTGAAACGCCGGCGTTTCACCTCACATATGGGCGGTCAAAAGCAGGCGCCGGCAAACCGGCGCCTGCTCGTTTATGAATCCCCGTCCTGCGGGGAGGGTTCCAAAGCATCCAGCAACTCGGGGACCAGCTCCTGCTCGGCCTGGGTCAGGCAGGCCGCCGCCCGCCAGCGGGCGGGCAGCAGATTCCAGATCCGCCCTGCCCATTCCCGGACGGACGGGGGAAGCTCCACGGTCCGTCCGTCGACGGCCTTGAGCCGGAGAACACCGTTTTCCACCGCGTATTCCAGCCGCGGCTCGGTATTGCCGAAGGTCATCTGCCGGGTATTGATATCCGCCACGAAAAAACCGCAGCCCAGGATCAGCAGGCAAAGGGTGAGCATGAACGCGCTGCCGAACGCGCGTGTCCGGCTCTTTTTTTCGCCGCTTTCCTTTTGCTTCGTCATTTTGTCCCGTCCTTCCGGCCTCTTTACGCCATCGCTTTCAAATCCCCCAGCACTTTGACGAGCGCGCGTCCCAGCATCTGGCCGGAAACCATGGCCTCCTCCAGCGTGTTGGCCTCGCTCCCCATTTCCACCAGGATCGAACCATGGGTGAGCTGCTGGTTATACCGCGCATTGCCCACCAGCGAGATCGGCCGCATAACCCCCTCATACCGGGTATGCAGCTCCTGCTGCAGCCGCACGGCCAGGGACAGGTTCTCCTGCCAATCCGGGTGGGGAACCGAAGCGGTGTTCATCATCCCCATCACGATCATCATCTGGGCCGCCTTTTTCCCCCCGATTTCGGCCGTGGGCTTGACCTTGCTGCTCGCATCCCTCTGGATCGAGTCGCGGTGGATATCGAGTACCACTTGGATGGTGGGATACGCCTCCAGGTTTTTCAGCACCGTCGCCTTGGACCGGTCGTACGCACCCGTATACTGCGGCGAATCGTGCACCGTCTTGTCATGGACAACCCCGATCCCCGCCGCCTGCAGCTGCGCGGCGACCACCTCTCCGACCGCGACCACGTTTTTGGTTTCATCCAAAGTCCGGGTCGGGTCGGAATCGTTGTAAAAACCCGCGTCGTAATCGAGATAGCATTCGGTGGTGTGGGTGTGCATGAGCAGTACCTGCGGTTCGGCCGTGTCGGTGATCGAGATGGCGGGCTTGCGGGAGAGCAGATCCGCAATATCCAATGTAAGCCCGCTGCTGTTGCGCACCGCGACGCCGTCAACAAAGTCGCTCCCCGGGGACAACTGCTCGGTCAGCACTGTGCCGCCGCTGGATTTCTCAGGGATGACCGGCTCTGGAAACGTGGGAAGGGTCGGCCACGCTATGCCGTTTTCCCATTCGGTCGGCAGGGTGGTCGGCGGCGTGGTCGTCCCGGAAGGCTTGGTTCCGCTCGTGGGAGGCGTTGTGCTGCTTCCCCCTGCCGCCGGTTCTCGTTCCAACCGCCCGCTCAGCGCTTCGGCGCCCCCGTCGGGCTGCTGGATACCGACCGACAGCATGGCGAGCCGTCCACCCCATTCCAGCAGCGCCTTCCGGCTAAGCCCGCCGCAGACGGCCGCCAGGCAGGCCGAGGCCGCCAGCACACTGAAGGAC